>Ga0310696_10000202_pt1 | contig 100831 bp, 82 predicted proteins | sample AusTroGonzalo_MG_4_FD_203885 | JGI IMG/M metagenome (GOLD analysis project Ga0310696, IMG submission 203885) | Bovine rumen microbial communities from tropical cattle in Woodstock, Queensland, Australia - Gonzalo_02 (v2) (version 2) | ecosystem: Host-associated > Mammals > Digestive system >...
ACTGGGCTGTTATCACTCATGATGACAATTATTTTTGGCAAACTCCGACAAAATAGTTTATGATATAACACGTTGTCGGCATATGAGTAATAGCATTTGTAATGCGTAATAAACTTGAAGTCAATGGCGTTGAAAATCTCTACCTCTGGCACTTAATTTTACGATTTACATAAAATCGCCCCAATTTTTATGCAATTCATAAAATCACACTTTATGATTTACATGAACTATTTTGAATCGGATTGTAAAACCTATATTTGCAAGCATTAGCTTTTGTAATGTATGATAATCCTAACAATCAGCAAACTACAACTATTTCTCAATACTATAAGTTGCCACAACTACATATAAATACATAGATATGGCAACTTATAAATGCATAAAAGTTGCCATAAGTCAATATTGTCGCGGTGGATTTGTAATGTCGCAGTGGATTTGTAATCCACCGCGTATGAATATAAGCATTTTTAATGCGTAAAAGTTATCAAATCAATCTTTTGCCTAATTATTCCAGCTTGCTTTTAATGTAATTGATACTCGCCTGCTCAACCTCAGTCCAACGCATTTCCGTCCTTTCGGGATGGCATTGCACAAGCATCATACTGCTATCGGCAGCAACAAGTAGTTCCCAGATGCCTTCGGGCGATTTCCCTGTTAGCGAACATTCAAACGGAACATCCTTTACCGCCTGATGATGACGCGAATTCACACGCCATTGCTCGCCATTGCTCAATTTCAATGTGTGGAATCTGCTTTTCCAATCCGCTGTCTTTTGGTGCTTTAGATTCAATTCGCCCAAATCTTCAATCAATTCCGCACCCATAAAATGGCAAACAATCTGCATCCCGCGGCATATACCGAAAATCGGAATATTTTTGCTTCTGCATTCTTCGAAAACCAGCGAATCCAACTTGTCGCGCTCGGGAGCTATTCCCAAGTCGGGACCGCCACAGAAAAGTATTAAAGCGCAACTGTCCGCTTCGTCAGGAGAAGTAACAATCCTGTAGTCCAATCCATATTCAGACAGCCATTCCTCATAATCCTTGTGCGATTTGCAACCATCAACAATACCTACAATTTTGGGTGGATTATTCATATCGGTCGACTGCACCGATTCTTGCATAGGTTCTTGTGTAGATTCTTGCGCGGGTTGCTGAGCACATGATGAGAGATTTATTGTCATTGCAAACGACAGGCAACTAGCAATATGCCAGGCAATTCCAATCAAGGATTTGTTATTTATAGAAGAAACGAAAGCCATATAGTTTTGTTTGCCAAAATCAGTAATAATGTTTGAAAATGCAAATATATAAAATTAATGGTGTCCGCTAAAAAATGAATCGTCATTCCACAAAGCAGAGTGAACCGACTAAGGAACGTGTCGTGTGAACTCGCTTATGCGGAATCTCCCTGATTAGTAATATTGTAGGAGATTACGGATAGCAGTCTTCACAACGCTCCCCGTTCCGTATCGCGTGTTACGACTAGCTTCCGAAATGACGAGCCCCTTTATTATTATCACCGCCTAAATAGTTGATAATAATGTAATTATATGTATTGCCCAATTTTTTAGCGGACAACATTAATATAAAATCTAGTTTTAATCCAATTTCTTACTTGTATCTTAGCTGTCATCCGTAACCTTTAGCTCACGCAGCGAAGCAAGTAAAGTAGGACGAACCGCATAAGACACGTTGCTTATGAATTCACTTATACGGAGCACTGCTTGTAGCCTCGCGAAGCAACAAAAAAAAGGTGAACACTGTCGTCAATGTCCACCATTTTTAATAGGTATTATCGGAAATTACAAACCGAGAACTTCTGCTCCCTGTCTGTAAACGATGTCCTTAGGAATGCCAGCGCCAGCAATCTTGTCGAGGCTCTTCTGGAGGTCTTCGGTAACAATGCTCTTCTCCTTAATCCACTTGTCAACTTCTGGCTTGTTGCCGTCGCCCTGGAGAACGATAACCTTGGTTACGAAAGATTTTACAGCTTCCTGCATCTTTTCAAGGTTAACAGAATACTTTCCTGTTGCCTCGTCGAAATTGAAGCCACCGTTTTCCTTGATGTATGCAAATTCCATCATGTTTGCCTTTCCGTGAGCCTCGGCAGCACCGAAACGAACCGAACGGAAAATACCTGCAAGGAAAGTAACATAGTTGTTCATCAAGTCCTGGTCCTTGATTTCGCCCATTTCGTGGAGCATTGTAACAAGGTAAAGACCAAGCATATCGGCCTTAGCTTCCTCAATTGTGCTGTACGAATCGCCAAGAGCATCGCGAACCGACTTCTTGTCGGGATTGATTGTGAACTTAACACCAAGTCCGTGAGCTACTTCGTGGAACATAACGTTCTGGAAGAAAGCATTTTCGAAGTCGATGTTCTTCAACTGGTCATCAGCGATGAGAAGTTCTGCAATAGGAACAAGAATCTGGTCGAATTTCAACTTCATGGCATTCTTAAGCTGTAATTTGCGCGAACCCTTTGCTGCGTGAACATTCGGGTCGTTAGGCAGGTTGATAGCTATGTTCTTGCTTGCCGAGTTGCAGTCGCCAGCAGAATAAACGACATCGTAAACATTCATGTCGCCAGAGTTGGTTGCGCTTTCAGCCTTGTACTGCGGTTCAACAGGCAAATTCGACTGCAAGGTCTGGAGAATTGCATTGTAGTGCTCAATCTTACGAGTCCATTCCATGTTCTTGATAAGAATCTGTCCCGAATGTGCAGCGCGCGAACCATTGATTTCGTCCTCGTAGCTTTCGATAGGACCGACAACAAAGTCAATCAAATTGGTCTTCATATCCATCCAAGCGCAGTCGCTCTCGAAATATTTGTCGGTACGGAAAGCTTCGGCACGAAGTTTCAAATATTTCTTGAAACCTTCGTCCTCGGCAAGTTCAGCAGCCTCGTCGAGAAGGTCAGCAGCCTTGAGCAGTTCTGGATATTCCTCGTGGTAAGGAACTTCCTTGAGCGATCCATCTTCGTTGCGGCGAATAACCGAATACCAGCCATTGCGAACTTCTTCTGGAAGTGCCTGGAATTCTTCATCGGTCATGTCGGTTGGGTAGAAGCAAGCTCCCTTAGGCTTTTCGCCGTAACCTTCGATGAAAGCCTTGTTGCCATCGAGACGGTCCCACGGACCATAGTTGATTTCGGCATACTTGCAGGCATCTTCGTCCTTAATAGACGAGAGGAATGCCTCTTTTTCACCTATAGCTTCCTTCCAGAAGACCTGTTCCATAATATCAGCCACCTCGATAAGCTTCTTCAGCATCTGCTTCTGGTTGTCAGTCAGTTCCGACACCAAATCCGACTTCAAATCGACAACGGCATAATTGTTTACCAAAGCCTGCATTTCTGAAACCTCCTGCTTAGGCTCTTCTTTTTTCTCTTCCTTGTTGCTGCACGACCAAGCGAACAATGCAGCAGTTACAATCAAAATACTGATTTTTGCTTTCATGATATTTAATTTTAATTACGATTCAAAATTTAGGAGATTCCGCATAAGCGAACTCACAAGGCTCGTTCCTACGCATGTTCGTTCAGCTTTGTGGAATGACTACTATGATTCAAAATACTGATAGATATAGAAAATTCCAACAAGCACTGCGATTATCGCCAGAACGAAAAGCGTAATCTTCCACCAGCACCACGGACGGTCGCCAGCAACCTTTCCTGTACGTCCATTGACGATGAAGCGGTAAACCTTGGCGTTGAACCTGTAGGCACTAATCCAAATTGGCAGCAAAGTGTGCTTGAAAGTAGTGTCTGAGAACTGAATGCTCAACGAAGTAATCTTCTGGTGATCACCACCTATGTCGCGGCGAACCTCTGCCCTAATGCCTTGCTCCATTATGCCCTTAGCATCTTCGTAACCCTCCTTGAGTCCCATCTGATAAGTTTCGGTACGGAAACCCGAGAGGAATTTTTCCTCATAAGGCACAAGGTTTTCCAAATCCCATGGCTCGAGTTCGTCCATCTTCTTGCGGTTCAAAGTCTTGGAAGCAGGAATAAGCACATCGTCGAAGAACAACCCTACATGTCCTGATACTGGCGTCCAACGGGTCTTGACTACAGTTCGAGTTTCAGTCTTGCCATTAACAGTCACAGTTACGGTATCGTAATAATCGTCGCCACGCATACCGCGGTAGTCCGATTCGGTCTGTGCATCGTAGGTCCAGTATGGCAGATACATACCAGCCAACTGCTCGCACTGGGTTGCATACACCTTAAGTTTCGGTGGTGCGAACCACAAGCCCTTTATCCACTTGCGGTATGCCTGCAATGCCTCATCAGATTTAACCTTGAACGGCAATACCGACTTGGGCTTTATCATCTTCTTTGTTGACTCGTTAGCAACAACAAGTTTTGTTCCGCAGAACGGGCATTCGTCTGAAACTATGTTTGCTGCAAGTGTTACAGTTGCACCACACGAACTACACGAAACTGTCGAAACTTCCTCCAGTTTGTTGCCGTCGCCAGTTTCGCCACCAGCCTCCAGCTTGGCAAGATACTCTTCGAGGTCGAGTTCCTCGATTACTTCATCACTTATTTCGATTTCATTTTCAGCACCACAATACGGACATTTCATCGATGTGGTTCCCGGCTCAAAAACCAGTGATGCGCCACAATTCTTGCACTTAAATTCTTTTTTCTGAGAGATTTCTGGTTCCTTATACTCGTCAGCCATATTCTGAGAATCATCGTATTCTGCCATAATTATACTATTTAGCGTTATTCAAATTCAAAACATTTGCAAACTTACATAAAATTTCTGATTTTTATACCAATATAATAAAGAAAAACTCATCGTTGATAATCAACACATTGCACTTTATTTAGCGAAAATGTAATAAATTATCGCGAGCAAAAAGAATGTGAGTAATTCTAACATAAATGGCTACCTGACATTTGATTTCTTGTAATTCTTTTGTAGTATTACCTTAGTTAGGCAAAATCATACCGAAAAAACTTTGCCTCCTTCAATCATGTTTTTGCCTAGAAATAAAAAAGGCTGGCAAAACTGCCAGCCTCTATAAATTATTTCTTAATATTAGTTCTTTTTACCAAGACCTTTGAGCTTATCTGCTGCATCCTTACCTGCGTCAATGCCTTTCTTTGCAATTTTTTCAGATGCAGCTGCCATTCTCTTGTTCAAATCAGCGAAACGAGCCAACTGTGCATCAGTGAGCTGATCTTCTTTAATCTTAGCCTTTGCTGCTTCAGCATTGGTCTTAACTTCGTTTGCCTTGTCAATTCCACCATTCTCTGCGAATTCTTCATAGCTCTTAACAAACTTTTCATATTCATCAAGATACTGGTCGAAATTAACCACATCTGTTGCTTCTGTTGAAGCTACTTCTTCTGCTGCAGGAGTTTCAACAACTTCTTCTACTGGAGCTTCTGCATTCTTGTCTTCTTCGGTTGCTTCTGCTGGCTTATCATTGCAAGAAACAGCCATAAGTGCTACGAATAAAGCACTTGCCATAAATACTAATGTCTTTTTCATTTTATGAATATAATTTTAAATTTTACTTTCGCAAAAGTACTGCTTTTTTTGAATAATGTATGATTTTTTTAAAATTTATTTTTACTCGCATATATAATTGAATATGATTGCATTAACAAAAAAGAGCCTCCATTTCTTGGAGACTCTTTTTTCCTAGAAATTACTTTTATTCTACTGCTTGCCATTTATATTCAGTAGGAAATCCTGTTTCAAAAATAGTAAGCTTGTCACCCGCAATCTTGAATGACAAATTTGATGTAAGTGTTGAATTACCATCCTTTACAACAATCTTAAGGCTATCACCTGCGACAGTGTATGTTCCTGTTTCATCAACTGGAAATTCGCTGTCCTCCCTAATGTGCCTGCAAGTTCCATCTTCGTTGAACTGGTAAGTAGTTATGTTAAATTCATCATTTACCCATTTTCCTTCAGTAAGGGCCTTGTCCGCTACAGGTTCTTCTGATACGGCTTCTTCGATAATAGAATCAACAACATCCTCTGTTACTTCTGCCGAATTGTCGTTGTTGCAGGAGATTGCAAATAGTGCTACAAATAGAGCACCAGCCAAAAACACCAATAACTTTTTCATCTTGTTATTAATTAAATATAATTACTTCCGTTCTTCCCATTTGTAGGTCATATCGCTCAATCCAAGGTATCCACCCTTGAGATTCAATTCGTTGCCTTCAATTTTGTACGCATACTTGTCAGGACCCAAATCAAAAATTGCATCTTCATCTGATACCTGACTAATAAATATTGAATCACCCACAATTTCGTACTTAAAATCATAGCTGAAATCTTCACCAGAAGCCGAGATGAACTTTCCAGTCATATCATCGTTGAACTGATAGGTACTTATTGCACCTAAAAAGTCAATACTCCACTGCCCGCTTGTTAATGTTTTCGGTTCGCTCTTGCATGATGAAAGCGTAACTAAAGCAAATGCTACGCATGCCAATAATACTAATGTCTTTTTCATTTTACTAAATTTTTAAATTTTCTTGCAAAGATAATGGAGAATGCAATATGTTGTTCGATTTATTTTAAATTTTTATTGTCTTTTTAAAACTAATTCCGTTGCTGTATCGTCCTGATACTACAATTTCACCATTTGAAATAGGCAACAGTATGATTCTAGCTTGTCTCCCATTGTTGTTTAGTATTATGGCGTTGTCGGCTTTCCAATAAATTTCGGATGTACTGCCACCTATAATTTTATAGTATAACAAGTCTGTATTGTCGTGAATTATGCTTATGGGCTCTGGAATAAGTTCCTCTACAAAAAATGCAGTAACAGAGTCCTGTATGAAATAGAAATATGGCACAAGTTTATTGTTACGGTCAACGTGCAAGCTGTGTCCACCACCCGGATATGTAAACAATTTGCTTCGGTTGCCTTTTGCTTTTGCAATTTTGTCGATCAACGACGATCCGTACATCTTGTTTGTGAGAGCTTTGTTGAGTGGCATCGAAAATAAGCCTTTAACCGACTTAGCCTCGGTGCTGTTGTCGTTGCGGAGAGCAATCTTTATTGGGTCAAGAACATCGTTAAACGGGTGATCGTAACCGTATGGGACAATGTTGTCGGCATCGCCATGGAACGAGATTATTGAGGTCTCGGCGTTTGAAATCATATTAATGTCGTGTACTGCGCCCCACATGTTTGCAACTGCTTTTATATTAAATTTTTCTTTGTATTGTGCCGAAACTGATTCTATGTCACCGAGGTCACTCTTGAAGACTCCGCCCCTAGTCGATTCTGGCCTATTTTTATTGCGCATAAAGGCAAGGTTCAATGCAGTGATGGCACCTGCACTTGTTCCGCCGACAAAAATCCAGTCGGTGTTTATTCTATATTTTGCGGCATTGTGTACCAAATAGCGCATTGCGGCGTTTGCGTCCTGCACGGCGCGGTAACCTGCGCAGTCAATCTGGTCGGCACTTGGCAGGAAGCCCATACGGTAATTGATTGAGGCGACCACGAATCCCATTGCGGCAAAGTGGTTGCTCCATTTTGTATAAGCCTCTGACGCCTTGTCGCCATTGAAGAATGCGCCACCATGGATAAGCATAAGCAATGGCCGCTGTTTGCTAGTATCGTCCAACGGAAGGTATATGTCCATTTTAAGGTCGATGTCACGGGGAGAAAGATTGTATTTCAAAAGTTCACCAAGTTTATCTGTGTATGCTTTTGCAAAGGTTTCGTTCTTTTCGGGATTGTAGCTCCAGAAGCCTTTGGCATTGCCATAAACCACATCCTTCGTCACCGAAACTTTGTATTTTTCCTTTTCAAACTGAGCTTCAAATTCCTTATATGCAGGTGGTTCATACTTATACAAATGAAAATCATACTTCTCATTGTTAATTCGATATTCACCGGCTATACTGTCGCTGCTTATTGTTGATGGCATAACTTTGACAGGTATTTCAGTGCCATTTAGCATCACGGAGCATTTTTTACGTCCTGCCTCAATTGAAAAATGACGTTCCTTTGCAACTGGTTCGTTTTCCACCTTGTAGCACTTGCCATTTGCCTTGTCGCTGGCTACTGCATCAAATTTTATTATATAGGTATCATCAGCGCACTGCCCTACATAGTAGCAGTCGGTTCTAATTTCCGAAAGGTTGATTTTCTCACATCCTGAAAATATGAATGTAAGTATAATTAAAGAACCGACGATTAAAATGCGAGAAAGATTTTTAGCCACAGAAAACATATTTGCTTTTTTTCGCAAAAGTAGTCCTTTTGTTCTTAGCCTTCAATATATTTTTAAATGATTATCCGCAATCATCACATAACAATGAACCCGAAGGAGATTTCGGACAGTTTGATTCACACAGCTCCCCGTTCCGTATCGCTGGTTCATCATAACTTCCGAAATGACGCCTATAGAGTCTTTCCACAAAGCTGAACGAACAGGCATAGGAACGAGCCTTGTGAGTTCGCTTATGCGGTACCTTTAGCTCGGCGTAGCCAATCTCCTTTCTGTGCAAATTGCGGATAGTCATTTATTTTTATAATTGTTAGCGACCTCATCATCATCTCTTCATCAGATAAAACTAAAAACAAAGAAAGCGAACCTAATGCGATCCGCTTTCTTTATATTTATATTGTCATTAATACAATATCGTTACTGTACCGGTGTAGGCTCTATCCTTTTCCAGGTTTTCAAGATTAACAATGTACATATAGGTACCAGAAGGAACATAATGGTCGCGGTAACGTCCGTCCCATGGTTCGTCATAACCTCGCCCCTCGTACATCAGTTGTCCCCAACGATTATATATATATATGTATGCCTCCGGGAACATCCAGATATTCTCTATCACCCATGTATCGTTTATTCCGTCCTCATTTGGGGTAAACACATTAGGAATCTTGATACATTCGCCAACATGGTCTATCAATGCAAGCGCGTTCATTGTTATACGGCAATCGTTAGCATCGGTAACAGTAATACTATAGGTACCCTGTACAAGCTCTGTCATCAAGTTGGTTTCGTTGGAAGAGTTAGCCCAAGCGTAGGTGTAGGGCTCTATACCGCCAGTAACTTCAATTTCAATGCTTCCGTCTCTACCTCCTGTACAAGAAGGAGCTATTACAATTGGGGTTACCTTTATCTGTTCCGGTTCCTTTATGCTAACAAAAGTAGTCTCCTCACATTTGTTTGCATCAACAACACTTACAGTATATACACCAGAACTGAGACCGTCGTAGGAAGTTCCATTTGAAAATGTGGAATTTCCGACTTGTACGAAGTATTCGTATGGAGCGGTTCCTCCACCAGCAGTAGCAACAATCTTACCGCCAGCACCACCATAGCAGGTAATATCGGTTGCTTGTGCTTCAATTGTCAGTTCTTCAGGCCAATTTATTGTAAAATTGCTGACATTGGTACAACCATTCGCATCGGTTACTGTGAGTGCATAACTACCTGCGACAAGCCCAGTAATTTCATTCGCTCCAGAACCGGTACTCCATAGCATTGTGTATGGAGTTGTTCCACCTGTAGCATTTGCGCTTATCTTTCCTGTGCGGTCACCGAAACATTTTGGATGAGTGACAGAAGTACTTACATTCATCGCTGGTGGTTCAGAAATAATGTAAGTTGCCTGTCCTTGACATCCCCATGCATCAGTAATTGTAACAGAATATGTATTTGCACCTATATTAAAATTTGTCTGGTACGATGCGCCATTGCTCCAAGAACATGTTATAGGTTGTGCTGCAGTTTCGGATGTTACGGTTAACATTCCCGTATTTGTTCCAAAACAACTGATGTGAGACTGTTCCTCTATTTCAGCAGTAATTATGCCTACATTTCTAATTGATATATTTTTTGACAGTGTACAATTGTTCGCATCTGTAACCGTTACTGCGTAGTTACCTTGCAAAAGTCCATCCACAGAACTTTCTATAGAACCAGTACTCCAACGGTAGGTGTACGGAGGTTCGCCTCCCGAAACATCTACCGAAGCATTACCTAACGATATTCCACATTGCACATCGTTGCTTGTTATCGGAATGCTCATTGCATCAGGTTGCTCAATAGTTGCAGTAGCCGTTGATGTACAATGTGTTGCATTGTCTGTTACGGTTACGTTGTATGTGTTTGGTTCAAGGGCGGTAATTGTTGAGGTCGTTTGGCTTGTATTTGTCCATTCATAAGAGTACGAACCCGAACCGCCAGAAACATTAGCCGAAACAATTCCATTTCCAAATCCGTAGCAGGTAACATCTGTCTCTGTGATTTCTATTACTGGATTTGGATTTACAGTAAGATTAAGAGTGATGATGCTGTCACATCCGTTAATGGTCTGGAATTCGTGTACGTGTTGTCCTTGTTCAGTTTCCGTGAAACCATTCTCTTCGTAAGTCTCCCCTTCGCAGATGCTAGCATTTATTACAATATTGTAAGTCGGATTGACAACAATGGTATGGCTTGTCGGTTGTGCATTTGTTCCCGTAAGCGCAATATTTATGGTGTTGTTTCCTGCTTCTGTCCATTGTACTGTTATCGACTCAGAACCTTGTCCCGAAACTATGGTTCCGCCATTTACAGTCCAACTATAGTATGTTCCCGGAACAACTGTTGAGTAAGTCGCTGTTTCGCCTTGACATATTGGAGATGGTCCATCAATTGGAATATCGCAGTAGTCAATGATTATGTCGCCGGATACGGATGCTTCAGGGCAGGCTTCGTTCTGTCCTGTCGATGTTATTGTGTAACGGATTGTCCCTACACCATCGGCATTTCCACCTATTATTATTTGATTGCCGTCTTCCTCGTAAGAAATGCCGTATGAGGGGAATCCTGTTACGTTTACACCAGTTGCACCACCACCATATTCAAATGTCAGTTCGGTCATATCTTGGAAGAAGCAGGCATTTACTGGTGCAACACTTGCAGGAGTGATGATCGGTGCTGTTGCAAAAGTTACAACAACATCATCGGTAACAACAGACCCTGGGCAGTTTTGGCTTTCGAAACGCCATTGAAGTGTGGCATCGTACGGGAATGTTGTTCCTGTGTAGGTAATTGTAGCAACTGGAGAGCTTATGTCGCTAATAGTTACGTCATTGGGAAGTACCCAGCTTGCAAGCCATTCCGAACTTGGCCACGATGCGTCAAGCGTATGCTGAGTTCCGCAGATATTTATGTCATCACCAGCTGTCATATCTGTAACATCGTTGTACAATACAAGGTTGTACATCTGATTAAGTGTAGCAGAGCATTCTCCTGGTACAGATACAGATGTTATTGTCAAAAGTGTGCTTGTCGTGATATCATGCGAAGCACTTGCAGGTGTTGTTACGATAAATTCTTCGGATGTTTCACCAACCGACAGAGTATATGTCACAGTTGCACCATTTATGGTTGAACCGTGTGCCATTGCGTTGATAGTAAATGTAGAAGGATTGCCCGTACATACTGGTTCTATTCCTGTTACCTCTACCGACGGAGCAGGGTTGATAGTAACATTTGTCTCTGCCGACTCAATACCGCAGTCGGTGACTATGTATGCGGTGTAAGTTCCTGAATTTGCCGGCACTACATTGTTAAGTTCAAGGACAGGAGTGTTGGAGTTGCCTATTTCCGAACCGTTTAGTCTCCATTGGTATGCGACGTTACAAAGCATACTTTCATCAATTAAGCTGCCGTTAACGTTGACACTCAGGCTTATGCTTTCGCCTTCGCAGGCAATTACGTCGTCGCCAAGATCGTAATTGTGAATTTCAGGCTTTACTGTTATATTGTAGAGTACTACCTTTACAATACCACAGCACGAAGTTGAAAGTTCAGCACGCAATACGGCATATTGGATTTCATCAGTATTGTTCTCAAATGCTACCTCAACGCAGGTTCCAGTTGTTACACTTGTAATTTCTGCCACCGAGGATGTTACCGACCAATTTATTACGATTGACGGGTCTAATGCTACATTATTAACCAGACAATATTCGTGTACGCTTGTACAGCAAACCACATCGTCACCTTCCATTTCAACTTGTGGTAGGGTTGGAGCAGCCTGAATCATATTTATGAAACCTGTATAACTACCCGAAGAACCTGCTGGCGTTTTTAATCCTGTATTAGAGTAAGTCACTGTTGTTCCACTTGCTCCACTTGTAGGAGTTGCGCCAATACCGAACGAAGTGAATGTGATTCCGTTCATAGCTATTGGAATGCCAGTGCAGCTTGCAATCGGATATTCGTCCGATCCTGCAATAATCTCATCCTGACCTGAAAGGTTGAAGTTATATCCGGTTGATTCGGCCGATACTAGGCCATTATTGTTAACATTAGCAATCTTGTATGCCACACCAGTTGCACCTTGACCGCCTCTGCCGCCAGCACCGCCAGCGCCGCCGTTGCCACCAGAACCCCCGTAGCCGCCATATACAGTACCGTCGCAAGTATATGGGCATGAGTAACCGCTACTACCGGCAGCACCTACGCCTCCAGCACCTCCGGCTCCGCCTAAACCGCCAGAGCCGCCTTGTCCTGCTGTTCCTGCAGATATGTTGCAATCGGTAATAGTGCCAAGTTGCGAATTATATAGATATAGTCCGAATGCGGAACCGCCGCCGAATCCGCCGCCGCCGCCGAATCCGCCGCCGCCGCCGCCGCCGCCGTAGCCACCATTACCGCCGTTTGAAATGTCTTTTTCGGTAAGCCATAGTGCCCATGCTTGCGAGCATGCAGCAGTACCACCGGTGCCGCCAGCACCACCGCCGCCGCCACCATAGCCGACACCACCTTGTCCCGATATGCCAGGAGCAAATAACTCACCAAAGTCAGAGTTGACAATTTCTCTGATACTTCCAGCTTCTCCAGATATGCCAGCACTTCCTGCTCCTCCAGGATTTCCGTTGCCTCCATTTACGGCTTCGCACCAGCCAATATCACCTGTAGTATAACCTGTTCCATTAGAACCCCTACTTCCTCCCTTACCATTAGTGCTGTTGTAGTTATTTGCATTACTACCGATTCCACCACCATTTTGTGCGCCGTCTCCACCTTGCTGTACACCAGAACCTCCGTGTGAACGACCGTTGGCGGCAGCACCAGGATTACCTTGTCTTCCCTGTTTGCCGTTACCAGCAACACCAGGCTTCAACTGGCACCTTACGATTTCGTAGTTGGTACAACTCTTTAAGTAAACGGCATAGTTGGATACACCATAGTTAGTTTCTATTACAACCTGTTCTTCCGATGGGGTAAGTTCTGTTGGGAAAAATCTATATACTAGTCCTGATGTTGGTTTGCAGGTTTCATTGAATGTACAGCCCATCGCCGATTCTACAGTCGATGGACTTGCCCAACTTGACGAAACGCTGACATACTTGGATGTTCCAGTCTGTCCGTCGCGGACGCCGACACGCGGAGTTAATGTCGTTTCTGTACAAGGATTTATGTTGCCGTAACAAATTTCGATTATATTTGAGTTTTCATAAAGTTTTATCTGGAAGTTTTCAGTATATGATGATGTACGGCAACTTGATGACCAAGGAACTATGTTGTACCATTCTATTGTCAGTACACCACCAGTATAATTGCTGTAAATGTTGCCACCATACGGAGGATACAGGTCGTGGAGCAATGCCAGAACTGAACTTGTGCTTGGGGCAGAAAGAGTTCCAGATGGTGCACCGCCGAAATTTATGAATCCGTTTGAGCAGACATAGATTTCTGTTCCGCTGAAATAGGTTGTTCCGCATAATGTAAAATCAAACGGCAATGTTATCGGTAGTGAAGCATCGTCGCCGAATGAACCGACTTGTGTTGCCGTGGTGTGCGGGATGCTTGTGTATGAAGAATTGGCAGTTTCAAAAGACCAACCGCTACAACTGTATATTGTTGCGGCCAGACCTTCATCCAGATTACTTGCAGGAATATCGTTTCGTGCATCGGCAGTTTCAATGGTAAGGTCCTGCAGACGGAATCCAGCCACGGCATCTCCCTTTAGAGCCACTACGGATGGAGTGGCTCCACTGCCGAGTACATTGGTGTTGGTGCGGCGTATTGTCGTTGCGCCCGCAGTCGATGTCTTCTTGTTGAAGTTGTCGAAATAACCTCCTTCGATGGTTACATTGCTTACAAGCTCAAGAGGATAGTCTATTTCGTATATACCTTCTGCCATACGGATTATTGCGCCCGAACATTCCGACATCCTTAATGCCGACGATATGTCGGTCGGATCTGAAGGTGTCATACCGCTGCCATCACCGTCAACCTCGACATAAACTACGTTACAGTCGTTCATCGAGTTGACATCTATTATTTCCACCGATACGCTTGCAGTTCCTGAGCATCCAAGTTGTGTGCTTACAGTTACCTGATAAGGTGTCGTTGCATTAGGCGAGACACTTATTTCGGGAGTGTTTGCCCCAGTATCCCACGAGTACTGACAGTTGTCGCAGTTTGAAACTACGGTTGACAGAGTTACATCATCACCTGCACAAAGCCTTACATATCCAGGCTGTATTGCAACCGTCGGACTTGGGTAAACAACCACGTTCACGCTGTTGATGTCGGAGCAACTGTTCGACTGGTTTACATTTGTCTCTGGGTTGAACGAAGTTGTTGTGTTTGTGACTGTTACATAATATCTAGTTGTAGATGTCGGATTGCTGGTAGTGTTTGCTGTATTTGCACCGTTAGACCAGGAATAAGCCGTTGCCGGACTAGCCGTAACCGAAAGTTGTACTTCGTCGCCCGAACATATTTCCGCTGGATTGGCATATATGGTAGTTATCTGTGGCTTAGGTGTGACAATTACGTATGTGTAGAACGAGTTTGTTCTGCTAGCAGTTGTTATTTGCAGTTCGTACCAACCAGTCATTGCTGTTGTTGCGTTCTGCCTTGAAACAGAAGTGCCTGTTCCGATTTGCGTGCCGGTAGCATTCTGGTTCGCTCCATTGAAGAACCATCTATAGCCTGTGGCGTTGTTAACGTTTGAGCAGGAAAGTGTTATTGTTGCGCCTTCGCAAACAGGAGAGTTTGAAGTAACATTTGCAATGATGTTGCAGTCTGTTGTTGCCTGACCATTGAGCCAGCTCTGATGCTGCGAGTTGAAAAGTATTGTTCCTGCTTGTTTCGAGTAGTTGGTAATTAGGAATATATACCATTGACCAGACTGAGCATTTGGGATGTAGCACCATTCGGTAGCTTCGGTCGTATAACTGCAGTCGATGATATTTCCTGTCGGGTAACCGCCCATATCGCCAGAGTGGTTTCCGTTGCTCGGACGATGACTGCCATTATCGGTGCTTGTGTTAAGTCCGCTTGTACATCTTGTGCGGACAAGTTCTTCTGCAGTAGAAGCGTAAAATGGCCCCCAGCAGACAAAGTCAATATCAAAGCCGTTACTGTGTTCCATATAGATAAGCAGGTCGCCCGGATTGTCGATTCGCATATAGAACCAAGCAGGTGATGGTGTAGTGTAGCAGCAAGCAATGTTGGTACCGCCACTGCTGAAGTCTGTAGCCTGAACATCGCTTGTACCGGCAGGGAATGAATATGAACCTTCGTCGGTACAGAATGCCAATGCCTCGTTGCAGAAGTCGGCGCTTACGCCACTACGCAACTGTTTGAACTGATTTTCGGAGTAGAACCAAACATCAGCCCCCGATGCTTTCAATGTTGCATATTCTTCATGTTCGTCGGCTGTCATTTCGTCTATTGGTTTTGACCTCAGAATTTCCAGTCTTTCGTAGTCAATTTTCGACTGCGAAAACGAAGGAATGGCAAAGAGACTCACCGCGATGCACAATAAGAATCGTCTAACAAACCTTTTTCCTCTATAAAAATTACGCATACGCTGTTATTTTTAGTTAAAAAATAATCTTATAAAACATTATTAATCAGTGTGTTAATTTTTTGTTAATAAAAATCGAACTACACCTATAACGACCGCAATTTAAACATTTTTTAAAATATGGACAAGATATTTTTAAATTTTTAACAGGAGGTCTGCTGCAATAACGTTTGGTTCGCGAAAAGGTTGCCCGTTTTTGGAGTTAAAAGTTTCAAATTTCACGTTCAACGTTTAAAGTTCAAGAGTTCGAAGTTGCTATAGCAATTATATCTAAAATGATATACGCCTGATAATCAGAATTTAATATGTTGCATTTGCATTTTGAAAAAAATATTAACACAAAAAATTGTATTGATGAAAAAAGTAGTATCTTTGCAGTCCGAAATTTTTGGAACATTTAAGGTAAAAATAAATTAAAAGTTAAGTAAAAATATGGCACATCATCAGTCAGCAAAGAAGAGAATCAGACAGATTGAAGCAAGAAGGTTGCACAATAAGTTTTATGCACGTACATCGCGTAATGCTGTTCGCGCATTGAGAGCTATGTCGGTTAAGTCCGAGGCAGAGGCAATGCTTCCAAAGGTTGCAAAAATGTTGGACAAATTGGCAAAGAAAAATGTCATCCACGCCAACAAGGCTGCAAACCTCAAGTCTTCTTTGACAAAGCACGTCAACCAATTATCATAATTGGGTTGAACAAAATGTAAGACGTTGCTGTTTCGCTTTAGGGCGAAGCAGTTTTTTTGTTTGTACACGTATGGACAATAGAAAAAGCATAAAGGATTGGTCGGAGGACGAGCGTCCACGCGAAAAACTTATAAACCTCGGACCCAAGGCACTGACATCGGCTGAACTACTGGCTATATTGATAAGTTCGGGCAACAGGCGGAAAAGTGCACTCGACATTGCCCGCGAAATCCTAGCCGACTGCGACAACAAAGTTGACAATCTTTGTCGCATGACATACAGCGACTTGCTGAAGTACGAAGCCATAGGCGATGCAAAGGCGGTTACTATAGAGGCTGCGTTGGAACTTGGCCGCAGACGTGAGAATATTGTCGCAGAGCAAATACATGGCAGCGAAGATATTTTCAAGACGGTAGTGTCGAAGGTGGTTGACGAAAACCGAGAATATGCGTACGCCTTGTACCTCAATAACTCAAACGGGTTAATCAGACTTGTGAATATTGGGATTGGCGGAATCGACACCACACTTGTTGATGTAAGGGTTGTGGTTGCCGAAGCATTGAGGTTGAATGCCTGTGCCGTGGCATTTGTCCACAATCATCCGTCAGGAAACTTGAAGCCAAGCCACCTTGACGACGAACTGACAAACAATCTGGTAAAAGCATGTTCGCTTCTGAGAATTCGCTTTATCGACCATGTGATAATAAGCAGTAACGGCAAAGACTATTATAGCTATCACGATAAGGGGAAAATATAGCCCTGAAGGCAGACTAAAGTTGATAGTTAAGAGTTAAAAGTTAACACTCTTTTCGTCATCATGACTTCGATACTTCGACAGGCTCATTTCTACTTTGCTCACTCAGCACATCGCAGCATACCGCTGAAACGACAAAAGACAACATTTTTCTCAAGGCAGAGCCTTGTGGATACTACGTCGTAGGCAATACTTCGGCTTCCGCTCAGCAACCAGAGCCTACGACGAGCAAGAGCAAGAGAGCAAGACTACTATGACATTCATTGTCTCGTCATCTGCTTGTACTTCGTCAACTTTATCATATAATCGACCTTGCTGTCGGCCAGTTGACTTTGCGCCTGCTGTAGCAAGGTTTGCGCCTCGAGTACATCCGACATACTTACCATTCCAGCAGCATAATTGTCAGTGGCAAGTTTCAAGTTTTCCTCGGCGGTTTCGGCAGTCTGTTGGGCAATAAGCACTTGCGAATACGACTCGTCGAGGTCGTTCCATGCCATTTGCATCTGCAGGAGCATCTGCTCGTCGAGGTCGCGGCGCTGGTTTTCGGCCTTGGTGCAGTTGAGTTCCTGCTTTTTTATATCGTAGGACTTTTCCCACCAGTCCGAAATCGGAATCGACAGTGTTGCGAAAACCAGTCCGTTGGTCTTGAACTTGTCCATCAGGGTATTGCAGGTGTAACCAGCACCAACGGCAATTTGCGGCAGAGCCTCGCCTACAAGCAACTTCTTTTTTAGCCTTTCGGCATCGGTGCTAAGGTCGAGCAATTGATATTCTATACGCCCCTTGATGGCTTCGGTATGGTCGGCTCGATAAATGCTTGGATTTGGAATTTCGCCGATAGTGTCCGAAAGAACCATATTTTCGTCGTAGGTAATGCCAATATGCTGGCACAAAGCCGACTTCGCAAGACGAATGCCGTTGTTGAGTTTAAGTTCGTTCGACTTCATCTCCGACTGCTTCAAAGTAACTTTCAGCAAGTCGTTGCGATGTATTACACCAGCATCAACGGCACCCGATGCATCGCGGTAAAGAGTATCAAGCAACTGGTTTACCGACTTTATAATTTTCTGCTTTTCCTGCAGCGAGATTATTGTCCAGTACAATTCTTCGGTCTTGAGGTCGGTTTCGTTGCGAGCCATTTCGGTCTGCAGTTTTGCTGCCTCGACGCCCAACCCTGCCAGTTTGTTGCCGTTCACGATTCGTCCACCGACAAATACCGGCTGAACCGCCATTACACCGCCTACAATTCCGTCGTCGAGACCTTTTACATTTACATTGGCATCAATATAAGGCCCATAGACATTGTATAAGGTTGTAAAGACATTGTTCATCGCCAAGTTCCCGAAATCGACATTTACATTGCCTTTGCCCATATCCATATCGAGCAGAGGATCGGTAGCCTTGAATGCGCCGCCCTTGATGCTTACCTGTGGAAAATATTTGGTAAATACGCCCTTCTTGGTCAGTTCGGCGGCTTCGATGTCGAGTTCGGCATTCCTGATTTTTGCATTGTTCTGCACGGCAAGGCTCTTGCACTGCTCAAGCGACAACGACTGGGAAACCTGCTGAGATTCGTCCGATTCGAAAGTCGAAGGCTCGTTCTGTGCGAAAACTGGCAGACAAAGCGCAAATGCTGATAATATGGCGACTAATCTTTTCATTCTCCTTTTCGTTTGTAGATTTGCCAGTAAGCCACAGGAAGCACGGTAACAATCAGCGGTAGCGAGAATATTGTACCGAAGCAGATTACCACGCCCATAGGCATCCACAGCGATGTGTGAGCAATAATCATAGGTATAACGCCGAGAGCTGTTGTTGCTGAAGTAAGGAATATTGGTCGCATACGGCGCTTGCCTGCTTCGAAGGCTGCTTCCTTGGCGGTCTTGTGCTTGTCGCGGCGCAACGATTCTGCATACTCGAACATGATGATTGCATTTCGTACAATTACACCTATAAGGCTAACTATACCAAGCACTGCCGTGATACTGAAGTCGAGTCCGAACATCCAAAGACCCGTGAAAGCCCCGAAAATGCATATCAGGCTCGATGCGATGGAAAGCACCGCCATATCGATTTTTGCAAAGTGGTAGAGTAGGAATACGAACAAAACAAGCACGGCGGCGATAATCGACACTACAATCTGCGGAATCATAGCGTTGTTGGCTCCTGTAAGTCCTCCATATTCTACATTTATTCCATCTGGCAGGTTTGGTCGGATTTTGGTATCTACATACTTTTCTACCTGCTTCTGGCTGACAGGCTGGCTGCAACCGTACTTAAGGTCGCTGCCGACGGTTATTGTGCGGATGCTGTTGTAACGTGTAATTGAAGTTTTTTGCCAGTCGGGTTCGATGTCGGCGACCTGACGCAGCGGTACCCATACACCTGGCAAAGCAGTCGGGACAAGCTGGTTCTCGAGCGTCTTGATTTTGCTGGTGTCCGATATTTGCGAATAAAGCACAACAGGCACCTTATAGTCGCCTTCCCATACCGAAGTAAGTGTTTGCCCTCCAAGTGCACCCGAAAGGTAAATCGAAAGCATACTCTGCGTTATCCCCATTTGCGAAGCTTCATCTGGCTTGAGCCGGATTTTCACATTTGGTGTCGATTCGTCGTAGTCTGAATGTACCCAAGTGAGTTCGGGAAGCGAGTTCATATATGCCTTGAGGGAATCGGCAAACATTTCCATCTGTTGAAGGTCGTTTCCGCTGAATCGTACTTCTACAGGATTCTTAACTGCTTGATAATCCATTTGCTTAAAGCGAACATAGGCGTTCGGGAAATGGTTTTCGTACTTTTCGCCGTATTCTTTCAGAATTTCGAGTGTTGCTTTTTCGCTTATGGTGTTTACGATAAATTGTGCGTAACTCTTTTTTCCCATTTGTGGCGCGTATGTGGCGTGGAATCGTGGAGAAGCACAGCCCACAAACGAGGTAACCGACTTTACGCGGTCATCGGCACGGAGTATATGTTGCAGGCTATCTACCACTACGGCGGTTTGGTCAAGGCTGCTGCCTTCGGTAAGGTGTATTTCGACGGCAAAACAGTCGCGGTCGGCCTTAGGAAGCATCTGAATGTTCATACGCGTGAACAGGAATATTCCAACAGCGAAAGTTAGGAAGAATATCAGAAGCACTGTCTTCGGGAAGCGGAAACAGAGACCTAAGAGTTTGTCGAACGAACCTTGCAGCAAGTCAAAGAACTTATTCTGCACCCGTTCAAATGCATTCACATTTTCATCGGCTTTCCGAATGAATTTTGTACACAGGTAAGGCGTTATCCATACGGCGTACAATAGTGAAATGAGAAGCGCAAAGGTAATTGTCCACGGGAAAAGTTTTACAAAATCACCTAGAGGTCCGTTGATAATTTTTGTCATCGGGAAAAACATTGCACAGATGGCTATTGTTGCCAAAAGTGTAGGGACAAAAAGTTCTGTGGTGCTTACCGATGCAGAATACCAGCGCGAATGTCCCTTCTGTAGATAGTCGGTGTACCCGTCGATGACAATTATGGAATTGTCGACAATCATTCCGAGTACAACTATCAGGGCAGCGAGTGTAACCGTATTAAGCTCAATGCCAAACAGATACATCAAGCCAAGGGTAATGGCTGTACAAATCGGTACACCCGAACCTGCTACGAGAGCGGTTCGCAATGGGAAAAGCAGCAACATCACGGCGATAACCACAAGCATTGACTCTACCAAATCGCGCAAGAATGAAAGCACCGACTTGTCAACAACTTTCGGCTGGTCGGTAATGCGCTGCATATTTACATCGGGTGGAAGTTCGTGTCGCATTTCGTCAAGAATCTTCTCAACTTTTTCACCGAAAGCTACGATGTTGTTGCCGGCGCACATTTCCATCGAAACTATCACACAGCTCTTTCCGTTGTATTCAATGTAGTTCGACGGTTCGGCGTAGCGACGTTCGATTTCGGCAATGTCGCGCAGACGAATTGAATGCCCCTCTGGGTCGGCATAAACGATTTGCTCGCCGATGGCGTATTCCGAATCGTAAGGTATTGCAATATGTATCTGAGTGTTGCCCGATGTTTCCTCGATATTTCCGCCAATGGTACGGAAACCTTGCGTAGCAAGTTCGGTAAGCAGAATCTTCTGGTCAATGCCGTATGCCGAAAGTTTTTCTGCATCGATTGTAACGGCAATTTCCTCCTTCTGCAGACCGAAAGTTTTCAGATTCCCCATTTCGGGAATTGAACGCAGTCGGTCGCAGATTTGTTCCGAATAACTTTCGAGTTCGCGAGGCGTGCGTTGCTCCGATTCCACCGCTAGAAGCATTGACGAGGTGTTGCCGAAGTCATCGACAACTACGACTTCCAGCACGCCCGCAGGCAACGAGGTCGTTTTGAACAGTTTCAAGCCGTGTCGAATTTTCGACCATACGGCATCCTTGTCGTTTATGGTTGGCTTCAGTTCAACAAAGACATACACGATTCCGTTTTCGGAAATAGAGTAGGTGCCGTCCTTGTCGATTTCCTGATAGGTGAACAAGAAACGTTCGAGTGGTTTTGCAACCTGCTGTTCCACTTCCTGTGCTGATGCTCCAGGATATATTGCAGCCACAACGCCCTGACGGATAGTAAATTGAGGAAACTCGTCCTTATTAAGGTTTGGAAGACTGTATATACCGAAAGCCACAAGAGCGGCGCACACAACAAATATTATGTTGTGGTGCTGCATTGCCGATTCTATGTGATTGCGCTTTCTCATTTCCTAGTCATTATTAACCTATCACCGTCATTCCGAAAAGCTGAACGAACCGACTAAGGAACGTGTCGTGTGAGTTCGCTTGTTCGGAATCTCCTTCTAATATCGTTTCTATTGGAGATTCCGCATAGTTGAACAATATGACGCTCTTCGTTCCGTATCGCGTTATTGTTCTAACTTGCGGAATGACGTTCTCTTTTTTCCTTATAGCCGCTTTAGTATATTGATTATCTTCTAATTTCATATTTAAAATAACAAAATTACAACCATCTATTTAGTCATCTTGTTTATTTCAACCTTGGCGTTGTCGAACAATTTCTGATAACCTTCGGTGACAATGGTGTCGCCTTTCTCGATGCCTTCCATAACCAAAACTCCGTCGGCGACATACTTGTTCGACTTTACAATGCAACGTTCTGCACGTCCGTTCTTAATTTTCCACACGCCAATGCCGTCAGCCATTGTTTGCACGGCACGCGAAGGGATTACATAGCCAGTATTTTCGGGTTCGTCCATCGTAACCTTGCACACCATTCCCGGCAACAGTTTCTCATGGTCGCCAGTGAATATGCATTTTACTTCGTAGCTATGCGACAGCACATTGGCTTCGATGCCCTTTTCGATAACCTCGACTTCGAAAGTTTCGTCGTCGGCAGCGGGAACGGTAACAATGGCTTTCTTTCCAACCTTAATCTTTGAGATTTCGTTTTCTGGAATAGATGTTTTTACCTTCAACTGTCTTATATTCATTAACTTGAAAGCCTGTTGCAGTGGCGAAACATTTGTTCCCTGCTCAATCATCTTGCTACCGATAACACCCGATGCAGGCGAATAGAGGTCGCAATGCTCAAGTGCCTGACGCGAAATATTTTCCATCGACTGAGCCTGTGCGAGTTTGGTCTGAATTTCGACCCAGCGCACTTCGGGGAGACTTCCGTTGTCGTGAAGTTGCTTGGCACGGCGGTAACCGTCCTCGGCCTGCTCAAGGGTCGATTTGGCAGCATCGTAGGAACTTTGTGCCGAGGTTTTGTCGAGCCGTGCAAGTAGCTGACCTGCATGTACGTTGTCGCCAACCTTCACGAACACATCCTTCACATTGCCACCGGCCTCGAAACTGAGCGTTATTGCTTCCGATGCCTCAATGGTGCCGACATAGTTGCGCTTTTCGCCAAAGGTTTCCTCCTCTATCACCTTGACGTTGACCGAAATCACGCGCTCCTCGGTTTTCTTCTCCTTGTCCTTGCACCCAGCAAGAACAACGGCAGCAAGCATCAGTATGATGGTAATACGTTTCATTATTCTATCTCCGTAATATTATCTTCGACGAGGTATTTCATCTCCTCGTGAATATCAAAGTCGCCAATTACCTCGTTGTTGAGCCTCATGTATGTACCTTCGGCGGCTGCAAGCAATTTGCCGCTGGCATCGTATATTTCGCCCACACCTATAAAGCCACGCGATGAATCCTGAGTTAGCCTTGCTACACCGCGCAACTGTACGCCAATAGGCATCGGACGGCGATACTTTACCGTGATGGTCGTAGTTACTGCAAGGCTTTCGGGTTCCTTAATCCACAAGGCACGACCAATGAGTTCGTCGAGCATTGCCGTTATCATTCCGCCGTGTACACGCCCCGGGTAACTTTGATGCTCGTTCCTGAATGTGAACAAGCCGCGCAGTTCACCGTTTTCCATCTCGTAGAACATAGCCTTCACGCTCGAAGGGTTGTCCATGCCGCAGATGATGCACGACTTACTGTTACGTTGCTTCTTTACGACTTTCATGTCTTTGTTATTCTTATGTTATTCATCAAGTTTTACCCAGTACATGCTTCGTCCGAAAATCGGAAGTCCGACATAGCCGCGTACTTTCAGTTTCTTCGGTGATTCGAATTTTGCGTAAGCCTTGTACATGTCGCCTTCTACGGGATTATAGATTTCTCCGCTCCACTCGTCATCCTTGCTGTTATACTTGAAGTTGTGCAGAAGTACAATCTTGTCGGCAGGAGTGTTGCGTTTGCTTGGGTCGGGGTTCATGACATCTGTCTTTGGCGAACCGTCTTCAAAGGTAGGATTTTTCATCCACACAATCTTGCCTTCGAAATTGCCGTTTGACATTCGCGTAACCTTTACCTTTGATACTTCGCTCTTTTCGATTACTAGGTAAGTGCCGCATATTTTTTCGGCGTTGCCCTGAGCCAATGTTGCGAGGGCGAACATCATCATTGTGAAAAAAATCGCAATTTGTTTCATTAGTCGTTTAGTTTTGCTATGGTTATTGCATTATCGCTTTTGATTGTTCCAACCGCACCAGTTTCCTTTTCGGTAAAGAATCCGGAATAGTTGTCGTCGAATACTATCGTGTTGTCGCGAAGTTTTCCTTTCGCTGTATAGGTAACTTTTGCCTTCCCATTAATAATGGTATCAAGGTCAATTTCCTTTTCGTAGGTGTATTCATCGATTCTAAGTTCTCCGTCAACCACTTCTCCGCCCAAACGCTTGATGTCACCGGTTATAGATGTCTTTATTATGGCTACAGTTCCCTTTTCATCGCCTTTCATTATCTGCATTTGTCCCATCTTGTCTGTTATTGGAACGTCAATGCCATAATCTACAAATCCAATTGTTAGTTTGCCGTCGCTCTGGTAGGTATATTCGCCTATGTACGGGCGTGGACTGTTCTTGCACGACGAGAATACGCCGACAAAGACTCCCAATATCAATATTGCGCTTAAAATTTTTGCTTTCATTTTGTACCGATTTATTGTTTTGGTCTAAATTGTTTCTAAAGGTCTGAATATTATTTCATCTATCATATAATCGAACGAGTTCTTGTATTTGTCGTAGAGATTGAAAATGAAGAATGGGAACTCGAGCGACGACAGCATCATAATTAATGAGTTGACGTATTTTGAAGCATCGATTTCCTGGCGGAAAACGCCTTTGTTTTTGCCCGACACGATTATTGCCGTAAGTTGTTCCTTTTCCCAAGTCACCAGTGCGTCGTGAACCTTCGAAAAGCATTCCATAAGTTGCTTGTCACCGCTTTCCAGGACTCTATTTTTCAAGGCATTATGGTACGAATACCTATTGTTCATACTTTCCATTCGGACAAATGCATACCTTTTTATCTTTTCGGGTTCCGACAAGGTGCTGTCGTTTATTATTGCAAGCAGGTCGGTACGGATTTTCTCAAGTTCGCTCTCGAGGATTGAGTTCATTAGGTTGAGTTTGCTCGAAAAGTGGTAGTAAACGCTTCCTTTGGCGTGCTTGGACTCCTTGGCTATGCGGTCCATCGAAATCTTGTTGAATCCGAAGCGGCAGAATAGCCTTTCTGCAACGTTCATTATGTCGGTCTTTACTCCAAGTGTTTTCTGCATAACAAAACTCTTTGTACTAATTTTCAAAATCGGTGCAAAGATAGTGTGCTATTTTTTAGTCACAAGTTTTAATTTGAGGTTTAACATAACATTAATAGCGAATGGGAAAAAACCTAAGCGCTTCAATTTCATCGGTAACAATCAATTTCCGATTAGTACTCTAAACTTTTTGGTTTTTATCACTTTCAATGTCCGAAATAATGTGCATATTTGCATCAAAAAAACAGAATATGAATAACTTGTTGTCAGAAATAAAGTCTATAAACGAAGAATTGTATGGTAGAATAGTAGAGTACAGGCGTCATATACATCAGTATCCGGAACTTTCGTTTCGTGAATTTGAGACTGCCAAATATATACGAACCATATTGCATGATAATGGCATAGTCACTGATGATACTTTCGGTGACAATACGGCAATTGCAGTCATTGGCGATAAGGGTGACACTGTTGCTTTGCGTGCCGACATTGATGCTTTACCAATATGTGAGGAAGTGGATATTCCCTTTCGTTCGCAAAATGAAGGTGTCATGCATGCCTGTGGTCATGATGCACATGCTGCATCTTTATTAGGGACAGCGCTTATACTTAAGCGATTAGAAAAACATATACATAATCGCATTGTGCTAATTTTCCAGCCAGGTGAAGAATTGTGCCCTGGAGGTGCAAACATATTGGTACAAAAAGGCTTACTCAAAAAGTACGACATCAAGAGCATTGTCGGCATGCACGTTTCTGCCGAACTGCCAACAGGAAAATTCCTTTTCGGAAGTGGATACCTTATGGCGGCAACCAACGAATTGTATATCAAGTTCCATGGTGTTGGAGGACACGCCGCTATGCCGAAGAATCGTAGCGATACGATTCTCGCACTTGCCGATTTCCTTGTAGAAGTAAAGAAAATGCAGGAATCGCTGACAGACAATATGCCGTTTATCGTGGCATTTGGAAAAATTGTTGGAGATGGTGCACTAAACGTTATACCACCAGAGACATCTGCCGAAGGTACTATGCGAACATTTAACCCAATCTTACATAAGACCATAGAAGAAAACTTGAAACGCATATCAAAATTGTCGGCTAAAAAATACGATTGTACAGCAGAACTTGAAATTCGCAAGGGATATCCTGCCGTGTACAACAATCCAGAAGTAACTGCAAAGGTGAGAAGTTTAGCTGCCAATTATGTTTCGGAAAACAACATTGATGAAATGCCATTGAAAATGACTGCTGAAGACTTTGCGTATTATTCGGAGAAAATCCCTGCGACTTTCTTCCGTGCTGGCATAATGGGCAATGGTAGAGGATTTGTGGCTCAACATAATCCTAAGTTTGACATGGATGAAGACGTTTTCCGTGAAACAGCAGGTCTGATGGCTTATATTGCATTGAACTTAAACCATTGATAATGAGAAAACTTTTGACTAATGAAATGGGGCGCTTGTCGATTGAGGAATTCAAGGTGACAAGGAAAACGCCACTTGTTGTTATTCTTGATAATGTTCGCAGCCATCACAATGTAGGTGCAATTTTTCGTACTTGCGATGCCTTTGCGTGCAAACGTTTGCTATTGTGTGGAATAACAGGTACACCTCCGCATCGCGACATACAGAAAACAGCCCTCGGTGCAACGGAATCTGTTGAATGGAGTTATTATGAAAATACGGCAGATGCAATTGCCGAACTGAAAGCATCTGGGTATAAAATAGTTGCATTAGAAATTGCAGAGGGTAGTATCCCTATCGATTCGTTTGAGGCCAAAGAAGGCGAAAAATATGCTCTTGTACTTGGCAATGAAGTCGATGGTATTGACGACTGTGTAATGGATAATGTTGATATGTGCCTGGAAATACCTCAGTACGGCACAAAACATTCTTTGAATGTTTCCGTCAGCGGAGGTATTGCAATATGGGAAATAACTAAAAAAATATTTGTGACAATTCAGCATGTTAATCAATAAAATAATTTAAGAATCAATATGCTCTTATTAAGGATAGTTTACAATAAAAACTTTTCCAATAACATTATATCTGTAAACGATTTTTCTCGTACCTTTGTGCCAAATTTCACTATACAATGAAAAATAAAACTATAATAGTTCCGATTATAATAATATTAGGTGTACTTATTATCGACCAGATTCTAAAGATTTGGGTAAAGACACACATGATGATAGGCGAAGAAATCCACATTTTTGGAGACCGCGTAATGCTGAAATTCGTCGAGAATCCGGGAATGGCATTCGGAATGGAGTTCGGCGGAAACTGGGGGAAACTTGCGCTCAGCATATTCAGGATTCTTGCTGTAGGCGGACTGATTTGGTATCTTGTGGTGCTTATTAAAAAGAAAAGCAATCTGTTTGTCATCTCGTGTATATCGCTGATAATAGCTGGAGCAGCCGGCAACCTCATCGACTGCGCCTTCTACGGCATAATGTTCAACGAAAGCTACGGACAGATAGCGCAGATGTTCCCCGACGGTGGCGGATATGCAGGTTTTCTCGCTGGCAATGTAGTAGATATGTTCTACTGTCCAGTAATAAGATGGGGAACTCCGCCCGACGAATCCATTTTCTTCCGCCCTATTTTCAACATAGCCGACTCTGCCATAACTATTTCGGTTTTCCTGATGATTATCTTCTACAAAAAACTTATGCCCAAGAAGGAAAAAGATGAAACCGTTACACCCGAAGCTAAAGCAGAATAATGAAAATCCCATTTTTCAAATTCGACTGGTTCTTCCAAGAAAACCGCGAACAAATAATGTCGGTTCACGAAGAAATTCTGTCGTCGGGACGATATGTATATGGTACATACACCCAAAGGCTTGAAGAAAAACTTGCAGAACTTTCAAACCGCAAGTATGCCATAACTACAGGTTCCTGTACCGATGCGCTTTTCTTTGCACTGCAAGCAGTTGGAATAAAGGATGGCGATGAAGTGATTGTATCTCCGTTCTCGTTCGTGGCAACCCTCGACTCGATTCTCAGATGCGGCGGCGTGCCTGTTTTCGTTGACATTTCGCCCAAACACTTTATGCTTGACATTGCAAAATTGGAAGATGCTATCACACAGCGCACCAAGGCGATTGTACTTGTACAACTTTTCGGGCAATGCCATCCGCAACAGGAGCATATTAGCAAAATTGCACAGACACACGGCATACCTTTAATTATAGATGCTGCTCAAGCGGTCGGAATAAAAAACAATGGTATTTCTGCCGCAAAAGTCGGCGACATTGCCTGCCTAAGTTTCGACCCCACAAAAATCGTATCTGCATACGGCACTGGCGGTGCAGTTCTTACCGACGACGAAAACGCATACACAACAATTAAAAAACTTGCCAACCACGGACTTTGCAACGGCATTTCCGAAATTGCAGGCTACAACAGCAAGATTTCCGAACTGGAGGCAGCATACATTCTTCTTCAGATTGAAAATTTACCGCAGACAATGGCAAGGCTGAATAATGTCGCAGAAAAATACTTGTCGCAACTCAATGAACTACAAGAAATTGCACTTCCACAAAAATTTTGCACCGAACCAAACTGCCACAAATTTGTAATCTGCACCGACAAGCGCGACGAACTTCACAATTATTTGAAAAACAATGGCATTGAAACAAAAATCCACTACGCAACATTATTGTCGGAACAGAAAATCCTTGCAGGACGCAAATTCTTGAAACACAACTTGTCGAATGCAGAGAAAGCCTCGAAGCAAGTATTGAGTTTACCTATTTATCCCAACATTACCGACGAGGAAATTTCATACGTCTGCCAGCACATAAAGGCTTTCTTTTCTTAATCGTAAACGAGAAGAAGAAAATATGCTTATTATGGTGTCATCCATCACATCATCCACAACCTATAGCAAACGTTCAGAAAAACGAAAGCATAGCAACACAGACGAAGAATTTCGTGTTAACAATACGACAGAAATTCGTGTAATGCGAACTCGCTTATTAAAACTCTTTCACAAAACGAAATAAGCAACCTTTAACTCGCAAAGGGAAGATATTATACAATATATTATGGTATCTAAAAAGAATTTGTCTAATCTGGAACGATTTAATTGCATAGAGAACTTCTCCGTTCTACACACCGCATATCACTGACATATTTAGATTTCTGGGCAAAACATATTTGAAGAATGCCAATCAGACTGCAAAATTGTCCGCCTTCAATCCTCCTTTACACCGTCATCAATTCCTTTTCCTTGGCATCGATAACAGCGTCAACCTTCTTGATGAAGTCTTCGTGTGCCTTGTGAACGGTCTGTTCGGCATCCTTTGCTGCGTCTTCCGAAACGCCTTCCTTCTTCAGTTTCTTGAATTCTTCGATTGCGTTGCGGCGAGCGTTCCTGATAACAACCTTCGAGTCTTCGCCCAAACCTTTTACCTGCTTAACGAGTTGTTTGCGGCGTTCCTCGGTCAGAGGCGGAACGATTATACGGATAACTTCGCCGTTGTTTGCCGGATTGAAGCCCAAGTTGGCTGCCATAATTGCCTTCTCGATTGCTGGGATAGTTGACTTGTCCCACGGCTGGATAAAGATGGTCTTCGGGTCTGGAGCCGAAAGGTTGGCAACCTGAGAAATAGGCGATGTCATGCCGTAGCATTCAACCTTTACCGATTCGAGCATTGCGGGATTTGCCTTGCCTGCGCGAATCTTTGCGAGTTCCTTTTCTAGGTGTTCGAGAGCGGACTTCATTCCGTCCTTTGCGTCCTCTATGTACAGTTCTAATTCTTCCATAAATTACTTTGTAATGTAAGTTCCTATATTTTCGTTATTTATTACTTTTTCAAGGTTTCCGTAGGTGTCCATGTCGAACACGATTACTGGCATATTGTTTTCCTTGCACAAGGTGAATGCGGTGAGGTCCATAATCTTGAGTCCGCGCTTGTAAACCTCGTCGAAGGTAATTGTATCGAACTTTGTTGCTGTCGGATCCTTTTCCGGGTCGGCAGTATAGACACCGTTTACGCGCGTACCTTTCAGGAAAACGTCGGCTTCGATTTCGATTGCCCTCAATGCTGAAGCACTGTCGGTCGAAAAATATGGATTTCCAGTTCCGCCGGCAAGTATGCACACGTACGAGTTTTCCAATGCTTCAACAACTTTCGGCTTCGAAATGCGTTCACCGATGGATTCTATACCTATTGATGTGAAAAGTCTAGTCTTCACGCCAACAGATTCCAAACCGTTCTGCAGAGCCAACGAGTTGATTATTGTTGCCAACATACCCATCTGGTCGCCCTTCACACGGTCGAAGCCCTTGCTTTCGCCCGATATTCCGCGGAAAATGTTGCCTCCGCCGATTACTATTCCAATCTGTACGCCCTTGTCATATACAGCCTTTATCTGGTTGGCGTATTCCATAAGATGGGTTTCGCTTATTCCCTGCTTAGATGCTCCTGCAAGCGATTCGCCGCTGAGCTTTAACAATATACGTTTGAATCTCATCGCAATAATTTTTTAGGTCACAAAAGTAATAAAATTTGATAATTCGAGGATTTGAAAAATCAAAAATTTAACGTTATGAAGATTCTATTTTTATTGTTGAGACGCAAAATTTTGCGTCTTTATAATATGTGGTTGTTATTATCATATATGGTAATGGTTGGTTGGTAATATGTTGGTTATTAATGATTTATTTTATAATCTTTTTGCTGTATATTATTTCAAAAATCGTTTTTCCTTGAAAATCCGAGCGTTATAAAAGGGCAATAAACACTAATCTGTTGATTACTTTATGTTTTGTGTTGATTTTGTTGTTTTAGCGAGTTATATTTTTGTGCGATTTTATAGATTTAGACTACGGATGGAGAAACTGATTTACAGACATACTGATGAGGAAAGACTAGAAATACTGAGGTCTTTCGATGGGTATTTGCGGGAAAATCCGCTGGATGATGAATGTTTGTTTGCTGAATATCAGGCCAATATAACAGAAGAAAATCTTTCTGTTTTTGAGAAGTTCAGAACTTACAAGGAGTGCCTGAGGCAGCAGGAAGAGGCTTTCAACAACAAGTACAGCCAGTTGTTTGGCAAGGCAAAAACCTACGTCGTTCACTATTATATGTCGATGCACATGGCGATTGAGCGCGGTGAACTTCCTGTTGACATCCCATCTTGGTACGGTTTGCAGTATCCGTTTTCTATTCCAAATCCACGCAACGGCGAGGAACTTCTCGCTGCGGCAGCACATCTGTTCGAGTGCGATTCCAACCGCGTCGCCAATGGTGGACGTATGCTTACCAATCCTAACATCTCTTCCGTAAAAATCTGGATTGAAAAGTTTGAGGAAATACACAACGAACGCAACTACCGCCAGAATCTCAACAAGGCCGAAGTGGAAAACATCGACTACATCCGCGATACTACCGACAAGTTGATTGTTGAAGTTTACGATGCCGCTTGCGAAAGATATGCCGACCTTGAGTTTGAAGACCGTCTGAAACTCTTGAACGAGCTTGGCTTCAACGTACAGCAAGTTGTCCGCAAGCCACGTCTACGCAAGCAGGAGGAGATGGCTGCGCAAAAGGCCGAATCTCAGCTGCAAATACCTCTTTTCTAACAGATGAGAATTTTTCTCGTTGGCTTTATGGGTGCAGGCAAGTCGGTAATTGGTCGGCGCCTCGCAAAATCATTGAACCTTTCATTCTACGACCTCGACGAGGAGATTGAATCCCGCTACAGGATGTCGGTGTCGACAATTTTCCAGAAGTACGACGAGGCTTGTTTCCGTAAACTTGAAACTTCCGTCCTTGCCTCATTTTCCGAAAAGGATAACTTTGTGCTTTCGTGCGGCGGCGGTACGCCTTGCTTCGGCGACAATATGGAACTGATGAACAAACTTGGCACTACCATATATATAAAGTTGCCAGCCAACGAACTTGCTGGGCGGATTGCCAATTCCTACCACAAGCGTCCGCTTACCGAGGGCAAGTCGGCAGAAGAACTTGAATGTTATGTGAGGGAAACTCTCAATGTTCGCGAGCAGTTCTACTCGATGGCAAAGATTACCGTTGATGGTTCAGGAACTGATAAGGATGTGGTGGAGGAAAGGGTGTTGGAGATGCTTTGTAAATAGATAATCGGGGACTAAGTTCCCTTTGGTCTCTTGACAATGTTGCTTTCCATTGAAAAACTACATATACTTCACAAATTTCAACTAAAATCGCACTCTATTCATTTGGTAATACAGTCAAAATCACGTCTTTAGAAATTGAAAGCCTCCTACACTAAAAGGATAGGATTTTAATCGTGATATTTGATAATAAAAACTGGATCCCAAATTTTTATGTGATTATCGATAACTACAACAAAAAAAACAGATTTTTCACAATATTCTCTAAATAATTTTGTGCAATGGATTTTAATGATTACTTTTGGATTTTTAAAGATATGCGTAATTCATTGTTTATGAAAAAGAATATCGTACTTATATTGGCGGCCCTACTTTCTGGACTTTTATTTGTATCGTCGTGCGACAAAATAGATAAAGACGAATACATAAAAGACGGTTCAAGTATTTGGTACGGACGCAAGATAGTTATCCTAGATTTTACAGGACATAAGTGTGGAAATTGTCCAAAGGGACACAAAGCTATTGCAACATTGGAAGAAAAATATGGCGAAGCAGTAGTACCAATCGCTGTACATTGCACTTACTATGGAAACACAAATCCAAATGCGTCTCCACACACAACCGACACTTCATTCAATTATGATTTTCGCTGCGAGGAGGGAATATTTCTTGGAGGAGGTGATACCGATGGTGGCTATATGGATCTTGACGCTGTTCCAGCAGGTCTTATAAATTCATTTGATCCCGCTTTAGTAAACAATTCTACAAACGGCTGGGCTACAGATTTTGCAAAATACTACTCCGTATATCCTGAATTTTCGGCAAATGCAAATATCGTATATGCTGACAGCACAATTACTGCAGATATTAAGTTTACTGCCGAAGTGGTTGTTTCTCGCAAACTCTCTCTCGTCGCCTATGTCGTTGAGGACAACATTATAGGATGGCAGTTCGACTACGAATCAACACCTCAGGAAATTGGCAACTATGTACACAATCATGTCCTTCGTACAAGTTTAAATGGTGTATTCGGTGAAAACATAAAGGCAGATATTTCACAAATGGCCACTGGTGATGTAATAGAAAAAAGTTACAGCAAAAAGATTAGACCAGACTGGAACATTAGCAATTGTAAGGTCGTGACATTTATTTATGATACCGACACGAAGGAAATTCTGCAGGCCGAAGTCTTTGATGTTGCTGAATAAATAATCTGCCTTGATGAAGTATTTAAGGTTTTTCTCTTTCATAATCATCCTTGTTTTTGCGCATACAACAGTCTTCCCTCAGTCGTTTACAGGCGGAATGAAGTTAGGTTTTAACATTTCGCAGGTTGATGGAGACCAAAGGGGAAATTATAGTGCAATATTCCCCACAGGGTCCTTGTTTGCAAAAACATGTTTTGGCGCTGAACAGCGTGCGGCTTTTGCTCTAGGAATTTCGTACATACGTAAGGGAAGCAAAGAAGTAAAGAAAGATGAAACTGGTGATATAACTAGCATATTTGGAATCCGTTTACAATACATTGAACTACCACTTACCTTTTCGTGGCAGTTGAATAAGTTCAAAATTCCAAAGCTAACTGATTATACATTCAAGAACAAACTTTGTCTGGAAGCTGGAATCTCCTATGCGTATCTTATTAAGGCTGAAGTGAATCATGGACAAGGATTTGTTGAGCCAGACCGAGCATTTTTCAACTACGATTGTGGCTTTCATTTGGGGCTGACATACTTTATTGGCAAGCATTTTTTCCTCAATTACCGCTTTTCATATACATTTTTCTTTTTACCAATTCGCAAACATCCTGGCGGTCAAACATATCGGCTCAATCGTGGCGTTTATAACAATGTTATGATTTTTAATGTAGGCTGGGAATTCTGAGTTTAAAACAAAAAGAATGTTTTTCTTTACATAATTATTATTCAGTATGGAGAAAAAAGATATTCGCGAAATTTCCAAGTCGGAATTGGAAAATCTGCTTGTCAGTTATGGTGAGAAGAAATTCCGTACGGCACAGGTTTACGACTGGATATGGAAGAAAGGCGCAGAGACTTTCGACGATATGAACAACATTTCCAAGCCGTTGCGCGACAAACTTGCTGCGGAATTCTGCTTCCGAAACGTGAAGTGCATATACACCGTGTCGTCGGTTGACAAAACACACAAGTTCCTTTTCGAGACATACGACAACTATCGTTTCGAAGGTGTACTTATTCCAAGTGCCGATAGGGTAACAGCTTGCATATCAACACAAATAGGCTGCCAAATGGGTTGTGCTTTCTGTGCAACAGGACAACTAGGATTCAAGCGAAACCTTACATCTGGCGAAATTTTCCACCAGGTATTTTCGCTCAATAGGCTTTCGACAGAAATATTCGGCACACCGCTTTCCAACATAGTCATTATGGGAATGGGCGAACCGCTTATGAACTACGAAAATACACTTGCTGCAATAGAAAAGATATGCTCCGAGCAGTCAATGGGAATGTCGCCGCAGCGGATAACAATGTCAACCTGCGGAATAGCACCGCAAATCAAGCGTCTTGCCGACGACGGCATTCGTTTCAACCTTTCCATTTCGCTACATTCGGCAATAGACAGCAAACGCAACGAAATAATGCCCATAAACAGAAAGTACAACCTAAAGGAACTTTCGGATGCCATCAGGTATTTCCACGAAAAGACCGGCACAAGAATCACTTACGAATATCTTATGCTCGGTGGGGTGAACGATAGCCTCGATGAAGCACACGCGCTAACCGAATTTACAAAAGTTTCGCCTTGCAAGATTAACATCATCGAGTACAATCCGCATCCCGACGACACTTTCCGCAAAACTAACAAGGACACGTTAGAAAATTTTATTAGGCATATTGAAAGCCGTAACATTGTTGTAACTATCAGGAAATCAAAGGGAAGTGATATTGCGGCGGCCTGCGGTCAGTTGGCAAATATGAAAAAATAATTTTTGCTTTACAAAAAAACATATATCTTCGCACCTTATTTACGTAAATAGTTTTAAAAATGAAGAAAATATTTTTGTTTGTTCTAACGGTGGTTTTGTGCGTTGCAGCAAATGCACAGCAGAAACCAACAGCCAATTTTGGATATGACAAGGACATTATCCTTGACGAGGGCAACGACTATGTGAGAATGATTGGTGGTGACTCCGACGGCTTCTATGCAATAAGAATGGATGCCGAGGACAAGTTGTGGCTCGAATATTTCAACTCCGCATCGCTAGTAAGGGAAACCTCGTCACAAATTATTCTTCCGGTAATTGATGGAAACCAGACTGCATACGTAGAATCGTTCTACGTTGACGGAAGCGTCGTCCTGTTTACGCAGGTTGAAGATTTCCTGAAAAAGGAGAAACTCCTTTACATACAGGAACTCGGCAAGAGTGGACAGGTTATGGGCGAGCCGAGAGTAATCGGAAAATTGACAAACCAGAACATGGCAGCAGATTTCAACGTTCGACTCACACCTAACGGTCAGAATATGTTCGTATGGTACAACCGTCCGTTCCAGACCTACAACGAGGAACCATTCTACTTCAAGATGTACAACTCGAACTTGAGGGAAGTATATAACAAGCAGGTAAAACTTCCGCTTGTAAAGCAGGCATTTGCTGTTGAAGACCTCAAGGTTACAAACAGCGGTAGCGTATATATGCTTGTCCGCATAAGCCCGAGCGAGGCACAATTGCAGAAGATGAAAATCATCACCTACGACTACAAGATGCTAGTTTTCAACCCTGCAATGGAAGACGTTCAGCAATTTGATGTAAAGGACAAGAAACTCGTCCTCGTTGATGCAATTTTCGGAATTGACGAGAACGACAACATTGATGTTTTCGGATTCCTCGTACCAAAGGGAAAGACCAACTATCAGGCAATCTACCACCAGAAGTTCGACGTAAAGGAAAAGAAACTTGTCAACGCAAGAGATTCGAAGAAGGCTTGCTATACTTTCCAGAAGACTGAAGTTCCTGCTTTCAATGCCGAAAGACTTAGCAAGATTATGGACCAGAAGTATGACTATCAGCTTCTCAACGTCCTCTATCTTTCCGACGGAGGTTCGGTTGTTGTTGCCGAGCACAAGAACTATTGGAAGGATTCGATTTTCGACCCGCAGACAAGAGAAACTATGTACAACGAGTACTACCGTTTCAACGATGTGCTTGTTGCATACTGCAGTCCTATCAACAATATGGAGTGGATGGTAAGAATCCCGAAGAGCCAGTACAGTTTCAACGACTACGGAAAGTATTCATCGGTTGCAACATACGCAATCGGAGAGAAAGTATTCTTGTTCTACAACGACAATGCAAAGAACCTTTCAAATCTTGAAGCAGGTGAATCGAAGGCCAACCTCAACGGCGACAAGTACAAGGAAGCCTCATCGCCCGACCGCAACGGATTTGCAATGGCAGTGTCTATCTTCTCCGACGGTGCTGTTTCGGGTCAGGCATTGTTCCCGAAGGACAACAAGAAGTGCAAGATAATTCCCGAACTTTTCCAGGAATACAACGGAACACACTATATGTTCACCCGCAACGGAAAGAAGGGTAAGTTCGCAATGTTCAACCCTGAATAGAAACAAACAGAAACCATATAAAATAAGGGCGCGTAGCCCTTATTTTTTTGAATAATGATTATCACCTTTGCCATAATAACAATATTATATTCGCTGCTGATTTTGGCATTCTGCTACCATTGGCGCGACGAGGACAGTTCTTCGCCAAACTTTACAAACACTGATACTCCTTTGGTAAGCGTAATCGTGGCTTTTCGCAACGAGGAGAAAAATCTTCCGGCACTTGTCGAAAGCCTTTTGGCACAGTCGTATGGCAAGTTGGAAATCATACTTGTAAACGACCACAGCGAAGACAATTCGCTGGCTGTCGCACAGTCGTATTCCGACAAGCGGATAAAGGTAATCAATGCTCCAGAAGAAGTATCCGGCAAAAAATCAGCATTACGGCTTGGCTACGAAAATTCATCGGGAGAAATACTGTATTTCACCGATGCCGACTGCATTCTGAAAAAAGAGTGCATAGAAACAATCATCACGGAAATGGTTTTCAAGAAATACGCAATGGCGTGCGGACCAGTTTGTTACTCCGACAGAAAAGGTTTCTTCAACGGCATTGCACAGTTGGAATTTCTTTCTCTCACGGGTAGCGGTGCGGCAGGCTTCTTTATGAACAGACCTTTTATGTGCAACGGAGCCAACTTTACCGTCGAGCGAAAAGTCTATGCCGAAGCCGACCTAAACAAGAAATATTCGTCGGGCGACGATGTTTTCTTGCTTCATTATGCCGACAGCAAATACAAGGTCGGCTTTGTACAAAACGAAAAATGTATAGTTGAAACACAGGCACCCAAAGGACTTGGCGGATTTTTCTCACAAAGGGTAAGGTGGGCATCGAAGGCTGGAGGGTACAAGAATCCGTTTGCAATTTTTGTTTCTGCAACCGTTTTCCTAATGGCACTGACACTAATTGCATCATTCGTTGCAGGCTGTATCTGCCCGATATATTTTATAGTGTTCTTCTGTCTGCTGTTTATGAAAAATGCCGTTGACACATATTTTATTGTGTATGTTTTACATTTCTACCGACGAGGTAAACTTTGGTGGGCAATTCTGCCACTCACACTATTACATCCATTTTACGTAGTTTCGGTAGCCGTAGCATCTCTGTTTTATAGACCTAAGTGGAAAGGAAGAAGAATTAAGGTGAAAAAATATTCCCCTTTATAACCACTGGTTTGTACTGATTATAAATTCCTATTTTTCTCCCATTCGAAGAAGCCCTTTTCAAGGATATTTCTGATTCCGTCTTCAAGTTTAACAAGCGGACGGTCAAGGACTTTGAGCATATCGGCATTGTCAGGGCAACGGCGCATCATATCGCCTTCCTTCAACGGTGGCAGATACACAATCTTCGACTTGGAGCCAGTGATGCCGACGATAATATTTGCAAGTTCCAGAATCGAAGTTTCACGCGAATTACCAATGTTGACCACATCGTTGATATACAAGTCGGAATAAGCAATCTTTACAGTCGCATCAATGTTGTCGTCGATGTAGCAGAAGGTACGGCTTTGTGAACCGTCACCATAGACGGAGATGTCATCACCACGAAGTGCCATATTGAGGAACTTGCTGATTACGAAGTCCTTGCTCTGCTTTGGACCGTAAGTGTTGAAGAAACGGAAGATAGTGTAGTCGAGTCCGAATTCCTTGTTGTACGAACGCAAGAAAGCCTCACCGATATTTTTCACGACGGCATACGGCACACGCGAGTTAAGTGGCGTAGTATGTGCATTCTGCGGGAATTCCACAGGCTCGCCGTACACTTCCGACGAAGAAGCGAAGAAGACACGCTTTACACCAGTATTCTTGCTCAATCGGCAGATATTCTCGATTCCGCGCAAGTCCTCGAGTACGCCAACGGGATGAGCCTGAGTGCGCAACACACCAACCATTGCAGCATAGTGGAACACATAATGGAACTGGTACGAAACCATAATTTCCATAATATCCTTGTACTCGTTGACATCTCCCTTTACGAAACGGATGTTTTCCTTCTGCGGCGGCAACTTACGCAAATCGCCTGTAGAGAGATTGTCCATTATGACCACGAGGTTCGACTCGTCGTCGGCTAACTTCTGTGCCAGCGAACTAGCAATGAATCCTGCTCCGCCTGTAACCAATATACGGCGCTTGTATGAGTGACGCGATTTACTTGTCTTCATCGTATTCTTCTCCTTCTATTTTTAGTTCATCGAGGTCTATTTCGTCCTCCTCGTTGTATATCTGTATAAATTGTTCCTTAAAAACTTTCTTGTTGAAATGATGCTCCAAAGTCATCAGCAGCGAAGGTAGCAACACAATATTGGAGAACATCGCCACGAAAAGTGCTGTCGAAACCAAAATTCCCATCGACTGAGCACCTCCCCAGTCGGAAATGGTAAACATTCCAAATCCGAGTACAAGTATTATTGACGTGTATATCATACTCATACCAGTCTCACCAAGTGCATTTTTCACCGAAACGCCAATGTTTCCGTCGGTATGCTTCAGTTCCTGACTGTATTTTGCGAGATAATGTATGGTGTCGTCAACCGAAATACCGAATGCAATGCTAAATACAAGTATCGTCGAAGGCTTTATTGGAATGCCGAAATATCCCATCACACCGGCGGTCACAATCATTGGTATCACGTTTGGAATAAGCGACAAAAGCGTCACCTTGACCGAACGGAACATAATGAACAGGAACAATGCAATTACCACTATTGCAAGCGCAAGACTAATGAAAAGGTTTGTTGTCAGATAAGTCTGGCTAGTAAAGTTCATTATGGAGTTGCCCGTCACTATGGTTTCGTACCTTTCGGCAGGGAAAATCGAGTCAATTTCACTTCTCAGCAAAGGAAGCAGTTCCTCTATGCGGTCACAGCCTACATCACGGATATTCATACTGATACGTGTTGCAGTACGAGTGCTGTCAATGAACGATTTTGCCAAACCGGCATCATTCATATTTGGTACACGCTTCATAATGTTGGAATACGTGTTCGGGTCTGGCGGGAGGTCATATTTTTTGCCGTTGGTATATGCCTGATACAGGAATTTCACAGCATCGGCAATCGACATCGAGCGCGAAAGTTCAGGATATTTCTTCAAGCGTTGCTGCAACGAGTCGAGGCATACAATCTGGTCGATGTAGTCGTGTTCGTTGCGAAGCGAATCCTTGGCAATAACGACTATCTCAATCGGAGAAACGCCACCGAACTTGTCCTCTAGGAAATGAGTATCCTGACAAAGTTTGCTGTCGTCGGGAACATCGTCGAGAATATATCCTGCACGATTGATGAAAAATATTCCGCACAGCATCACTACCGCTATAGTTATGAATACTGCATAAACCGTTTTGCGTCTGTATGACACAATATCTTCAATCTTGGCAATGATAGTTGTAATAACCTTGTTGTCGATGTGCTTGGTAGCCTTTTCTGAAGGCGGCTTGCAAATGCTGAAAAATATTGGAATTATAAGCAGCGAAAGCAAGAATACCGTCATTATGCCGAGCGAAGCCACTACGCCGAACTCGATGAGAAGAGTGTTGGAAGTGACTACGAATGTGGCGAAACCGCAAGCCGTCGTCAGATTTGTGACAAACGATGCATTACCAATCTTGCAGATAGTGCGATGCAGAGCCTTCACCTTCTGTCCGTGCAACTTGTATTCGGCGTGATACTTGTTGAACATATAGATAATGTTCGGAATGCCAATCACTATCAGCAATGGCGGAATCATAGAAGTAAGAATCGTTACCTGATAGCCAAGCAGTACCATATAGCCGAACACCCATATCAGGCTCAATGCCACAACTATTAGCGAGGCAAAAATCACTTTTGGCGAACGGAAGAAAATGTACAGTATTATTATGCAGACCAATGATGCAAGAAGCGTAAACACAAGCAGTTCGCGCTTGACAAGGTTGGTAACTTCGGTACGGATGTACGGATGTCCCGAAACGTGGACTTCGACACCGGCATCCTCGGAATATTTATTAAGGATTTCGTCAATTTCTGCTACAGTCTGCTGACGTTCGGCACTATTTAGGATTTCGGAATTGAGCGTAATCGTGAACAGGAACACGTTGGTGTCGGCACTATAAAGCAGATTGGTGTAGAAAGGCAGGCTAAAGAAAACATTGCTCGCGTTGTCGAGTTCCGCCTGCGACGAAATTGAATCCCCGAAAATGCGTACAGTCTTAAAAATCTGCTTCTTTGTTCCATTTTCATCAACTTCACTAGCCTTTTGCAAGTTTATGGCTTCGAGCGGGCTGAAAGTAGACTTTACATCCTTGTGTGCCTTGATTTGTTGCGAAAAACTGCGGAATTTCTCGAAATGCTCGTAATTTGTGAGCATACAACTGTCATCGATTCCAATAGCAATGGCATTTGCCTCCTCGCCAAAAAGTTCACGGAATTTCTTGTTCTGCAGATAAACCTCATCATCCTCCGAAAGCATACGGGCGTACCCATAGTCCATACTGATTTTCAAGGCCTCAAAGCCAAGAAAAGCAGTGACTATCACTATACCTATGATAAGGTATAGTTTCTGTCTTAGAATCAACCGTGCAATCTTCTGCCACATAAGATGTCTTCCGAAAAAAAGTTCGCAAAGATAATCTTTAATTTAATAATATTCAGTTTTTTTGGAAGATTATCGTTAAACCAATACGGCTCTTTCATTAAAAAACTAATCCCCGCACCCTGAGCTTCACATGCTGAGCCTGTCGAAGTATCGAAGGGTAAGGTTAACGTACATTATATCATTTTGTTATCTTGACTTCGACCTTTCGACTAACGCTCAAGTGGCGAAGCTCAGCCGTCGGATTTGTCCAAGCGATAACTATCTGTATCATAAGCAACAACATTGTCCAAATGAAAGAGACGTGGATTATAAACTATTATTGTCCGCTAAAAAATCGAATAATACATGTAATTACAATATTATCAAGCATTTAGATAATGATATTTATAATGGGGCTCGTCATTTCGGAAGCTAGTCGTAACACGCGATACGGAACGGGGAGCGTTGTGAAGACTGCTATCCGTAATCTCCTACAACATTACTAAGCAAGGAGATTGGCTACGCCGAGCTAAAGGTACCGCATAAGCGAGTTCACACGACACGTTCCTTAGTCGGTTCACTCTGCTTTGTGGAATGACCTATTATTTTTAGCGGACAATAATGATTATAAACAAGATTTCTGCTTTTACTATTTCTCAGTACCTAAATGTTGTCAAAAACAGACCTTTTGGACGAATAAAATATTGCTCTCGCTTAATTACACCAACGGGTTGTTAACTATATCTTTATACAACCTTATGACAACTTTATCTTGTCACCAGGCTTAATCTTTGTGTGTTTGGTAAAACGATTCATTCTAAGTAGTTTTTTGTACTTTATCTTGTGCTTCTTTGCTATTTTCTTCAAAGTATCACCTTGTTTTACTACGTATGTAACACTATTCGATGAAACAGTAACAGAAGAGCTCGACGAGACAGTTGTCGTTGGTTTCGAGGAGGATACCGAATTGCTTGAAGATACGGTTGTCGTCGGTTTTGAAGTAGATGTAGGTTTGCTTGAAGATACAGTTGTCGTTGGTTTCGAAGTGGATACCGAATTGCTTGAAGATACGGTTGTCGTTGGTTTCGAGGAGGAGGCTGAATTGCTTGAAGATACAGTTGTCGTTGGTTTTGATGTGGATGTAGGTTTATTTGTTGAAGAAGAATTGCTGTTTGACGAATTTGTCGGTTTAGTGTTACTTGTCGGTTTGGTTGTAGTACTAGACGAATTTCCGCTATTGCTTGTGCTGTTACTTGATGTACTTGTTCCACTACTACCTTTTTGCTTTGGTGTGCGGGCTTTTATCTTTTCGAGTTCTTCAGGTGTGATTTCTATTGGAAAATCAAATTCCTTGGCAAAAGCAAGGTGCAAGTATATATCAGAGTCTATTCTGTATTGAGGGTCGTTTACAAAATCGACAGTATTGTCGATTTTGCGATTTGTACGGTCGTGTTTAAAAAGCCATTTGTATAGGTTCCAATAGTTGAAAAATCTTGTTAGGTCGTGACCACTGTCTTTTAGACGGCTATATTTCAGCAGGTTGGTGCTTCCGCAGACTTTCATCGCCTCTACAACTCTGTCGGAACAAGATATTGGCGTGGTTTCGTCTTCTATTGCGTGAATTATCCATGTTGGGACCTTGTTGAGTCCGCATGGTGTCTTGGCATCGCAACCACCGCATAGGCCTGCACATGCGGCTACTTCGTCGGGATATTTGTTGACATAGTTCAAGGTTCCCCATCCGCCCATGCTCATGCCGATTACATAAAACCTGTCGTGGTCGAATGCGTAGTGGGCTTTTACAAATTCATATACTTTGTGCAGTTTAGCAGACGACCAGCCTTCTGTTACAATTGCAGAAGGTTCGAGTATCAGAAACTTTTGTCCTTCCATTATTGCAAAGCCGTTGTATATGGCGGTCATTGGTCCGTATAAAGAATATGAACCTGAGTATCCTTGACTCATGCTCCGTCCGTGCAAAAACATTACGAGAGGCATGTCGGTACTGTTAATAGGGTCGTATCCTGCTGGTTCGTATAGGGCAAAATCATTCATTTCTGGGGAAACTGCGAACGTTTCAATCTGCTGCGAACTTACAGTAAATGATATTGCAATTGCTATGATTGTGAAAAGTTGTTTCATATACTAATTTGTTGAATTTAAGTCGATATTACTACTTTACTTTTATCTTGTCACCAGGCTTAATCTTTGTGTGTTTGGTAAAACGATTCATTTTAAGTAGTTTCTTGTATTTTATCTTGTGCTTCTTTGCAATCTTCTTCAAAGTATCGCCTTGTTTTACGATGTATGTAACACTATTCGATGAAACAGTAACAGAAGGATTCGACGAGACAGTTGTCGTTGGTTTCGAGGTGGATGTCGAATTACTTGATGATACGGTTGTCGTTGGTTTCGAGGTGGATGCCGAATTGCTTGACGATACGGTTGTCGTTGGTTTTGATGTGTATGTCGGTTTCTTTGTTGAGGAAGAATTGCTGTTTGACGAATTTGTCGGTTTTGTTGTAGTACTAGACGAATTTCCGCTATTGCTTGTGCTGTTACTTGATGTAGTTGTCCCACTGTTCGATGCCATGGTATTGCTACCTTTTTGCTTTGGAGTACGTGCCTGTATCTTGGCGAGTTCTGCTGCTGTAATGTAAATCGCCTCTCCGATGCCGCTCGTCCAATGATAGTCTGATCGATCAGGATAGTCAACAAAGTTGACGCTTGTATCGAATCTGCGGTTGGTTCGGTTGTGTTTAAAAAGCCATGTGTATAGGTTGTGATACTGAAAATAATTTATGAGGCTGTGACCACCCGATTCCAAACGACTATATTTCAACAGATTGGTGCTTCCGCAAGTTTTCATCGCTTCTACAACTCTGTCGGAACACGATACCGATGTTGTTTCATCATCGGCAGCGTGTATTATCCAGGTCGGCACCTTGTTGAGTCCGCAGGGAGTCTTTGCATCACATCCGCCGCAGATACCTATGCAGGCCGCAACTTCATCAGGATATTTGTTGACATAGTTTAGCGTACCCCAGCCGCCCATGCTCATACCTATTACATAAAATCTGTCGTGGTCGAAAGCATAATGAGCCTTAAGAAATTCGTAAACCTTGTGCAGTTTCACCGACCCCCAGCCTTCATTTCCTCTTGCGTTTGGCTCCAAAACTAGTGCTGGCTGTCCTTTCAGTATGTCGTAACCCATTTCTATTGATGTTATTGTACCATACCTGTAGCCGTCAAGACCAATGCTCATGCTTCGTCCGTGCAGGAACATCACCACAGGCATATCGGTACTGTTTACGGGGTCGTATCCGGCTGGTTCGTAAATGGCGAAGTTGTACATATCCGACATAAGGTCGTTGAAGTATTCTATTTTTTGTGACTTTGCAAATAATGTGACAAGTGTCAGCGCAATAATTATCAATAATCGTCTCATATTAGTTTGATGTTTTTGATGTCGTTTTGTAGCGACGTTGCGTGCAACGTCATAAAATATTTCGTATTGTTTAATGGTGCAAAATTAAGAAAAAAATGATGCAGATGGAATATCTGCATCATTTTGTGTGTCATGAAATGCTATGTTAAATGTTATCTGCGAGAGGATGAATGGCTCGAAGAGCTATGGCTTGCTGAGCTGTGGCTGCTGCTACTCGACCTGCTCGAAGATGAACTTGAGTGTGAGCTTGAGTGTGAGCTTGAGTGTGAGCTTGAAGAACTTGGACGTGAACTCGACGAACTGCTGTGGTAGCTGCTGCTCGACGAACTTGGACGTGAACTGCTTGAAACGTTAGTCCTTGAACTGCTGCTCGAAGAGCTTGGGCGTGAGCTTGACGAGCTGCTGTTGTAGCTGCTGCTCGACGAACTTGGACGCGAACTGCTCGAAGCATTAGTCCTTGAACTGCTGCTCGAAGAGCTTGGGCGAGAGCTTGACGAACTGCTATTGTAGTTGCTGCTCGACGAACTTGGGCGCGAAGTGTTCGAAGCGTTAGTCCTTGAACTGCTGCTTGAAGAGCTTGGGCGAGAACTTGACGAACTGCTATTGTAGTTGCTGCTCGACGAACTTGGGCGCGAAGTGCTCGAAGTGCTTGGGCGTGAGTTGTTTGAAGAGTTTACTCTTGAGCTGCTATTGTTTGCAGGCGTTCTGCTTGCATTGTCGTTAGAAACTCTCGAGGCGTTATTGTTGGCAGGAGTCCTGCTTGCATTGTCGTTTGCAACTCTTGAGCCACTGTTGTTGGCTGGAGTTCTGCTGGTGTTATCGTTAGCGACCCTTGAACCGCTGTTGTTAGCAGGAGTTCTGCTGGTGTTATCGTTAGCGACCCTTGAACCGCTGTTGTTAGCAGGAGTTCTGTTCGCATTATTGTTTGCAACTCTCGATGCATTGTTGGCCGGAGCTTTGTGTGCGCTGCTGCCATTGAATCCAGGATTGTCGTTTCTGATAGTCCTGTGGTGGTCGCTAATATTATTGTGTTCAGGGTGGCGGTCGTTGAAACTTCCGTTAGGATGCGAGTTGCCATATCCATTGTGTACCTCCCTGTGTCCATTGTAGCCAGAGTGTGGGTTGTGCGGATGATGATAACTGCAGTGATGGTGATGGTGGTGATATTCAACAATGTGGTGATGATATACATGGTATGGTCTGTGGTGCCAGCAATGCCAGTAGTGTGGGTAGTATCCCCAGTAGTATGGCGAGTGCCAGTAGTGCCAGTATGGGTCCCAGAACCAGTTGTATATAACCGGACGGTAGATGTAAACAGGCTCTACGATGTAGTTGCGTCCGTAGATGTATTCGTTACCGATTACTTGAACCGTAATGTTTTTGGTTTCAACATCTTTTTTTACATAAATCGTAGCAATGTCTTGGTAGATGTCTTTTGCAAGAACGGCTTGTATCACGATGTAGTGGTCGCCGTTTTCTACCGTTTCAACGCATCTGAGGTAGTCGATGTCGCCGTCGCCATTGAGGTCGAGGTTCGAAATGCCTACCGATTCGTCGTTGAGTTTGTTTTCGAAGTCTTCAATGTCTTTCGATTCTCCGAAAAGCGATGCAGCAGCCTTGAGGTCGAAATCGTCTGCGATTTCTTCGCTTGCTGCCGTTACCGTTTGTGCCACCGATGCGATACTCATCCCGAGTACCAAACATCCTAATATGATAAACCGTCTCATAGCTTTAAAATTTTAGTTCGTTCAGTTTGTAAAATTATAAAAATTATGCCAAAGATAGCCAACCTTTTGTCACTACAAGCACTTTAAATAATGTTTAACATCTTGGCAAAACTTTTTTAAGAATTATGTTTGCATTAACAATTCAAATTTTGTTCAAAAAAAATCGTCACCCAAACTACATTGGACAAAATAAATAGTAACTTTGTGGCTTATTTGCTAATAATAAAATTATATACTATGTCGAAGGAAAACATTGAATTTTCGGATGCTAAAGCATTAGGACTCAACGAAGAAGAATTTGAAAAGATAAAACAGTTGCTCGGCAGGACACCGAACTACACCGAACTGAGCATCTACTCCGTAATGTGGAGCGAACATGCCTCGTATAAGAACTCAATCCGCTGGATTAAGACATTGCCACGTAAGGGCGGTTGTTTGCTTACTGGTGCCGGAGAAGAAAACGCAGGTTTGGTTGATATAGGCAACGGACTTGCTTGTGCCTTCAAGATTGAATCGCACAACCACCCGTCGGCAGTAGAACCATACCAGGGTGCTGCAACAGGCGTTGGCGGTATCAACCGCGACATTTTCACAATGGGTGCCCGTCCAGTTGCTCAGCTCAACTCGCTGCGTTTCGGTAACATCGAGAACGAACATACAAAGTGGTTGCTCCGTCGCGTCGTTAAGGGAATCGGTGACTATGGTAACGCTTTCGGCGTTCCGGTTCTTGGCGGTGAAGTAAATTTCGACGAATCGTACAACACCAACCCGCTTGTAAACGCAATGTCGGTAGGTATCATGGACAAGAACGATATGATTTCGGCAATTGCAAAGGGCAAGGGTAATCCTATTTATATCGTTGGTTCTTCAACTGGCAAGGACGGTATTCACGGTGCAACATTCGCATCAGCCGACCTCACCGAAGATTCGGCCGACGACATTCCTTCAATTCAGGTTGGCGACCCGTTCCAGGAAAAACTTCTGCTCGAAGCTTCGTTGGAACTTGCAAAGACCGATGCAATTGTCGGTATGCAGGACATGGGTGCAGCAGGTATCATCTGCTCGACCTCCGAAATGTCGGCAAAGGGCGAAAGCGGCATGAAAATCGACCTTTCGCTTGTTCCTCTGCGTCAGAACAATATGGAAGCATGGGAAATCCTGCTTTCGGAATCGCAGGAGCGTATGCTTGTCTGCATAAAGAAAGGCAAGGAACATATTGTTGAAGACATTTTCGCAAAGTGGGACCTCAACTGCGCACGCATCGGTGAAGTTATCGACGAGGACAAGCTCATATTCTCGTACAAGGGCGAAGTTGTTGCCGAAGTTCCAGCCGAAAGCCTTGTTCTTGGCGGTGGCGCTCCGGTTTACGAACGTGAATATGTTGAGCCTGAATTCATGAAGGACTACAAGCACTTCGACATTAATTCAATTCCAGAAGAAGATGTTGATTTGCACGATGTTGCAACATTCCTTACAGGACATCCGAACATCGCTTCGAAGCGTTGGGTTTACGAACAGTACGACTCGATGGTTCGCACCGTTAATATGACCACCAACAAACCGTCGGATGCCGGTATGGTAAACGTAAAGGGCACCAACACAGCACTTGCTCTCACAACCGACTGCAACAGCCGTTATGTAAAAGCAGATCCCGAAAAGGGTACCGCAATAGCAGTTGCCGAAGCTGCACGCAACATTGCCTGCACAGGTGCAAAGCCAGTGGCAATCACCGACTGCATGAACTTCGGTTCGCCTTACAATCCACAGGCATACTGGCAGTTTGTAATGTCCATCAAGGGTATGGGTGAAGCTTGCCGTGCTTTCGACACTCCAGTTACCGGTGGAAACGTATCGTTCTACAACCAGACCACAATCGCTGGCAAGACTGAACCAGTTGACCCGACTCCAGTAATCGGTATGCTCGGTATTCTGTCAGACAAGGCAAACCACATTCCTCTATGCTTCGACAAGAAGGGCGACGTAATATATTTGATAGGTGAAAGTGCAGATGATATCAACTGCTCCGAATACTTATATTCATATCATAGGGTGAAGAAGTCGCCAGCACCGAAGTTTGACCTCGATTTTGAAGTAAAACTCTCGAAGCTGTTGCAAGTTCTTGCTGCAAAGAAACTTGTAAAGTCGATGCACGACGTTTCTGATGGCGGTTTGTACATCACTCTGCTCGAATCGGCAATGCCTAACAATCTCGGCTTCGACATAACAACTGCTAGCGAATTCCGTACCGATGCTTTCCTGTTCGGCGAATCGCAGGGTCGTGTTGTTGTTTCGATGAACGAAGACCAGGAAGACGAATTCGTTGACTTTATGATGAAGGAAAAGATTCCGTTCTCGCTACTCGGTCACGTAACCAAGGGCGAACTCAGAATCGACGACGAGTCGTTCGGCTTCATTAAGGATGCCAAGGAACTGTACGACAACGCTATCGGCAAAATAATGGAAAAATAACAAACTGAAATACGATGAAACCAGGTGTAAAGAAAGCCATAAAAATTCCGTGCATTATCATTGGAGTAATCCTGATACTGCTCATAATTGTAAACTTCGCTGCAGGACCTATTGCAAAGAGCTACATTAACAACCACTGCAAGGAACTTTGCGGACGTACGGTTACAGTTGAGAAGATTAGAACCAACCTCTTTGTAGGCAAGGTGAAAATTATGGGACTGAAGATGATGGAACTGAACGACAAGGACGAGTTCTGCTCGTTCGACACGCTTGTCGTGAAGATAAACCCGTTCAAGCTCATCGGCAACGAGGTTAAGCTCAACGAGATAACCCTTATCAACCCAAAGGCAGTGATTATTCAGGACGGTGATGCGTTCAACTTCGACAGCCTTATCGACTTCTACGCTTCGGACGAGGAAGAACCCGAGGAAGAGGACAGCACCAACTGGATTATCAACCTGAACGACATTACCTTGAAGGGTGGTGAAGTTGACTATCGCGACGTTGCAATAGGCAGTCAGTTTGATATGGGCAACTTGCAGCTCGAAATTCCACATATCTACTTCAGTGGCGAAGATACCGACGTTGGTATAAACCTAGACTTTGCCGAAGGCGGAAGACTTGGTCTGCAGGTGGCTTACGGAATGGAAAACGGCAAATACGACCTCGACATCGACCTCGAGGGATTCTCGCTGGCACCAGTTTTCCCGTATCTCAAGGAAAGCATGAATGTTTCATCGTTTGACGGCAAGCTCACTTCGAAGATTTCTGTCAAAGGTTCTACCGAGCACATAATGAATATTATTGCAAGTGGTGACGTCGAAATCAACGATATCGTTTTGAAGGATATGGACGAAAATGATGTCATTACAGCCAACAAGATAAAGGTTGGAATCGACAAGATTGACACCGAAAAGAATCTCTTTGCTTTCAACGAGATACTCATCGACGGAATAAAGACCGAGTACATTATCTATGATACTCTGCACGACAACATCGACAAGCTTTTCATTGAAGACAGTGCCGACGAAGAAGAGGACAAAGCAGAGTCAAGTGGCGATGATATGAATTTGACAATCAAGAAGTTCACTCTTGACAATTCCAGCATAGTCTATACCGATAATTCTTTGCTCGAAAAGTTTGTACTTCCGATAACAAATATCAATGTAAACGCTAACAACTTGAACCTTGTTTCGCAGTTTGATGCAAGACTGAAGGCACAGGTCGGCGACAAGGGCGAAATGAAAGGCTCGTTTGTAGGTTCTCTGTCGAACTTCTCTAACATGAAGCTCAATATTTCGCTGAAGAACATCAAGTTGAAGGATATGTCGCCATACTGCGTACACTACACCGCATACCCGATTACCGACGGTATTTTGTCGCTATCGAGCATAAGTACCATCACGAACAACTACCTGAATAGTTCCAACGAGCTTAACATCTTGAATTGCACGGTTGAAAAGAAGCGCAAGGATGTGAAGGCCGAATACAGCAACATTCCGTTGAAGGCTGGTCTTTACATCTTGTCCGACAGAAACAAGAAGATTTCTATTGACCTTCCTGTAACCGGCAACATCGATGACCCCTCGTTCAAGATTGGAAAGTTGATTTGGAAGACCTTCTGTAACCTTATGGTTAAGATTGCCACAAGTCCGTTCGATGCATTCAAGAAGAATGGTGGCGAGGATAATTTCCGCGACATGTACATGGACATTACCGACCGCACTCTTACAGTTGAGAACTATCAGCAGCTCAACAAGTTGTCGGAAGAATTCCTTGACATAATTGCCGACAAGCCCGACATCAAGCTGGAAATAACCCAGTCGCTTGACAAGACCACCAACTTGAACCAGATTGCTTTGTTCCGACTGAAGATGGACTGCTACCTGGAAGAAACCGGCAAGACCCGTGAGGAACTCACCGTGGAGGAATACAAGGCAATCCAGGCTATGCGCGACAAGGACTCGAAACTGGTTGACTATGCCAAGGCGAAGGCCAATGCCCGCAACACCACCGAGGCTGCCATGAAACTTTATTCGGGCGCAGAACTCGAAGGAATGTACAAGATGATGACCGGTATGCGCGAGAGAAATCTGCGTGAATACTTCTCTGGACAGGGAATTCCATCGGACAAGGTTACTTTTGCTCCAATCGACGAGGCCAGCCAGAACAAGAACAAGATTACCATCAAGTTCGGCATGGACTTGCCCGACAATGTTGACGACATAGTATTGGACGAGGACGAATAGGAAGCGAGAGTCTAAAAGAAGAAGGAAATCAAACCGTGACAGTTTGTCACGGTTTGAACCTGCGGGCTTTAGATGGCAAAATGTGATTAACGGATATCACTGATACAAAGCAACTTTCGGTAAAAATTAATTTGCCTTACCAAACCAATATTGATAAAAACACAATGGCAAACCCAACTACAAAACAGGAACTTTTAACCGCCATAGCTGATGGTTATGCAAAACTGAACGAACAGATTGACAAGATGAGTGCAGAAGAAATTGCCGCACCATTCACATTTACTGCCGACCCTAAGAAATGCGGTGTCAGGTGGCAGAACGACCGATGCCTACGCGACCTGCTTACACATTTGTACGAATGGCAGGTGCTGATGGAAATATTTGTGAAGAATATCTGCGAAGGACACCCAAAAGACTATTTGCCCGACGAATACCGCAAGAACTATCACGAGATGGACAGGATGCTTGTCGAAAAGCACCAAAACACCACATTGGAAGAGGCAAAGGAACTATTGGCACAGTCTCATCAGAATATGCTTGACCTTGCCGAAAGTTTTTCTGAAGAAGAATTGTTTACGAAAGGCTACTTTAAATGCACTTACACCACTACAATGGCAGCATATTTCTTGAGCGTAACGGCAAGTCCGTATTTGCAGGCGGTAAAACTGCTGAAAATGCATCAGAAGAATTGCAAAGGGAAAAGAAACGGTGACAAATTGTCACCAGTTGAAACTTCGTGCAAGTGATGGTAAACTGCGACTAACAGATGTTGCTGATACAGAACAGCTTTTCCGTATAATCCAGTCAATTCCTTCGCCAAAGGCCGAAACTTTCAAGATGTGGGGCTAAAAGGCTAAAAGTCTCCCCCCCATTGAGTTAAGGACATTAAAGTAATTAACGACCTTAAAGTTGGGGGAACAAGCCTGTTAGCCTTCGAGCCATCAAGCCCCAAATATAGAAACGGGCGTAACACATCAAACCTTGAAACGGCTTTAGCCACAGAAACGCCGCAGGCAATTAATTCGTCAATCGTACATCTAAAATCGTAAATAATCCTTACCTTTGCCCAAAATTCTAAATATTGAACAGAATGTAGAAACTGAATTATAGACATATCAAATAGCGATTCGAGGCTATTCTTGATGCTCAATTACCACATCTGTCCCTTGGGGGACTACGCTCTCAAGAATAAGTTTCCTGAAATGTCGTGTGCTGCACGGCGTGGAAAACTTGTTAGAGAGTGTGGGCGTGGTAACCCGAGCATCAGGCAAGAAATTCGTTCCACGCTGTTTTTTGTGTCGCAACGGCAAGACAAAATGGCACAGCAGGCAAACTTACATATAGGGCAACTCGTCAAAGCAGTATTTGACAGAAGCGGAATGAGCGTAGCCGAATTTGCACGGCAGTTAAACTGCGAACGCACCAATGTCTATACCATTTTCCGCCGCCGTACTATCGATGTCGAGCTGCTTGTAAGAATTTCCTACATACTGAACCATAATTTCCTTGACGATGTAATACAGTTGACAGGACTTCGTGCCAAATATAGTCCGTCGCTAAACCTTACCATTTCGTTTAACAACCGCACAGCCGATGAAACGGAAACTGTAATGAAGCGTTTAGAAAACTTTGTAGCAAGCCTTACCGATAGTGAAAAATAATCACTGAAAGAGTGATTAATATTCACGGACGGATAATCACATCAGTGAAAGTATATAAATACATTTGTAATGTATATTACATTGGACGAGTTGGCTATGCCAAGCAAATAACAAAAATAGCGTGATACAACTTGAACCGTTTTGACACAACTTGAACGAATTGAGTGTGTATTAAGGATTTATCTTTGCAAAAAAATGATTATTAATTTAATTCTAACGAAATGAAAAAAATATTTTTACTATTTGCATTGTTTTCAATAGGAGCAATCGCATTTTCTCAGGAAATTTCCGTTCGCTTTATAGGACGGATAAATGATGCAGACTATTGTCGTTTGGATAGTGTTGCGGTTACTAATATTACTCGAAATTGGACGGAAACAGTAGTTTATCCCGACACAATGATAGTGTTAGGTGGTACAGGAAATGTAAATCTAAATATTGACGAAGAACAAGGACTTGGGCAGAATATCCCAAATCCGTTCGACTGCGAAACCCGCGTGGAACTTTCGGTATCGCAACGCGAAAATGTGCGTATGCAATTGCTGGATGTTTCTGGTAAAGTATATGCCGAATATAACAATTCGCTTGATGCCGGTGTACATACATTCGACATTTCGGCGGCAGCACCGCAGACATATATTCTCAATGCAACCATAGGAAAACGTTCTTATTCTATAAGGATGGTTAATACTGGCAGCGGATGTGGAAGCAGCATAAAATATGCAGGGATTTCTGGCGGTATTATATCAAAGCAGACTTGGTACAATGAATCCCAAATCGGTGATAATATGCGGTATATAGGTTATACTAACATTGGCGGAAATATCTTGGAAAGTGAACCTGTTCAACAGCCACTAAGAGAAAATCAGGAGGTTGAGTTGTCGTTCAGATCGGGAAGCACAGGAGTAATTAATGGTCACGATTATGTTGACCTTGGATTGCCTAGTGGTATATGCTGGGCGACCTGCAATGTCGGAGCAAGTTCTCCTGAAGAGTATGGTGATTATTTTGCATGGGGAGAAACTACACCAAAGACATCCTACGATTGGTTTACTTACCGCTATTGTGATGGTAGTGGTAGTACTAATACTCTAACTAAATACTGCTATGATTCTGATTTAGGCTACAACGGTTTTACCGACAATCTTACAACCCTTGTAGCCTCTGATGACGCCGCGAGAGCAAACTGGGGTTCGAGCTGGAGGATGCCGACACGGACGGAAATGAAAGAACTGCTCAATAATTGCACACACATTTGGACGAGTCAGAACGGTGTATACGGACGCTTGTTCACTGGGCCTAACGGCAACTCTATTTTTCTGCCTGCTGCAGGACTTTTCTACTATACCACCCTCAACAATCCCCGTACCACTGGCGTATACTGGTCGAGTTCGCTCAGCAGCACGTACAATTCTCTCTACACGTGTGGTTTATTCTTCCATCCGGACGGTTACTCTGAAACCGCATGTGTAAGCGAAACCGCCGCAGACCGCTCAAAAGGACTACCCGTTCGTGCTGTTTGTGAAAGTGCTAATATTTCTGTACCGACAGTAACTACAGGCACAGCCTCTGGCATAACAGCCACAGACGCAACCATTTCTGGCGATGTAACCTCTGCTGGTGGAGCAACTCTAACAGCCCGCGGCTTCCTTTATGGCACAAATGCCAGCAATCTTTCGCATAACTTACATTGCTTCAGCGGAACAGGCAGTTATACGGCAATCATCAATAATCTTATTCCTAATACGACCTATTATTATCAGGCATATGCCACAAATGCAGTTGGTACGGCATACGGAGAAGTGATGTCGTTTACTACGGAAACGGAAACCGCTTCTACCTCTTATAGCGAACCTACTGGCTATGTGAATGGCTACGGCTATGTTGACCTCGGCTTGCCAAGCGGTACATTGTGGGCAACAATGAATGTTGGAGCAAGCACTCCCGAAGGCTATGGTGACCACTACGCTTGGGGCGAAACAACGACTAAGGAAACTTACGGTTGGAGTACTTATCGCTATTGCAATGGTAGTAATAGACTAACTAAGTACTGTAGCAATTCAAGCTGGGGCGACAACGGCTTTACCGACAATCTTACAACCCTTGAAGCCTCTGATGATGCAGCCACCGCCAACTGGGGTTCGGGCTGGAGGATGCCTACGGAGACGGAAATGTACGAACTGAAAAATAACTGTACCGTAACTGGGTCAACTCAGAACGGTGTAAACGGACTCTTGTTTACTGGACCTAATGGCAACTCTATCTTTCTGCCCGCTGCTGGTAATCGTCACTATGAGGTTGCTTTCGCTGCCGGTGCCGGTTCCTACGGCTACTACTGGTCGAGTTCGCTCAACTGGTCGAGTTCGCCCAACGCGAACCTTCCTTACTGCGCGTGGATCCTCAACATTCTTTCGAACGGCGGTTACTACATGAGCGCCCCCGCACGCGACGAGGGAAATTCTGTGCGACCTGTCTGTATTTCTGTACCAAACGTAACCACAGGCACAGCCTCAAGCATTACAGCCACAGGCGCAACCCTTTCTGGCAATGTAACATTCGATGGTGGTGCAACAGTTACAGACCGTGGTTTCCTTTATGGCACAAATGCCAGCAATCTTACACAAACCGTACAGAGCGACAGTGGAACAGGCAGTTTTACTAGTGCTCTTACAGGTCTCACATCGGGCACTACTTATTACTATAAAGCATACGCTACCAATAGTGTAGGTACGGCTTACGGCGAAGTAAGGTTGTTTATTCCGAGAAACTCAGAAGTGACCACAGGCACACTAAACGGCCACGACTGGATTGACCTTGGTCTGCCCTCTGGTACACTTTGGGCAACCTGCAATGTGGGCGCAACAAATCAGGAAGACTGCGGAAACTACTATGCTTGGGGCGAAACAACCGCAAAGACTACCTACGATTGGAGTACTTACCGCTATTGCAATGGTAGTTACAATACCCTAACCAAGTACTTCATTAATTCAAGCTTTGGCAGCCAACGTTTAACCGATAATCTTACAACACTTGAAGCCTCTGATGATGTTGCTGCCGCCAACTGGGGCGTAGACTGGAGAATGCCGATACGGTCGGAAATGGAGGAACTGTACAATAACTGCACCGTAACTTGGACAACACAGAACGGCGTAAACGGACGCTTGTTCACCGGACCTAACGGCAACTCCATTTTCCTGCCCGCTGCTGGCTACCGCGACGGTAGTGACCTCCTCGGTGCCGGTTCCCACGGCGACTACTGGTCGAGTTCGCTCTCCGGCATTCTGCACTACGGCGGCAATCAGCACCACGCGTGGTACCTTTACTTCGATTCTGGCGATTACGAAATGCGCGACTTCGAACGTTGCGAAGGACAATCTGTGCGTCCTGTGTGCAATGGCGGTTATATAGGAGGAAATGCTAGTGTTTCTTTCCCGACCGTAATCACAAACACAGCCTCTAACATTACAGCCACAAGTGCAAGCATTTCTGGCAATGTAACATCTGACGGTGGTGCAACAGTTACAGCCCGTGGTTTCCTTTATGGCACAAATTCCAGCAATCTTACACAAACCGTACAAAGCGGCAGTGGAACTAGCAGTTTTACTAGTGCTCTTACTGGTCTCACACCTGGCACTACTTATTACTATAAAGCATACGCTACCAACAGCGCAGGTACGGCTTACGGCGAGGTTATGTCGTTCACAACAGTATCAGTACCAACTGTAACTACAGGCACGGCCTCTAGCATTACAGCCACTGGCGCAACCCTTTCTGGCAATGTAACATCCGATGGCGGTGCAACAGTTACAGCCCGCGGTTTCCTTTATGGCACAAATGCCAGCAATCTTACACAGACCATACAGAGCGGCAGTGGAACGGGCAGTTTTACTAAGGATCTTACTGGTCTTACATCAGGCACTACATATTACTATAAAGCATACGCTACCAATAGTGCAGGTACGGCTTATGGAGAGGTAAGGTCGTTTACAACAGAATCTGTATCTGTACCGAACGTAACCACAGGCATAGCCTCTAGCATTACAGCCACAGGCGTAACCCTATCTGGCAATGTAACATCCGACGGTGGTGCAACAGTTGCCGCCCGTGGTTTCCTTTATGGCACAAATGCCAGCAATCTTACACAAACCGTACAGAGTGGCAGTGGAACAGGCAGTTTTACTAAGTCTCTTACTGGTCTCACACCTGGCACTACTTATTACTATAAAGCATACGCTACCAATAGTGCAGGTACGGATTACGGAGAGGTTATGTCGTTTACAACAGTATCAGTACCAACTGTAACTACAGGCACGGCCTCTAGCATTACAGCCACTGGCGCAACCCTTTCTGGCAATGTAACATCTGATGGTGGTGCAACAGTTACAGCCCGCGGTTTCCTTTATGGCACAAATGCCAGCAATCTTACACAAACCGTACAGAGTGGCAGTGGAACTGGCAGTTTTACTAAGGCTCTTACTGGTCTCACATCGGGTACTACTTATTACTATAAAGCTTACGCTACCAATAGTGCAGGTACTGCTTACGGAGAGGTTATGTCGTTCACAACAGTATCAGTACCAACTGTAACTACAGGCACGGCCTCTAGCATTACAGCCACTGGCGCAACCCTTTCTGGCAATGTAACATCCGATGGCGGTGCAACAGTTACAACCCGCGGTTTCCTTTATGGCACAAATGCCAGCAATCTTACACAAACCGTACAAAGCGGTAGTGGAACAGGCAGTTTTATCGCAAACCTTACAGGACTTACTTCTGGTACAACCTATTATTATAAAGCCTTTGCCGTCAACAATGCGGGAATAGCATACGGTGAAGTGATGTCGTTTACAATCGCAAGCACAGGTACACTAAACGGACACGACTGGGTTGACCTTGGTCTGCCTTCTGGTAGACTTTGGGCAACTTGCAATGTGGGAGCAACAAATCCAGAAGACTACGGAAACTATTACGCTTGGGGCGAAACAACGACCAAGGATACTTACGACAGCAGCACTTATACCTATACAGGCAATCCGACTACACTTCCGTGGAGTGCTGATGCTGCCACTGCCAACTGGGGTGCCAACTGGAGAATGCCGACCTACGATGAAATGCGCGAACTGATAAACTGCACCGTAACTTGGACAACACAGAATGGAGTAAACGGTTGCTTGTTTACTGGACCTAACGGCAACTCTATTTTCCTGCCCGCTGCCGGCGGCATCTACGCTAGTGAGCTCAGTGGTTCCGATGGCTCCTACTGGTCGAGTTCGCACTACTCGGTCAATCCGGACGACGCGTATTACCTCTACTTCAATTCGGACGATTGCGGCATGAGGCACTACAGCCGCGACCGCTACTATGGGTTTACCGTTCGCGCTGTTTGCAATCAGTAGATTATTAGATATTTACAACAGAAATTTTTATAAATTAAATTTAAAAATATGTATACAGAAAAAGAATTTAAAAAGAAAGTAAAAGAGTGGTTGTTGGAAGAAAAGTTAAATCCTATTGGTTGTTGGTCTATACAAGAAGACTCACAAAGCAATAATTCTGTTTGTATAAGTGTTGAATTTTCAGACAAGTTAATAATTGACAAAGATGACAACAAAGAAATTAATATACCTTTGAGTTCAAGCAGTCCCGCTGTTATTTATGATGATGAACACTTGAAGAAAGCAGTTCTTGAATTATATCATGGAGTGTTTGAACAGCAGAATAAATCATTTAAAATTGTATTTGGAGAATAATTGATAATAAATTGGAACCATGATTAAATCAGACATAGGTATGGAGAATGACATTTTGTATATTACTGAGCAAACCAAAAATGAACTGCTACAGTATTGTGAAGAAGAATTGGTAGATAGTGTTTTTGAAAATTTTTCGAGAAATGGGAAAATAATTTACAAGAAAAAAGATGAAACGCCTTCTCGCTACTGGATAATCACAAACTATATTAATGCAAATACTAAAATTTCAAAAAAATGCAAATTGGCAGTAATTCTATCAATGAGTGCTATTGGTGGAGTTATTCAGATTGGAGAAGAAAGAGTAACTAGTTGGGAGAAAGTACTTCAATTTATGAAAAATATGAATCTAATTGACGCTTCCGAGTTGGGTTATTTTTTTGATGCATTTTCCAAGTTAACACAAGATCGAGGAGTAATATTTACTCTAAATATAGATAACGATTAGAAAAATTTAAGCATATAAAGAAATGAAACTAGAAAATAAAGAACCCCAAAAGATTGATACTATAGTTACTTTCACGTTTCATGATTCGGAAAACCTTGGGACATATTTTGTAGAATCATTGGAAGAAATGTATGGGAAAGAAAATGTGACTTATATTGATCAGTCCACTTATGGAATAGCAAATGATTCTATTGACACAGATAGTATTCTTAGAGTGTTGGTAAACGCTGAAAAGAAAGGTGAAAAATGTAAAAACGGTGATGAAATCTCTATTATACAAGTTGAAAATAGTAAACAATTAACTTTGAATAGAAGTATTATTTTAAATACAAGACTCGAAGGAATAAAGAAGAAATAAAATGGAGCAAGATTCATAGTAGCATCTTGCACAACTCAGCAAGCAACAAAGGAATACATCAAAAATGGTGTGTTCCTTTTTTTATCATTTTTTATTTCAATTTTTCAATGTCAAAAATAAAATATCACTATTTTTGCAGATGATTAATTGAAATTGTCATGGATGGAGTTTCTATAAATATCAACCTTCCCGATTATGGACATTTCTCGCCTGAAGAACTTACGCGAAAGGTGAAGTGCTTTGCTATGGAACTAGTTGGACAAAGCGAGAAAAAACGAACTGCAAGCCCATGTTGCTACAGCGAAGCAGAAGTAGAAAAGCTTCTCAACGAGCGAATGAAATGCATCGATGACGGTAATGCCGAATTTCTATCGCACGAAGAAGTTAAGGCTCGCATCAAAGCTATGATGGCATGAGGGAAATAAACCGTCCCTTACGGATATTCCACCACACGGGAATCGTTGAATCTTCAAATTTTCAAATTCTCAAATCTTCAAATTTTCAAATTATAGAATCCCTCTCACGGGCTGAAAGCCCAACAAGCACAACAGGTCTAGGCATCGCCTCAAACCAATAAGCATACGCACCCCCCGCCCTGAAAGGGCAAAAGAATATACGATTTTGGTAATTCAATAATCTGTAGAGGCGCAATGCATTGAGCCTCTACAATTTTTTCAACCATAAATATTGAGAGGATTGTTATTTTTACTAATTTTGCAAAGTCAAAAAATCAGATTATGTGTACGGCGACAATAGAATATAGCAAAAATAAAAAAGAGATAGATACACTTTTGTCCATTATAAGGAAACTTGGGGCTATAGTGACCGTGTCAAATGATGACGAGCCGAAATACAATCCTGAAATTGTTGCAAAAGTAGAACGCGGACGTGAAGCATATAAACGCGGAGAATGTGTAAAAATTGCTATTGAAGACTTATGGAAATAGTCTATACCCCCGACGCGTTAGAAGATTTGGAATATTGGAAACAGTCTGGCAACAAACAAGCGTTGAAAAAAATTACGCAGTTGTTGACAGCAATACTTATTGACTATAAAAGCGGAATAGGTCAGCCTGAACCATTGAAGAATAATATGACTGGTTGCTGGTCGCGGCATATTGACAAGAAAAATCGTCTTATTTATGAGGTGTATGAAGAAGACCAGATTATTAACGTTATATCTCTTCGCGGACATTATTTAGATAAATAGGAATAGACACCCTGTCGTCCTTTCGGATTTGCATCCTTGCTTTTGGCGGGCTGAAAGCCCAGCAAGCACAACAGGTTTAGGCAACGCCTCAAACCAATATGCATACGCAACCCGCGCCCTGAAAGGGCAAAAGCAAGATGGATTTAGGGCAATACGGAGCTGATTACCGCCGCATTAAATGAACAAATTGTAATGCCTATTTCAGGATATGTGCAAATTTACCTTGTGCAGCAGGAAGTTTTGTTTTTGAAAATATAACCTATTTTATTTTCGTAGATAATACAACTTTTCATTTTGTTGTAAAAATAAATCATTTTATTTTCACAGATATACCACAGTTCTTTCGTTTAACCGCCCCATGAGTCTGTCGAAGGGTAAGGTTAATGTGGTGACCAAAAATGTGGGACAAAAGAAAAAGAGTTTTACAACTATTCTGATTTACAGAGTCTTGCAAAACTCTTTCTGTGCCCGAGACAGGGCTCGAACCTGCACGTCCTTGCGAACACTGGTCCCTGAAACCAGCGCGTCTACCAATTCCGCCACTTGGGCATTTTGCGGTTGCAAATGTACAACAATTTTTAATTACGACAAAAAAATATCATTGTTCTTCTATATCAAAAATTTCGAACCTGCTCTTCCCTACCCAATATTTTTCTATTGCCAAACTGCGTAATTCGGACCAATATACATCCGATTCCAAACCATATTTCCGCACCAAAGCCATAACATCGGTGGAAATTTCGCGCCTTACATCATCCTTCAGTTTGAAAAATAGCCGTCTCCCATTATAATTAACAATTATTGAAAGTGATGCATCCGCGTCTGCCATCACTTCTATAGAACCATACCCCAAGGTTGTTCCTGCACCAATCTGCAACCCATCATTCAAGCAGCTCAATGGCGGCTCTGTACCAGCATTCGACACTATGGAGAGCTCGTCAAGACCTACATGCAAGTACTCAAGAACTCGAAATCCCATCTTTGCTCCAATTATGGAATATATTCCTAAATGAGAATGCATTTCTGATGTTATAAGCACCAACTTGTATTCCATATAGCCGTATTTTTGTATGATTTGCTCTACAATCGGAGCAACATCGGCCGACAACATAGAACTATTCTGAGGAAAACTAGTGATTATCACGCCTTTTTCTGTTTCGGTAGAATTTAAAATACGTGTTGCAATAACATCAAAATAAGAATTAGGCTTGGGAGTTACAACCGACATGTTTTTCTCTGTTGCAATTTCATTGAACAATTCGGGATAAAGCACATAGAACGGAAGCAAATCATCACAGAAACGAACCGATGAAAATGCTTGTCCCTCATTATATTTTGTAAAAATGCGTGCATAAGGCGTACTTATTTCAGACAACAACGACAAAAAATCATCAGGATAAAATATTTCTCCTGCATCTAACACCTTTATTTTTAAGCCAGAAGCAACAACTTTCTCGTATGCAGGCTTGTCCATTTGATAATTGTAACCATTAGGACGACCGTCAATCGTCCTCGAGGTCCAAAGCACATAGCTTACTTTGGATGTTATATCTGGATGCTTACCGATAAGTTCGGCAAGGTTAGTAAGTGGTCCCATCGCCACATATATTGTCGGCTTGCCACTGCTTGAGATGGCTTTGCTAACCGCATCAACGTGTGGATTCATGGATACAACCATTCTATTTCTCCAAAAATCTACGGCCTGCTGGCAATTTTTCTTGTACGACTTTGCATTTATTCCTTTGCCTAGCATTATTCCCTCGTGATGCAGTTCGCAAAGCAACGAAGCCAAGCATTGCGTCGATGTTTCTGCATCCAGTACACCACCAACCGATTGTACAGCATTTATGTTAAAATCGCGAGAGGCCATAAAATAGGTCAGCGCACGAAAATCGTCCCCACCGCAATCGGTATCTATCACAACATTGTACTTAGCCCGTTGGTGAGCATCAGCACTAATTACAGGCATTATAATAAATAGCAATAATAACAAGCAAATTATCATGCAAATGTTTGTTAATGTTTCTTTACTGTTTCTGTTCCAGACATAATGCCTTCTTCTTCGTCAAAATATGAGAATTGAATCTTGAACATTCCCTTATTTCCAGGAACTGGTTCTATTATTGGTTTGCCTGACTCTTCAAGTTCTTCCAGAAGGTTGCAATGTACCGGGAAGGGTTCCACAAAATCCTTCCACTCCCCATTTTCTAGCGTGTATATATAAAAGGTATGCCAGCAGCTTGTCCACCACCAAGGCCAAATGCCAATTTCGCAAGTTCCATTCCCGTCTAAATCACCATAAATTTTTGGTTTACCACCTATACATGTTTCCACATCGATTGGCGAAATATTGCTATCTGAAAACATAATAAGACAATTGCATTCGCCTTCGCATTCCATATCATCGTCAATCTTTTTGGGTTCTAACAGATAACACGATTCCTTCTTGCCATCGCCGTCGAAATCGTAAGTTCCCGGCACATCAACGCGGTCGCCCATTTCCTGTGCAATCATTTTCTTTTCGGCACGTTTGGCAAGATTCTCATCGGTTATAAGGTCGCCTTCGACGAAAATTTTCCATTCGTCACCTACTTTGTGAAAATTTATGTACGATGGATAATCGGTTGTTTGTCCACCGACGGTAACACGCTTTACAAAACTGCACTTTACTTCGGTGTCGCTGATTTTTTTTACATCAATATCTCCATATATCTGCTGGCAAAAGTCGGGCGATTTCTTGAATGCCATCTGCTTGTTTTCGACGCAGGCATTCTTGTTAAGCAGTGTGCCATAGAAAAGCACATTGCTGTCGAACATTGCCGACAATGCTTCGTAATCCTTCGATGAATTGGCTTTGTTCCATTCTTTTACTAATGCGGCGAAATCGGTTTCGTCAGTTCGAACTTCCGTATTTGCCGGATCATCATTGCTATCGCTTGTTTTTGGAGAAGCACAACTTATTGCTATTGTCAATGCAAATAGCAATGATGCGATTGGGAAAAGAGTTGTTTTCATTTTTTGTGTATATATTTTTTCGCTCCCTAAGCGTAGTCGAAAGGGCTATGTTGAATGTTAAATTCTTGAATCATTCTCTTCGGCTACGCTCAGTGGGCGGAGATTTTGTCACCGCTCAGTGGGCGGAAATTTAGTTTATTCCTCTTCAATAGTTATTTCTTCAATCTTGCATCCCTGACGAATCTTGTCGAGTACGTCCAAACCTTCGACAACCCTGCCGAAACAAGTGTGCTGGCGGTCGAGGTGCTTGGTGTATTCACGGGTAAGGCAAATGAAAAACTGCGAACCGCCTGTGTCGCGCCCTGCGTGTGCCATTGACAATACACCTCGGTCGTGATATTGATTGCCGCCGTTGAGTTCGCATTTAATCTTATAGCCTGGTCCGCCTGTACCAACTCGCGGATCGCCAAGGTTGCGCGAAAACGGACATCCACCTTGAACGACAAATTCGGGAATTACGCGGTGAAAACGCAATCCGTTGTAGAAACCTTCTTCGGACAGTTTTATGAAATTTGCTACCGTATTTGGTGCATCGTTGAAATAGAAGTTCACCTTCATGGTGCCGACTTCGGTCTTGATTTTTGCTATTTTCATTGTTTTATAATGTTTCTATTTTCTGTTTCTAGTTGGACTTGCAAGCTTAATAAACAGAAGATTATCGGTTCATAATTAACTACTTCAAGACATTTAGCCTATTCGACTTTTAACCCATTGTTTTGCATCTTGCCGTCAACCTAGAAACGTGCAACATTCAAACGGCTTTAGCCATGAAACGGCGTACTTCGACTGCCTTTAGATACTTCGACAAACTCAGCACGCCGCAGCAAACGAAACTCAGGGAGCAGCTCAGCACAAGTAGCAATTGGAACCAACATTTTGTTTATATTTTGTCGAATCCTGTGTATTTCCTTAATACTTCTGGCACAATTATTCCGTCTTCGGTCTGGTAGTTCTCGATGATTGCAGCCATGATTCTCGGCAATGCCAATGCGCTTCCGTTCAGAGTGTGGCAAAGCTGGGTTTTCTTGTCGGCGGTGCGGTATCTCAATTTCAGACGATTTGCCTGGAAATCCTCAAAGTTGGAAACAGAGCTTACCTCAAGCCACTTTTCCTGTGCTGCCGAGAACACCTCAAAATCGAATGTAAGCGAAGATGTAAAGCTTATATCGCCACCGCACAAACGCAGTACGCGATATGGCAGCCCCAATTTGATGAGCAAACCTTCCACGTGAGCCTTCATTTCTTCAAGTGCCTGATACGAATCTTCGGGCTTGCGAATCTGTACGATTTCAACCTTGTCGAATTCGTGCAGACGGTTGAGTCCGCGTACGTTGGCTCCCCACGAACCAGCTTCACGGCGGAAACATGCCGAATAAGCGACATTCTTTATCGGGAAATCCTTTTCGTTGAGGATAACGTCACGGTAAAGGTTGGTTACTGGCACTTCTGCTGTCGGGATGAGATAGTAGTTGTCTAATGTTGCGTGGTACATCTGACCTTCCTTATCGGGAAGCTGACCTGTTCCGTAGCCGCTGTCCTCGTTCACCATCAGAGGAGGAAGCACTTCTGCATATCCTGCCTTTTCGGCTTCGTCGAGGAAGAAAGTTATGAGTGCACGTTGCAATTTTGCACCCTTACCAAGATATACGGGGAATCCAGCACCAGTAATCTTTGTACCAAGGTCGAAGTTGATGATGTTCAAGTCCTTGATGATTTCCCAGTGCGGTTTCTTGAACTTAAGCTCGGGAATAGTTCCGCCCATTTTCTCGACAACGTTGTCGTCCTCGCCCTTACCGCAGGGAACCGATTCGTGCGGAGTGTTCGGCAGAAGCAGCATATAGCCATTGAGTTCCTTTTCGGCTTCAGTTTGCTTTATTTCAAGTTCCTTAACCTGTTCTTTCAATTCGGCAGTCTTAGACTTCGCCCGTTCTGCTTCATCCTTCTTGCCTTGTGCGAAAAGCTGACCGACTTGCTTTGCTATGTTGTTGAGTTCCTTCAGGATGTTGTCCTTAGCAAACTGGCATTCCTTGCGGCAGTCGTCGCAGGCTATTATTTTTTCTACAAGTTCTGTTGCGTCGAAATTTTTAATTTTCAGACGGTTGATAACGAAATCTTTGTCGTCGCGTATTAACTTTAATGTAAGCATTTTCTGAAAAATTTAATCTGGTGCAAATTTATAAAAGATTTCTATTTGTTTTTGGATTATTGCAAATGAAAAAAGTGGATTCTCAAACCCACTTTTTTGTATTAAACTTCCTTTGTTTTTTTCAATAGGAATGAAAAATCTTCAGTTGGTGCTATTTCGCGAGGTTCAGTTCCATATCTGAAAAGTCGCAGACTACGTTGACCTATAATTTTCATTTTGTCGTCTTCGACCACAAACATACAGCCTTCGCGCAATCCTGCAACATATATATCGCGATTTACCTCGATAAATTCAAGGATTCTATCCTCTCGCGATTCGCCTCCATGTCCTTCTACCTTTTTGTCTAAATAATGCGGATTTATTTGAAATGGAATAAGGTTTAATGCATCAAAGCCAAGAGGATCAATAATTGGCATATCGTTAGTTGTCATAAGAGTAGGACAAGTGACATTTGACCCTGCGCTCCATCCGATATACGGTGTTCCCGAAAGGACTTTCCTCCTTATCGGCTCAATGAGCTTATTGGCATGCATATCGTGCAAAAGTTTCCATGTGTTTCCTCCACCTATAACTATACATTCCGCGTCTTCAACCGCCTTTAGAGGATCGTCAACATGATGAATAGATACAATATCGTGTCCTACTTCGTTGAAACGATTCTTTACTTTTTTCTCGTAGTCGTCCCATGTTACGGTTACCCCTGCATATGGTATAAACAGGCATTTCACGCATTTTTCTCCAAGAAAGTCGTGGATGTTGTGCTTGGGATAGTCAAGATACGCTTCCCCAGCATTCGTCGAGTTACTGATTAGTAATAGTCTCATAATTTATTCCGATAAAATTGTTTGTGCAAAGATAAAATATATTTACGATATTATTTACATGGCAGAACTTTTTAATTCAAATTTCAGCACGGCTCTTTCATTTTGAAATATTACTGTTTATAATACATATAGTTGACATTTGAATAAATCCACTGACTGCGATGCGCTAAGCCAATGCCGAAGCGAACGGAGTCGAAGGACAATCGAAGTATGCCGTTTCTAAGTTTCTAATTGTTTTTTATGTTATGACCTTGTTGTTTAACTGGCTGTTGGACTATTGGACTTATAGACAGTCAGCCTATTTGACTTTTATATGGAGGACTCTCAAAAATCCAATTTTAAGAACATTCCAGAAGAAAATTCCCATTTTCACCATTATTATTTCACTTTTCCATGCCATTTTATAGGCAAATGGGATTCATAATTTCTTAAACAATTTTTATAACAGCAAAATATTCAAAAAGTTATCAAATAACAGCGTTTTCTTGCAAAAAAATCATTTTTTTGAGAGAAACTTGCATTTTTTATTGTAAATTTGCGTCATAATTTTAAACCTAAAAAACAACTTATATGAGCGGTCTATTTGGAGTCGTTTCGAGAGAAGCCTGTATTACAGACCTTTTCTACGGAACAGACTATCATTCCCACATGGGAACAAAGCGTGCTGGTATTAGCACAGTCGAAGAAAGCGGTAAATTCCACCGTAACATCCACAGCATCCAGAACTCCTACTTCAGGACGAAGTTCACCGACGACCTCCACGAAATGGAAGGCAACCTCGGCATCGGCGTAATCAGCGACACCGAATCGCAGCCGATAGTTGTGAACTCGCACCTCGGACGATTTGCTATCGTCACCGTGTCAAAAATCAACAACATTCCCGAACTGGAGAAAAAGTGCCTGTCGATGAGCCAGCAGTTCACCGAAATGAGCATGGGAACAACCAACCCCACTGAACTCGTAGCACTGCTAATCACTCAAGGAAAGGACTTTACCGACGGCATACAGAATGTTTACCGCCACATCAAGGGAAGTTGCAGCATGCTGATTCTTACCCCCGACGGCGTTATCGCAGCACGCGACTTATATGGCCGCACACCTTTGACAATAGGTCGCAAAGGCTCGAGCTACGCAATTGCATCCGAAAGCCACAGCTACCTAAACCTCGACTACAACACAACCCGCTTCATTGGTCCGGGCGAAATTGTAAAGGTTACTCCCAACGGAATAGAAGAAATGCTCGCGCCAAACAACAAGATGCAAATTTGCTCGTTCCTCTGGATTTATTATGGTTTCCCCTGCGTAGAGTACGAAGGAATCAACGCCGAGGAAGTTCGCTACAAACTTGGCAAGGCAATGGGCGAAAAGGACGATATTAAGGCTGATTTCGTTTCGGCAATTCCAGATTCTGGTATCGGAATGGCTCTCGGTTATGCAGAAGGTGCTGGCATTCCATACAAGCGTGGCGTTGCAAAATATACTCCGACCTGGTCGCGCAGCTTTATGCCGGTAAACCAAGAAACAAGAAATCTTGTCGCAAAGATGAAGCTTATCCCCAACCGCAAGGTTCTCGAAGGCAAGGAAGCCGTTTTCTGCGACGACTCGATAGTTCGTGGAACACAACTCCGCGACAATGTTAAGATGCTGTACGACTGTGGCGTTAAGCGCGTACATGTTCGTATAAGCTGTCCGCCACTGGTTCACGGATGCGAATTCCTGAACTTCTCGGCATCGAAGACCGATATGGAACTCATTGCACGCCGCTGCATCGAGGAACTCGAAGGCGGACAAATCCGCAACCTCGAAGCCTACAAGGACGAAACCACAACGCAGTACGCCAATATGGTGGAGATGATTCGTAAACGCGTTGGCGTTGATACTCTTAAGTTCAACACATTACAGACAGTTTGCGATGCTGTGGGTCTTCCACGCGAACAACTCTGCCTACATTGCTTCGACGGAGCATCATACGGATTCTAAAACAACAAACTAACATAATGTTCGGGGCTAAACCATAGTTCCGAACATTTTTTATAATGATTATTAACATTTTTCAAGAAAATTTATTGATATATTTTATTCCGCTCGAGCCGCGGAGGCTTTTACTTTGTTATTCGCCCCTACAATTAATCTTCAGCGGTGCTCATGATTGTCTTCGACAATTGTCACCAAAAACAGCAAACAAAAAAAGTGTGTCCGCTGAGTCTGCTTCGCTAAAAATCACCTACACTTCACTAAAACGCAGAAACTTGTCTCCGTTTCACTCCGCCTTCAAACAGTCTGCCTTTTTACGCTCCGTTCCGCCGATTTTCTTAACGCTCACCAGCCAAGGCGGCAATCGAGGTATCTCCCTCTGGTCGATGGTAAAAAATAATTTTTGCTTCGGAGAACATATAAATTTTGTTTGTCATGCTTGAAAGCCTCGGACTTTTTGGACTGTTTCTCAGCTGCCTGCTGTCGGCAACAATAATACCATTCTCATCGGAAGCATTGGTATCGGGTGCATTATTGCTGGACTACAATGTGTGGGTTATCGTCATTGTAGCAAGCATTGGCAATACCGTAGGCGGAATGATAAGCTTCGGCATGGGCTGGCTCTGCAAATGGGAATGGCTGGAAAAATATTTCAGAGTAAAGCGCGAAAAGTTGGAAAAAGTGCATAGCCGTGTGGAGAAATACGGTTGTGCCGCCGCGCTGCTCACTTGGTTGCCGATAATTGGTGACTTGATTGCAATCGCAATGGGATTCATCCGTACAAATCCGTATATCACAGTTGCGCTAATGTTTGTGGGAAAGTTTGTGAGGTATTTGGCTGTAGTGGGAATAATTAATTGGGCGTTTCTGTAGTGCTTTATGGAATATTGTTATCATATAAATGGTTGTAACAAAACCAATATTTCTAAAAAAAACATTATTTTGCTGTTTTTTCCTAAAAAAATAATACTTTTGCATTGTCTAATTTTAAATGTTTTTTTATGAAAAAATTATTTTTTCTTTTAGTTCCTGCATTCTTGTTGGTTGCTTGCTGCAACAACGAACCAAAGCAGGATGCCGCAGAAGGCGAACAGAAATGCTGTAACAAGGAAGGCGAACACAAATGTTGCAAAGAAGGAGAACATAAGTGCTGCCACGAAATGACTGAAGAACAAAAGGCTGATATGGCAGCTTGGGAAGATTGGGCAAACCAGACCGATGAAAAGAAGGCAGAACTTCTTAACAAGCGTAAGGAATGCTTTGACAAGATGGTAGCAGAAAAGAAGGCCAAGGAAGAAGAAATGGCTGCAAAGAAGGCTGCTTTCGAAGAAGGAATGGCAAACTGGGACAACCTAAGCCTAGACGAAAAGAAGGCTTTGTTTGACAATATGCCATGCTGTGGCGAAGGACCTCATCCTGGATGCGGACACAAGTGCCATGGTGATAAGCCGGAAGGTTGCTGCAAAGGCCACGAAGGTTGCCACCATCATGAGGGTTGCAAAGGTCACGAAGGCCATGAAGGTTGCAAGCATGATAAAGAATAATGAATCAAAAACTATCCTAAGTAAAAAAGCTCCTAAAGGAGCTTTTTTTATACATTATTGAATCATTCTGTGTCTGTTTTTTTCATTCTCTATTTATGTATCGTTGCTGTTAAATTTTGAAAATTCAATGATTCAAAAATGTATTAACGAATCTCGGCAACCTTTCTACAACACTTTGTATAAGGCAAATTGAGAAAGTTGTCTTACCACGAATTGTCAAAAAATCTACCATAAATGAAACTAGTGCGTTGCCGATAAGCATAAATATTGTACTTTTGCAATTCTAACTTCTGAAATATGTCGAAACACAAGAATATAAAGGAAAACAAGGCAAAACAAACAACAGTAGCCACTGCGACAACAGTAGTTGCTCCGCCCAAAACTAAAATCGGCATTATCCCAATCATAATACTTGCCGCAGTTTCCATTGGACTATACATCAACACTTTGCGCAACGACTATGCACTTGACGATTCTATGGTACTTATCCGCAACTCGTTCACACAAGAAGGCGTTTCGGGCTTCGGCGACATCTTCAAGTACGACACTTTCACTGGCTTCTGGGTGTTCAACGACAGCACACGCACTGTGGAACAAATTGTCAAGGAGAAGAAACTGCTTGCAGGTGGCCGATACCGTCCGCTGTCGCTCGCGACTTTCGCCCTTGAAATACAACTTTTCGGCAAGGACTTCTACGACGAGAACAACAAATATGTCGGGCAAGGCTGTCCTGCCATCAACCACGCAATGAACGCAATATACTATGCGCTGACAGTGGTTCTGCTATACCTTATTTTGGTACGGCTTTTCCCTCGCAAGGACGATTCGTGGTGGTTCTCGATACCATTCATTGCCGCTATGCTTTTTGCATTCCATCCCATTCATACAGAAGTGGTTGCAAACGTTAAAGGCCGCGATGAAATTCTGACTTTGCTCGGCTCGTTGGCGGCTTTGTGGTGGTCAATCAAGTACATCGACAGCAAAAAGTTGTACTACCTTGTACTTTCGGGACTTGCGTTGCTCTGCGGACTTTTCTCGAAGGAAAATGCAATCGTATTCCTTGCAATAGTACCGCTTACCTTATATTATTTTACCAATGCAAAATGGAAGGAAATCGGCAAGGTGATGATTCCTCTAGTTTTGGCTTCGATTGCATTTCTGGCAGTGCGCGGAATGGTACTAGGATGGGAACATTCGGAACAGACCAAGGAACTTATGAACGACCCGTTCATCAATATGACGGTATCGGAACGCTACGGCACAATATTCGTAACCCTGCTGATGTACATCAAGTTGCTGTTTATCCCCCACCCTCTCACCTACGACTACTACCCGTGGCAGATTCCCAAAACAGAACTTACCGATGGCGTGGCACTAATGTCGCTGGTAATATATTTGGCATTAGGAATTTATGCAATTTACGGAATGATTAGGAAAAAGGACATCGCTTCCTATTCGATTCTTTTCTTCCTGATTCCGCTAGCGCCAATCTGCAATATTTTCTTCGCAGTTGGTACGCTGATGAACGAGCGTTTCATTTTCATCTCGTCAATCGGATTCTGCCTGCTGGTTGCCTGGTTCTTTGCCGAAGTGCTGCCAAAACTCGTGAAAAACATCTCGACAGCAAAATATATCACAGGAGTTGTCATTTCGATAGTGTTACTCGTTTTTGCACTGAAGACAATAACCCGCAACACCGACTGGGAAAACGACACCGTACTTTTCACCACCGATGTTGAAGTGTCGTCGATGTCGGCAAAAGGCAACTGCGCCGCTGGAGGTCGAAATCTTGAACGCGCACAGTCGGACGAAGTGAAAGACAACAAGGAACTGCACGACGCATTGTGTGAGAAAGCAATCAAGTACCTCAAGAAATCGAACGAAATATACGCCAGCGACGGCAAAAAGAACTCGAAGAAGCAGAGTTCCTCAGCCATTTACAGCGATGCGATGAACCTTCTAGGCAACGCCTACTTTGAAATCGGCGACATTGCCAATGCACTCGACTCGTATATGAAAATCGTAAATGCATTTCCAAACCACGACATTGCAAACGGCAACATACACGTCGTACTTATGCAAACTCCCGGAATGCTCCGCAACAAACTTACCACATCGACGGTTCCCGAACTTCTTGAAGTGCTTGGCAACTTGATAAAAGTAAAGCCCGAATGCGGTGAAGCATACTATGTGCTAGGCGTACTTTACGGACGTGAACTTGGCAATATGGAAGCCTCAATCCAATGCTTCGAGAAGGCCGAGACCTGCAAATTTGAAAAGAATGCTTCGTACTACAAGGATTTGGGCGTAGCATACGGAATTTCGGGCAACTACGAGAAATCAATACCTGCCCTTGAGAGAGCAATAGAACTCGACCCCGACGACGACCTTTCGTACACAAACCTAGGTTACACCTATATGAACCTCGGCGACAATGCAAAGGGGCAGGAATACATAAGCAAGGGCGAAATGTTAAAACAGAAAAAAGCAGAAAATGATAAAGAATAAAAAGATAGTTGTCGTACTGCCAGCCTACAACGCCGAACAGACGCTCGAACAGACCTACAACGAAATTCCGTTCGACATTGTTGACGATGTGATACTTGTTGATGATTTCAGTCGCGACAACACCGTAGAAGTCGGGAAACGACTTGGTATCAAGAACATAATTGTCCACGAGAAGAACAAGGGCTACGGCGGCAACCAGAAATCGTGCTACAACAAGGCATTGGAACTTGGTGCCGACATCGTGATAATGCTCCACCCCGACTACCAGTACACACCGAAGTTAATCGAATCGATGTCGTACATAATTGCCAACGATGTCTATCCTGTGGTACTTGGCTCGCGAATACTTGGCCGTGGCGCTCGCAAAGGCGGAATGCCGCTTTACAAGTACTGGTTCAACCGAATGCTTACATTCACACAGAACCTGCTTATGCACCAGAAACTGTCGGAATACCACACTGGCTACCGTGCTTTTTCGGCAGAAGTGCTCCGTTCAATCAACTACAACGTCAATTCCGACGACTTTGTATTTGACAACCAGATGCTTGCACAGATTTTCTACGCAGGCTACGAAATTGCCGAAGTCACCTGCCCCACCAAGTATTTCAAGGAAGCAAGTTCGATAAATTTCAGACGCAGTTGCAAATACGGATTCGGCGTTATACACACTTCGTTCCTATACTTTTTCAACAAGATACACTTGTGCAAGAGCAAAATCTTCAGGAAGTAAAAGTATTTGAGAGTCCTAACTTTTTTAAATCTACTTTATTTTCAACTCTTTAAGATACTTTTTTATAGTAGTTTCGAGTCCCATATAAAGTGCATCGGATATAAGTGCGTGACCAATCGACACCTCTGCTACATTGGGGACATTAGTTACAAAGTATTTCAAGTTGTCGAGATTCAAGTCGTGACCAGCATTTATTCCCAATCCAAGTTCGTTGGCAAGTTTTGCTGCCTTTACAAAGTCGGCAACAGCCTTTTCCTTGTTTTTGGGGAAGTTTGTCGCGTATGGCTCGGTATATAACTCAATACGGTCGGTTTCGGTATATACTGCACCCTTTATGTTCTGTGGCTTAGTGTCAACGAAGATAGATGTCCTTATGCCTGCGTCCTTGAAGTCGCAGATGATTTTCTTCAGGAAATCCTTGTTTGCAACAGTATCCCATCCTGCATTGGACGTAAGTGCCTCAGGTGGGTCGGGAACAAGAGTCACCTGCGTAGGCTTTACCCTCAACACAAGTTCGATGAATTCCTTCGACGGATAGCCTTCAATGTTGAACTCGGTGGTTATTATCGGGCGAATGTCGTACACATCCTGATATTTTATGTGGCGTCCGTCGGGACGAGGATGTACGGTTATGCCTTGAGCGCCGAACTTTTCACAGTTGATTGCCGCCAATTTCACATCGGGAACATTGCCTCCACGAGCATTCCTTATCGTAGCGATCTTGTTAATATTTACACTTAACTTGGTCATTTCTATGTTCTTTTCTTCAAAAACAAATTAAAAAATCCCTATCCGAAACAGGGATGTCAAAAATACAAACTTTTTTCTCTCGCTGTCCTATTGTTGATAACTATTTTTTCTGCGTTTTATTTGTTCGCAAACTATTTCAATTTCCAAAAAAGATTAATTTTGCATTTGATTAGGAGAAGGAAGATGAAGGTTATTATTATAGGTACGGCTTATCCGTACAGAAGTAAGGTTTCTGTGTTCAACCATAATCTGGCGCGCCAATTGATGGCCGACGGCAACGATGTGGAAATCATTACATATAGGTATGATGGAATGCGGTCTAAGAAATTGTCGGGAGATTCGTCCCCCGAGAATCTCAAGATAACTCAGATGATAAATTCAATAAGTCCTATGAGTTGGAGGAAAACCGCCAACTATATCAAGAAATCCCTTCCCGACGAGGTTATTTTTGCCTATACTGATTCTCGTTCGTCGGTGTGTATGGGGAATATCGCCCAGAAACTGAACGTATGCTCACAAATTAAGCGAGTCGCCATAGTGAAGGATATGATTCCCGATGATGCAAATGTACTCGACCGCTTCCTACCTTATAAGTTTGCCCGCAATGTTGACGGTTTTGTCTGTGTAAACAAAGGCATTGCCGAGGACATAGAACATTTCGAGAAGGAGCCTAAACCTAAGAAATATTCCAATATGCCGATAAACGTGCCTTACGGTGAACGTATTCCACGCGCCATTGCCATAGAGGAACTTTCGCTTGACCCTGATAGCAGATACCTGCTTTTCTTCGGCTACATAAGGCCATACAAAGGTCTTGACCTTCTTATAGATGCACTTGCTGACGCGAGACTGCGAAAGTATAATGTAAAACTGCTGGTGGCAGGCGAATTCAAGGACAACATTCAGACATACATCGATAAGATTAGGGAAGCCAACGTTGGCGAATTCCTTGAGATGAGAACCGAATACATCAACAACCGCGACGTTAACAAGTATTTCTCTGTAGCAGATATGGTTGTGCAGACATACAAGAAACCAAAGGAGAGCGGTGTTACGCAGATGGCATATCACTTCGAGAAGCCAATGCTTGTAACCAATATGGAAAAACTTGCCGACATAGTGCCCAATGGCGTTGTGGGATATGTAGTTGAGCCTAATGCCCAGGATATTGCCAATGCTATTGTGGATTTTTACGAGAACAACCGCCGCGAAGAATTTGAGAGGAACGTCGCTATTGAAAAACAGAAATTCTCGTGGGTAAACCTGACAAAAACTATAGAAACTCTTTTTGAATAAGATGACCGAGATAGAACGAATAATCAGCGAAAGCATTGCCGTCAAACGGCGCATATTGGAAACACCCGAACTTGTGCAGCGAATTGACGATTTCAAGTCGGCAATAGTAACGGCTTACCGCAATGGTGCAAAAGTACTTTTCTGCGGTAACGGAGGTAGTGCTGCCGATGCCCAGCATATTGCCGCCGAACTGTCGGGGCGTTTCTATCTCGACCGTAAGCCTCTGTACGCCGAGGCTTTGCATTGCAATTCATCGTTTATGACATCGGTATCGAACGATTACGGCTACGAAAACGTATTTTCACGGGCAGTTGAGGCTGTTGCGCACAAGGGCGATGTACTGGTGGGAATCTCAACATCCGGCAACTCGGCAAACGTGCTGAAAGCCTTCGAGAAAGCACGAGAATTGGGTGTATATACCATAGAAATGACAGGAAACGACGGCGGAAAAATGGCTCCGTTTGCCGACCTTATTATAAATGTGCCTTCGAACGATACTCCTAGAATTCAGGAGGCTCACATAATGATTGGCCATATAGTTTGCGAACTCGTCGAAAAGGAACTTTTTGGAAATGAGTGATTCCTTGATTGAACGCGCGAGAGAAACTTTCGGCCACGACCGTTTTGCAACAGAAGTGACTGGCATTGAGATTGTTGATGTCGCAGAAAATTATGCGAGGTGTGAACTTGCAATAGATTCTCGTCATCGGAATGCTATGGGAGCGGTTATGGGCGGAGCGATATTCACGCTAGCCGACTTTTGTTTCGCCGTGGCGGCAAATGCCGAAAACCTTTCAGTGGTATCGGTGTCGTCAAACATTGTCTATTTGAATGCGGTGCGTGGCGAAAGGCTTACTGCCGAGGCGCATTGCTTGAAATCGGGCCGAAGAAATTGCTTCTTCAGAGTTACTGTTACAGACGAACTTGGCACTTTGGTCGCAGAGGTTACGGCAACAGGAAGTAGAGTAGGCTAAGCCTTTTCAAATTCATACAACTCCATCTTTACATATTCTGTTCCGAAAGCGAACATTTCTTCCTTGGGTTGAAAACCAAGCCGGGAGTAATATTCAGCAAGTTGCTTATGCGATTTCTCCACTAAAAGAGTAAAATGGGTGTGTCCCAAATTTTTCCCGAGTTCTATTGCAGACTTCATCAAACGATGACCGATACCTTTGCCTCGAAATTCGTGCTTTATCGCCATGCAATCCAAATAATATTCACCAACACTCGTTTCCATTGGGTTTCCACGTAGGTCGAGACCGCTTTCCTCATATAGAATGTCGAATGTGCGTTTACGCATAGCGGCATATCTGTCACCACTGTATGAGATAAGGCAACCAACGGCTTCTCCTGCTATTTCAGCAATAAGGCTGTTGCGACAACTATAAAGACGAGCATCGTCACGGGTGGCGACTTCTAGGTTTTTCACCGCAGCGATCATTTTTGGTGGGACATTTGCATCTATGTCAATAATTTCCATTGCCGCCAATACGCATCGTGCTATAATGGTTGCATCGTGTTCTGTAGCTGGGCGTATTATTATGTCTGTCATTTGGCTGTTAGGGTATTATTCTTCAGGCTTGTTTTCTTCCGCTTCTGCGAGTTCCATTTCTTTTTTCTTTGAAAACAATATTTCGAGCCAGCCTAAAGCAAAGAACGGTATAAGTGGAATTTTGAATCTTACCAAAGCGCCAAAATTTGACGTTGAAATACCGATACCAAGTGCAAGAACTACGGAAAATAGCAAGCACATACTTACAAATGGATTGCCGAGAATTTGTTTCAGTGTGTATTTTATACCTGCTTTGAAGAATACATAAAGTGTCAATAGTAGAAGTACTGTGTTTTCCAATCCCGATAGAAGCATTACGGCAGTCTCACTCTCGAATATGAATGGACGATATAGACCTGCAATTACAGCCTTAGGTCCCATACTGATAAGACTACCCAAAGAACCGTCGAAGTCACCGATATCGAAAGAGTGTCCTTCGTAATATTCCTGCTTTAAGTCCTGTTGCGTTACACTTGCCTGACCTAACATTGAATCGACATCGCTAAATTTGCCGCCAACACTTTCACCCACAAACCTTAGCGCATACATTCCTCCAAATGCAACAATAAGTATAAGTAAAGGTGCGATAACAAATTTGAAAAGCGTACTTTTTACTTTCTTCAAGTAGCCGCTTCCGAGCCAGACCATACAGCCTGCAATGGATGCATAAAGTATGTAAACTTTCAGTTCCATTATTATGTATGCACTGAATATAAGTCCAAATATGGTCGAAATCCTGATTTTTCGGTCGAAGAAAATCTTTGCAAAACACATTATGAAAACAAGGTTGAATGTGAATGTAAAACTATCCTTCATAAGAGCCGAACTCCAGAATCCTACCGATGGAATGAGCATTATGCAGATGAACGCCATCTTGTCGCTGCAATTTATTTTTGTACGGATGTACTGGAAAAATTTCCAATTGAGTAGGAAGAGAAAAAGTGATAAGCAGATATTTACAGTGTAGTAGTTTTCTCCACCGATGATTGCAAAAGGTGATAGGAAACGATGTACGGCGTATCTTGACGGGTCGCGCAGCACAGGATAGTAGGCAATGCCTGGAGCAAGTGTCTGGATATTGTTGACATCTATAGTGTCAAACATAATTCTGAAATATGATGACGAATCTTGGAAAAGAACTTTGCCCAACCTTTGCGATGCAGTGTAGTAGTAATAAGTGTCACCTCCCCAGTTGTAATAGAAGTCGTAAATGACGGCAAAGCCTATACAGCAAGCCATCTTAAAAGCGAAGCCGAGAAAGAAATACCGCTTTGTCTCATCATCGTTCTTGTACTTGAACAGCGAGATAAACCACACAATCAGGAATGCCAATGCCAAATATCCCAATATGAGGAGTACGCCTTCAAGTGTAAGGAACTTGTGCATTGGAAAAGGGTTCGGTTAGAAAGTTTTAAGTGCGTCGATACGGTTCTGACGGGCTGTCTTTTCCTTGTCGGCAAGGATTGGCTTTTCCCAAGTACCGTAGGTAGGATTTGGCAGAACAATGTAGCGAGTTCCTAGCAGGTCGATGATTTCGTCGGTTTCCTCGAGCATGTCGCCTTTGGTCTTGCGCTCGTCGAAAATTTCGGAGTGGTCGCCCATATTGTCGCCAACAAGCATTATGATTTCATACTTTTCAGAAACCTTTTCGCGGCGTTCCTTTTTGCAACTCGAAGCATCCTTTTCCTTCATAAGGAAGTTTTCGGCAGGAACTTCGGGAAAACCGAGTTTCTTCATGTTTGCCATTGTTGGCTCAAGTTCTTCGGGGTATCTGTTCGAGATGAAGATTATTTCTACGCCGATTGACTGTGCGTATTTCAGGAAGTCGATGGCACCGGGAACTTCGGTTGCATCGGCTTTAGATGTCCATATTGCCCAGGTTGAGTCGCTGAACGATGTTGCTTCGGCAGCCATATATGCCTCGTAGTACGAGTTGTCGAGTACGGTCTCATCAATGTCGAGAACAACGGTGGCAGGCTTGTCAGTCTGTTTTGCCTTTAGGTTTTCGGCAAGAGCAACCTTGGCAAGTTTGTAAGTTTGTAGGCAGATGGCATGGTATTCGGCAGAATGTTGCATCCATAGTGTTGCGTTTATGAGATGGTCGCTTTCGCCACATTCTGCGGTTTCTGCTTGTTTGTTGTCTGCTTTTATGTTTTCATTTTTGCAAGATGCAAAAAACATAGAGATGCATAATAATGCGATGATGTAGAAAATTATTCTTTTCATTATTCTATATTTTCTGATTGAGGCGCAAAATTTTGCGCCTGTACATTATTTTCTGAATTTATTTCTGGATTTTCGCTTTCTGTGTCTATCGAAAGGGCGGATTGCTGTGCGTCAGATTGAGACGCAATGAATTGCGCCTGTACATTATCATCTGAATTTAATTCTTGCTTTTCGCTCCCTAAGCCTATCGAAGGGGCGTATGATTCTGTATCGAAATCCACCATAGGCGTTTTCACGTCGTCGAGGTCGTCGATTGCAATTGCAATCTTGTTGTCGCCCTGTTCGGTTACGGTCTGGTTGCCGAAAGTGTAGATTCTGCCTGAATATTTGCGGAAAAATCCGTGGTTGTGAGTTACCATTAGCACCGATTTGCCAGATTGGCTGAGTTTGTAGAGCAAGTTTACAATCACGTCGGCACTTTCGGGGTCGAGGTTGCCTGTAGGCTCGTCGGCAAAGATTATTGGAGGATTGTTGAGTAGAGCTCTTGCAACGCTTACCGATTGCCTTTCGCCACCAGAAAGTTGTGCAGGCATCGACATCTTCTTTTCAAGCATACCAACGCTTTTTAGCACCTCGTTTATGCGGGTTTCGATTTCCTGCTTGTTCTTCCAGCCTGTTGCACGAAGTACAAAACGTAGATTTTCGTAAACCGAACGGTCGTTCATCAGTTCAAAGTCCTGGAAAACCATTCCTATCTTGCGGCGAAGCATCGGTATCTTGCTGTTCTTTATCTTCTTGAGGTCGTATCCAACGACATTTACATCTCCTTCAACAACAGGAAGTTCGCAGTACAAAGTCTTGAGAAGACTACTTTTACCGCTTCCCACCTTTCCGATGAGGTAAACAAACTCACCGACATCGACGTGCATATTCACGTTCTGCAATATAAGTTTGTCGTCCTGATATACATTCAAGCCCTTGACATCAACGAGCAGAGTGCTATTTTCGTCCATAAATATTTTTGTATAAGTAAGTTTACAAAAGTAGTATTCGCGCCACAAATATACGCAATATAATGATTGATACTAATAAACAATATCGTGTTAATTAAAAGAGGTGCAGCCTTTATTTTGGACTTTACAAAAGACCTACCTTTGATTTTTGGTAAATTGGACAATATTGTATTGATAGACACGTTTTTATAAAAATATTACTGTGTATATGAAACTGAGAAACATAGCAACATTACTTCTTGCCTTGTGCGTGACATTTGTCGCCACGGCGCAGAAGACTATGAAATACACTGGCGTAGAATATTCCTACCGTGAAGCCAAGGACTTGTACGACAAGGGAATGTATGCGTCGGCGCAAAACGAATTTTTCAAGATAATGAACAGTGCTGGCGTTGATGATTCAAAGTATCGCGACGATGCGGCATTTTACTTCGCAATGTGCTCGATGCACTTGTTCAACCGTGATGCCGAGTATCAACTCAACAATTTTGCCGTCAGCCATCCCGAAAGCGACAACACCAACGATGCTTCGTTTGCAATGGCGAATGTCTATTACCGCGACAAGAAGTACAAGAACGCCCTTGCATGGTACAAGCGCGTGCAATATACCGACCTCAACGATGAGGACCAGACCGAATATTTCTTCAAGAAAGGGCACTGCCTGTTTGCCCGCAAGGACTTTGACGAGGCGGCAAAGTCTTTTTACGAAATCAAAGACAAGGACGGTCTGTATGGAACAATGGCTCTTTATTTCTACTCGCACATAAAGTACATCAGCGAACAGTACCAGACTGCTCTCAACGGATTCAAGAAGTTGCAGTCAAGCCCGACTTTCTCGTCGATTGTGCCGTTCTACATATTGCAAATTTACTATATGCAGGAAGATTACAATTCAGTTGTAGAATATGCAAACGAACACGGCGAGGACTTTGTTGGTGCCGCTCCCGAAAATGCAAAGATTGTCGGTCTATCGTATGTGCGCACAAAGAAATATGCCGAGGCAATTCCTTACTTGAAACGCTACATGGAAGCCAACTCGTCGGCTACCGACTTCGACTACTACGAACTTGCATACGCGCAGTATTCCACAGGTCAGTACGATGAGGCTGCAAAGAATTTCGGCAAGATTACGCGCACCAAGGATACCATCGGACAGAATGCTTCCTACCTTATGGGTGCCTGCTGTTTGAAGACTGGCAAGAAACTCGAGGCTCGCAGGGCTTTCGAGACGGCATCGCTCTACAACTACAATCAGGTGATAAAAGAGGACGCGCTGTTCAACTTTGCACAACTTTGCTTCGAGTTATCGCTTTCACCGTTCAACGAGGCAATAAGCGCGTTCACCCGCTACATTGAGGAATATCCCAACAGTCCGCGTACCGAAGCCGCCTACGACTATCTGCTTGATGCGTTTATGAGCGCAAAGAACTATCAGCGAGCAATTGCAACCATCGAAAGCCTCAGCTACAAGAACTCCAAGATTGATATGGCTTACCAGCGTCTGACCTACATACGCGGACAGGAATTGTTCGTTTCGCAGAAATACACAGATGCGATAGATATGTTTGACAAGTCGATTGCCAACGGAAAGTACAACCGCGACATTGAGGCTCTTGCACGTTACTGGAAGGCCGAAGCCAACTACAGGCTCGGCAATGTTGATATTGCAATTGACCAGTTCAAGGAGTTTGTGAATGCGTTGGGTTCGATAAACCTTGAAGAGTACGGACGTGCACATTACAATCTTGGTTATGCGTATTTTGAAAAGAAAGATTATACGGTTGCAAATTCTTGGTTCCGCAAGTACGAGAAAATCTCAGACACTGCCGAAAATGTTGTCATCAACGACACCTATAATCGTATAGGCGACTGCTACTACATCAACCGCGACTTCTCTGCCGCTTCCGAATACTACAAGAAAGCCGTGAAAATTGGTCTTGTCGAGACCGACTACAGCCTCTACCAGATGTCGCTTACATACGGTGGTCTGAAGATGGCTAACGAAAAGGTTTGGTCGTTGCAGAAGTTGCTTCGCGAATACCCCAATTCGGAATATGCTAGCAATGCGATGTTCGGGATTGCCCGTGCATATCAGACCGACCTCAACATTGAGGATTCGGCAAAGTATTATTATGAGATGCTCATCGCAGAATACCCGCATTCGGCAAACCGTAGCACGGCGCTTTCTAGCCTTGGCGCAATAGAGTTCAATCGTCGTCATTTTGACAATGCTCTCAACTACTACAAGCAGGTTATTTCCGAGTTCCCGGGTACCGAAGAAGCCAGCAGCGCCAACGATATGGTTAAGTCGATTTACCTTGAACTCGATAAGCCGGACGCTTACATTGAATACGCAAACAGCGAAGGCTCTGGCGTAGAAATCAGCAAGGACGAGCAGGACGAAATCATCTGGCTTGCCTCCAAGAAACTCTATATCGACAAGAAATACAACGATGCGCTTAGGTCTATTACAAAATACCTTGACGAATTTCCCAAGGGCAAATACATTATAGAAGCCAACTACTACAAGGCCGAGTTGCATTTCTACTTTGAGGAGAAGGACGATGCTCTCAAGAGTTATCGCGTAGTTGCCGATGCTCCTACGAACAGCTATACCGAGGAAAGCACGTTGAAGGCTGCTTCGTTGCTGTTCGACAAGGAAAACTGGGACGACTCCTATAATTATTATAACAAGCTGTTCCCGATTGCCGAAAACAAATCGACCAAGCAGGTGGCAGCTCTCGGTCGTCTGCGCTGCGCATACAACGGCAAGAATTACGACAATGTCATAACTTCAGCGCAGGATGTAATTGACAGCGACAGGTCGAATGTGGAGAATATCCGCGAGGCGCAGTACAAGATGGCAAAGGCATTTATGGCGAAGGAAAATTCGTCACGGGCATTGCCGCTGTTCGAAAAACTTTCGCAGGAAGTCATCAGCTACGAAGGTGCCGAATCGAAGTTTATGACCGCTTCAATCAACTACACCAACGGCAACGACAGCATAGCCGAGGAAATCATCTACGACTTTGCACAGTCGAGCACGCCGCACGCCTACTGGCTGGCAAAGAGCTACATACTTCTGGCGCAGATTTACTTCGACGAGGAAGACATTTTCTCTGCAAAGCACACCTTACAGTCGGTGCTTAGCAACTACGATAACGAATCCGATGGCATAAAGGACGAGGCACAGGATAAACTTACCGCAATATTCGAGGCCGAGGAAGCTGCTCGTCAGGAAGAAGAAATGTTGAAACTTAAGATAAATCTTGTGGAAGACGAATCGGAAGGAGGATTGTTCCCCGATGAGGATTTTGAAATCGAAATGCCAGACGATGAATTGCCACAGGAAGAAAATGAAATTCACGAAATTAAACCCAAGGACAATTCGGAAGAAGAAACTAACGAATAAACAATGGAAACGATGAGAAAACTTAGTTATATGAAATATTTGACCTTGCTGATTGCTTTTGCTGTCGCTGCTGGCAGTCTTGTAGCACAAGAGGACAACAATACGCTCGAAGAGCAGACCGTAGTAATTTACAACGAGTATTCGCCGGTACTGAAGGATGCAAGCAGAATACAGAGCCTTCCTGTGATTGCCGATACGGTGAAGGTTGAACCGAAGTTCGAGTATTCGGTAACGCCAACAATGTACCGCACATCGTTTACTCCTAGCAAAATTCCTGCTGCTACCGTAAAGGGAGAAGCTCTGAAACCTCTCAATACCGGTTTGGTAAAGGTTGGTTATGGAAACTACATTTCGCCGTTTGCAGAACTGTATGTCAACTCGAAGCGACAGAAGAACTATTCAATAGGTATTGCCGCGCAGCACCACTCATCGTTTGGTAAAATCAAGAACTACCTGAACCAGAAGATTTATTCTGGCTATGACGACAGTAACATCGAGGCTTTTGGAAAGAAAATATTTACAAAGTCGGTGCTGTCGGGCAAGGTTTATTTCTCGTCCAACGGAATCTGCTACTACGGCTACGATCCGAAGGTTTACGGCAATACCGATACAATCAACTGGGAAACCTTTGATTATGTTGATACCCGTGATGAGGTCGAAAAGCAGCGTTTCAACCGCGTGGGTGCAAATATGACATTCGAGTCGCAGCAGACTGGACGCAAGCATTGGAACTACAAGTTCGATGCCGGTTATCAGTATTTCTTTACAAAGACCAAGGATTGGCAGCACAAGGTTGATTTAACCGCAAATGTTGGCCGTTCGGTGAAGAATATCAGTTATGGAATAGATCTCAACTATTTGTTCAATGCCAATAAGATTGTTTTACATGGCAATAATGAAAATCAAATTCCAGAAGTTGCCAATAATAAGGATATGCTTGTCAATGCAAAGCCATATTTTCGTTTTGAGAATGAAAAGTGGAATATAAAGGCAGGTGCAAAGTTGATATATAGTGATGGCGATAATACTTTTTATATTTATCCTGATGTGTATGCTCAGTTGAATGTCAGCAATACTTTGCTTCCGTACATCAGCTACGGCGGACATCTAGAAAACAATAATCTTGAGTTTATTTCTACCGTTAATCCTTTTGTAAATAGTTATCCTGCATACTTTAATACAAGTTATCAGCACGAGGTTGACTTGGGCTTGAAAGCAATCCTAAGCAAGAAGATCTACCTCCACGTCAATGCTAATTACTCCCATATCAACAATATGGTTTTCTTTGTCAACGATACAACTATTCCGCTACACAACAAGTTTAAGATGGAATATATGGATGTTGACCGCGTTGGTGCATATGCCGAACTTTCGATGCGCGAACTTGCTCCAGGACTCGACATTATGCTGAAGGCACATTACTACTATTACTTAAAGCTTGCCGATGTAAGCACACACAATGCTATAGATGATTCGCGTCCGTGGCAGAAGCCAGATTTGGATATAAGTCTGAGGGCTGCATACCGTCTTACTAACAAGATTTCGTTCGGTGTGGAAGGCTATTTCCTGAACAGGTGCTATGCAAAGGAATATGTTGAAGGCGTGCAGTATGCCAAGAAGATGAAAGCAGTGGTTGATGTCAATCTGTTTGGTGAGTACAAGTTTGACGACAATTTCAGCGTATTCCTTTATCTCAACAACATAGCTTGTCAGCGTTACTACATCTGGAATAACTATCGTGCACAGGGATTCAATGCATTGGTAGGGTTGACATATATCTTTTAATTGACAATTGACAATGAACAATTGACAATGGATATTAATAATGGGCTAAAAGGCTAAAAGAAGAGAAGGCTAAAAGTCAAAAATGGTTTCAAGCCTTTGAGCCTTCGAGCCTGTAAGCCCAGAACAGCGTCAGCCATAGAAACTGGCGAAGCTCTATATATTGTAACCAAAATTAGTTAAATCCCTGTCGTTGTTGCGCCAGTCCTTTTCTACCTTGACAAAAGTTTCAAGGAAAACCTTCTTGCCGAAGAACTTTTCTATGTCGATGCGAGCTTCCGTTCCGACTTTCTTTATCGAGGCACCCTTGTTGCCAATGATAATGCCTTTCTGTGAAGGGCGTTCCACGATTATTACTGCCTTTATGCGTATGATGTCGGGGCTTTCCTTGAATTCTTCAACAGCAACTTCGCACGAATACGGGATTTCCTTCTTGTAGTTGAGCAGAATTTTTTCGCGGATGATTTCCGAAACGATGAAACGCTCGGTCTTGTCGGTAAGCTGGTCTTTCGGGAACCATGCTGGTCCTTCGGGCAGAAGCGAAACTATTTCGTTGAATACGGTGTCGAGGTTGGTGCCGTTGAGTGCCGAAATTTCAAAAATCTTTGCGTTGGGCAGACGGCTTTCCCAGAAGAGACGTAGATTTTCAACTTCTTCATTACTAACAAGGTCAATCTTGTTTATGAGGCAGAGCACTGGAATTTTCACTTTGCTAAGTCGCTCGATGTATTCCGCATTTTTCTCGGCAGACTCCACGACATCGGTCACATACAGAAATACATCTGCATCGTCGAACGAGACGGAAACGAAGTCCATCATCTTTTCTTGTAGCTTGTAGTTGGGCTTTATGATTCCGGGAGTGTCGCTATACACAATCTGGAAGTCGTCACCGTTGACTATACCTAGAATCCTATGGCGCGTAGTCTGTGATTTTGAGGTGATTATAGAAATTCTTTCACCTACTAGGGCATTCATTAGCGTTGATTTTCCGACATTTGGGTTGCCTATGATATTTACAAAACCTGAACGATGCATAATTATAGTTTTTTTGCAAAGATAAATCTATTTTGTGTACTTCTCGACAATTTCCAATAGCTGTCCGCGATTTATCGGTTTTGCCAGGAAGTCGTTGAACAGCATATATTCATTTTCTTTCATATTGTTCACTGCCGACGATGCTACAATGTTTGTGTTTGGCTTATGTTTTTTTATCAGCTTTGTGGTTTCGATTCCGTTCAAATCAGGCATCTTCAAGTCCATAATGACAAGACTATAGTCGGATTTTTCAGCCATCTCAACTGCACGATACCCGCCGTCGGCATACTCCACCGCATATCCTTCGCGTTCCAAGATTACACTTAGCAACTTGAAGTTTATGGGCTCATCGTCAACGACTAAAATTGTGCCTTTGTTCATTAGGTTAATGTTCGTACAGCGCAAAATTATTGTTTTTTCATGATAATGAAAAATAAAAGTTGGTTTTTATGGTGGGTGCATTGTCGGAAAAGTTGTACTTTTGTTAGTTCGTTATCGCACGGTTATGAATGAACTTTCGCAGAAGATAATTTCAAAATTGCCATATGGTGATGGTTTCCGTTTTGTTGACGAAATAACTTTTGTCGATGAAAATCGGATTGTCGGGAATTATATGTTTAGGTCCGATGCACCATACTACAAATGGCATTTTAGGCATAAGCCTGTTACTCCAGGGGTGCTGTTGATTGAGTGCATGGGGCAAATAGGGATGGCTAGTCATATTGTCTTTTTAGAGAATTTATTGGAGTTTAAAGGGGCGATTAATCCGATTATGCTAAATATGGATGTGTCGTTTTTGAAGGAAGTTCTGCCTGGCGAAAGACTGGAGGTGGAGTCGCAGAAAATATATTATCGTGGCGGGGTGCTGAAGTCGAGGATATGTCTGCGCAATTCAAGGAATGAAGATTGCATTGTTGGTATTGGTCAAGTAAAATTGGTGAAAGATGAGTAAGCGGGTCGTTGTAACTGGAATGGGCGTTGTAAGTCCGATTGGTTCGACCATTGAGGAGTTCCAAAGGAATCTCTTTGATGCTAAATCTGGCATAACTTATTGCAAGATGCTTGAGGAAAAGAATTTTGCTTGCCGTGTTGCTGGAATTCCGAAGTACGACGGGCACAATGATGAACTAATGGGTAAATATTTTCCTTTGGAGACCGACAAGGCTATAAAGTATGCCGTTTCCGCAGCCATTGATGCATGGCGCGATGCAGGATTTGAATTGCCGGATGTATATTCAGATGAGACGAACGAGAATCTTGGCATTGTGGCTGGAAGTGTTTGTGCAGGACATAATTTCTTTATCGAGAGGAAAGACCTTATAGATTCCGGTCTTGTGAAGAAACTTGGAAGTTGGTATCCAATAAATGCTATGCATAGCGGAGTCGCAGCTTTTCTTTCGAATATCTTTGCCGCATCGAGTACTGTTGAGTATGTGTCGTCGGCTTGTGCAACAGGCAGTGAATCAATCGTCAGGGCATTCGATAGGATAAAAAGTGGAGATGCAGAAATAATGCTTGCCGGTGGTTGCGATGCCGACTCTCCATATCTTTGGGCTGGGTTTGATACAATGAGGTTGCTTTGCCGCAACAGCAACGATGAGCCAACAAAGGCAAATCGGCAGATGAGCGCGCTTGCAAAGGGTTTTGCCCCCGCCGCAGGTGCTGGAATGCTTGTTCTTGAGGACTACGAACATGCAAAAGGTCGTGGTGCAAAGATATATGCCGAGATATTGGGTGGGCATATAAATGCTGGCGGACAGCGCAACGGTGGAAGCATGACATTGCCAAACTCGAAGCGTGTAGTCGATTGTATTCGCAGGGCATTGGAGAAATCTACTATAAAGGCAGAGCAGATTGATTATATTAATGGTCATCTTACAAGTACAATGGCCGATGCTATTGAGGTTGTCAATTGGTGCAATGCACTTTCGCTAAAGGATAAATTTCCTTACCTTAATTCTACCAAGTCGTTGATTGGTCACACGATTGGGGCTGCCGGAGCAATTGAGACAATCGCCACCATATTGCAGATGAACGGAAGGTTTATCCACGCATCGCTTAATAGTCGTCCGCTACATCCAGAAATTGAGAAGGTTTACGATGCCAGAATGATTCCGGAAGAAACTGTCGAAAATGTTGATATAAGTTATGCTGTCAAGGCAAATTTTGGCTTTGGTGATGTCAATGCTTGCTTTGTGATGAGAAATCCTAGTCTGATTTGATTGGTTTTTTATTGGTGTCCAATAAAAAAGAATCGTCATTCCGCAAGACTGAACGAACAGGCGTAGGTACGAGCCTTGTGAGTTCGTTTATGCGGAATCTTCCATTAATACACAAAAGGAGATTACGGATAGCAGTCTCCACAACGCTCTTCGTTCCGTTTCGCGTGTTACGACTAGCTTCCGAAATGACGACTTCCTTTTTGTCTTTTGGTATAATTGATTGATAATTTGCGAATTGTCAATGCGTTATTTGTTTTTATTGGACACTAATAATTGGTTTTATTCAAAAGTTTCGTAATCCTTTACATCGCGGTTAACCACGCTTCCTGCTGGAATGATTGCATTGCGCCCAATCCTATGGTGAGGAAGTACAACGCTACCTGCCGCAATATATGCATAGTCGCCAATTTCACACGGACCAATTATCGAGCATAATGGGCTGACATTTACAAAGTTTCCCATACGGACCTTGTGCCCGATAACCGCATTTGCGTGTATTATGCACGACTTTCCAATCTCAAAGTCGTATGATATGTTTACTCCTGGATGTATGATGTTGGCTTGCCCTTCGGGAATTTCGGAAAACAAGTTTACAGAATTGTATCTGATTATGTTTTTGGGATGTCCGCCAAGTTCAACCAGACTATTGAAAACTCGTTCCCTTAGTCGTGGATGACCGATTGCAACGCAGAAGTCAGGATTCTTTTGGATTATTGGCAGTAACTCATCTGTGGTTTTAATTACAGGATAAATGCCGAACAACAAATCCTGGCAATCCTTGCCTGTGTCGTAAAAGTAAACATCCTTAAGGTTTGATTTTTCGTAAATGTCAGAAACTCCTTTGCCTTCCGTTGTAACATAAAAGGCCAATGTTTCCTTTCCTGCCGAACCTGCTCCTGCTATAATCATATTTATTCAATTTGTAAATTATTGTAATTGCGTTTGGTTTGAACACTTATTCAATTATTCATTGTCAATTTTTTGTAAACATCCGCTAGGTTTGCAAGCAGCGAACCGAAGGTCTGCATTGCCTGGGCGGTTTCCTCCGAGACGCTTTTGTGCTGAAGTTTCAACAAAAGCAGGGCGTACATAGCATCGATGCAAATTTCTATCTCGTTGTCGGAGTTGCTTTTGGAGAGTTTCTTGTACTCGTCGATATTGGGTTTCGCCCAAGTGTACAGTTCGTGGTGGCGGTACTCGTCCTTGTCGTCGAGAAGCGTAAGGTGAATTTTGTTAAGAACGGCAATCAAGTCTCTGATTTCCTTGAGGTCGCCAGAGTCAACAATGTTTTCTTGGTGCATTCTGTTGATGAGCTCCTGATACCAGTTGTGGATTTTCAGCTTTTCCTTTTCGCTTACCTCGAACTTTGACACAAGAAGTTCGTCAATTTTGCTAATGTCCATTTTGTTGGCACGCATAATGTCAGCCAACTGCCTCATATACAATATGTATTCAACAATATTTTCTTTCTTTTTTAATTCTGCGATTATCATAGTTCCCTAAATTTTTCAATTAATCGACGTTCCTTTTTTGTAGGACGGCCAGCGCCCGGGTCGCGTTTCTCGAATGTGTTGTTGAGCATTTTCAGCCTGTCGAATTCCGACTGCGGAGTAATTTCCTCTACCAGCGTTTTTGCAATGGCGGCAGACACTCGGTTCTGTGAAATTCCTGTCACGATAAAACTCCTGACAATTGGAGGAAATTTTATGTCTATACGCTCGTTTATTTTAACAATCCTGGATGGTTTTACCTCTGAATTGTTAATAAGTACGCGTCCTTTTTTGCATTCGTCAGTCGCTAAACTTCTTGTTTTATAAATTCTTACAGTCCAAAGATATTTGTCAATTCTTATTTCGTCCATAGTGCAAAACTGTTAAAAAGAGTGTTAAAATTTTTATCGCTGTTTCCTGTAAAAATTGTATTTTCGGCAAAAATAATATTAACTGGTAAAATAGATTCCAAATGAAAAAACTTTTTGTTTTGTTATCTTCAGTGTTGTTGCTTAGTTTGTTGAGCATCAATGCTTTTTCACAGGAGAAATTTATGGAGGACGGTGTATATAGCACCGACAAGATTAATCCTGCAAACTTCAAGGAGAAACTTTTTGAGAAAGTCTTGATTAACAGAGTAAACGAGTATCTGGATTCCTTAGGATTGGAAGGCTTCGAGCAGAACGAGTTCTTTGTTTCGCCAGCCAAGGCTCACCTTGCCTATATGGTTGCCAAGCAAGATACGAAGACCGACGACTACAAGAAATATCTTGTTGACGCAGGTGGAACTGGTGTTGGTGCCGAAGTCGCAGGAAAAATAACAATCAAGGTGTCGAACGAATTCATCACTTACGATGAAGTTGCTTCTCAACTCGTTTCGCGCTGGGGTGCTGGTAAGCCGCAGAAAATATTGGCAGGTCAGAAATTTTTCTTTGCAGGTGTAGGTTCGCAGATTGACGAAAAGAAAATTTTCGTTTCAATGTTTGTCGGAAACTATGCTTCAATTACTCCGATAAGGGTTGATGGAAAGAACAATGCTTCGGCATCGCTTACGTTGCCTGTTACAACCAAGAAGTACGGACTGAAACCATACGACGAAAAGTTGTGTAAGAAGGTTTACCGCAAGATGCCGAACCTTTGGGATATGCAGCAGGGTCTTTCGGTCAACGATGATGGCGAAATCGTTTTCAAGTACAACGACCTCAAGAAGTTCAAGAAATTCATGAAGGGTTCGAAAGACGCTTTGGCTGTTGATATTATCCAGCCAGAACAGTTCAAGTGCGGAGACGAAAATATTGCAGACTATTCGCGCAACAACTTGGGCTATATGACAAAGAGACTGTGGTCGAAGAAGATTTACAAGAACAACGTTGCTCCTGGCGAAGGACGCAAGAACAAGGTCACCAAACTGGAAGTTGCTCTTGGACTTTTCCCGACAGCCCTCAATCCTGCTGATGTGGAGATGAACCTTATGGTAATAAAGGAAAAGGCTGTTTGTGCCAACATTCCTAAGTCGTATGTTGACAACAAGATTTATGATTTTGTTCCGAAAATAGGTTTGCTTCCTGACACTGTACTCGCAAGCGGAATGAAGGAATACTCGCCCAAGGCTACCAAGGAAAGACTTACCTTCAAGATTATGTTCGAGCAGGGCAAGTCGGACTATAAGCCCGAAGAAATGCAGGATGTAATTGCAACTCTCAACGAGCCTGACTTCTTTATTGACAAGATTTTCATCCGCGCATATTCGTCGCTCGAAGGTAACGAGGCAACCAATGCTCAATTGCAGAAGAAACGTGCAGAAAGCATCGTAAAGGCTCTTGAGAAAAACCAGAACGCAAGCATAGTTGATTCAATTGTAACCGCAGCAAACCTCAAGGACTTGCAGGATGCAGTAAGAGGAACATCATTCTCTAGCCTTTGCGATATGGACATGAGGTCGGCAATAGCATACGTCAATTCCAACCAGAAGAAACTCGAACCTTACCTCAAGCAGACCCGCTACGCTGACATTACCATCGATGTAACATACGACTTGCGTGATGCAAAGAAGGAACAGAAGTATGTCCTCAAGCAGTTCAACAAGGCTGTTGAAGCAAAGCAGCTTGACCTTGCATTGTCGATTCAGAAGTACATCTTGAAGCAGGTTGTTTTGGGAAGATACAACGATCAGGCAGTTGCCGATATGAATATTCCGGAAGGAGCCGACTATGTTGGCCTTAATATGAATAAGGTATGGTTGACCCAGTTTATCTACAGCGATCCGCTCGACGAGGACTACCGCGACAGGGTTGACGAACTCAACAAGCAGGATCTTGCAAACGTTTATGTGGATTACAACGATGTATTGTGCGAAATTGCCGTCAACGACCTTTCAAACGAATCGTATGTTGAGAAGTTGCAGGCAAGGGTTGACAAGCTCTACAATACTCCTATCAATATGGAAGTTGTTGATATGCTTAACATTGAGTTGCAGTATCAGGTGATGGACATCTACAAGGATTCTCTTGGCTACGACCATCCGACAGTTGTAAGGTGCCTCGAAAAGATGAAGGAAATCATCAAGTTCGACAAGCTGAACTGGGAAAATTCACTCAAGTTTGCAAGCATCTTCATCAACCATTCCGATTACGAATATGCAATCCACCTGCTTGAGCCGTGGATTGAAGACAGCAGAGTTCCGCTGGTTTACATAAGCACTTACGTAACAGTATGCTCGAAGGTTGAATACAAGGTTCATTCCAACAATTACGTGAAGGCTCTCGAACGCCTGAAACAAATGGACTCGAAGTATTTCTGCGACCTGTTCAATTCTGGCAAACTTTCGATGCAGACTTTTGTAAATACGAATGCGAAGAAAGTATATTGCGAAGCTTGTGCTAAATAGTTAATATTATTGATTACTTGGAGACTGTAGCAATGCAGTCTCTTTTTTTGTTTTATGATTATGAGAAAACTACTGCTCCTATTGATAATGATTCTGCCAATGACGGTTTTCGCCCAGTGTGTGCTTAGCGGCAAGATAATCGGCTATTCGTTTGGCCGGCTGTACATTTGCGAGCAGTTTGGCGACGACAGCAAGGTTGTAGAGACCATAACCACCAATGCAAACGGAGAGTTTGTCTTTAACTTCACAACGCAGCAGGTCGGGCTTTACCGCATTCACGCCGACAACAAAGACTATTTTGACATAATATACAGCGGTGAGAACATAAGGCTCGAAACAAACATCCGCAATATGAAGTCGTCGATGAAGATTCTGGAATCGGCGGAAAACCAGCAGCTTTACGCATACGTTGCTCAGGCTGAACTTGCGGAGTACAAGATTGGCATTTTGCGTGAACTTGTGAGAATATATCCGCAAGGTGAATTTCTAACTGCAGCAGAAAAGGAACTGGGTAAGGAAAATGCTATGGTAAACACTTGTCTGGACAAGGCGATAAAGCAGAAGAACGGAACTTTTGCAAGCCGTTACCTGTCGTATTTCAGGGAAATAAACTTTAATATTTCGGAATCAACCGAGAAGAAGATGAATTTCCTGAGCAGGAATTTCCCGATGAACGACTTGGAACTTCTCAACTCCAATGCCTACCACCATTTTATAGTGTCGTACTTGAAGAAGTATGAACCTTCGGAGTACTCAAATGCCGTGCGCGAAATTTTGGACTATCTGAAGCAGGGAAATCAGGAGATTTTCTCCAAGATGTTCGATTATGTGCTGACAGGCTTTGAATCGATGGGGCGCTACGACGACTTATACCAGTTGAGCGTGGAGTACGGCAATTCCTGTTCGGCAGAAGGAAACCTGAAGACTAGGGTAAAAAGCTACACCGATTTGCGTGTTGGTGCAAAAGCCCCCGACTTTGAAATAGAAACCATTGACGGTGAGGATATTGTGTTGTCGCAGATGAAAAACGACTACACCTTGGTAATCTTCTGGGCAACGTGGTGCGAGAACTGCAAGGAGGAGATTCCGCGCATAAACGAAGCCATGTCGCTGTTCAAACGGGCAAAGGTTGACATTGTAGCAATTAGTATCGATGAGGAGGAAGCCGATATTAAAAAGTATGTAAAGGACAATTCCATTTCGTTCAAGGTGGCTTCCGACTTGCTAGGCTGGGAAGGCAAGATTGTAACCGACTACGCCGTTTATGCAACACCGTCGATGTTTATTGTTGACAGGAATATGAATATCGTAGCAAAGCCGATAACTGGCGAACAACTTTTCTCGGAAGTTGAGAAGTTGATAAAGTTCTAATAATGTAATAGGTATGCAGATAAAAACAGCAGAATATTTGATGTCCAACGACGACTACCGCAAGTGTGTCAAACCCGACAAGCCTGAATTTGCATTCATCGGACGTTCCAATGTGGGAAAATCGTCGCTTATAAATATGCTAACGTCGAACTCAAAGTTGGCAAAGACTTCGGCAAGTCCCGGAAAGACGCAGAAAATTAACCATTTTGTAATAAATAACCAGTGGTATCTTGTCGATTTGCCTGGTTATGGCTATGCGAAGGTATCGAAGAACCAGAGGGCAGTCTTTAGGAAAATGATAGACGACTACATCCTTAACAGGCAGAATCTTGTAAATCTGTTTGTTCTGATTGACTGCCGTCACGAACCGCAGGAGATAGACGTTGAATTTATCAACTGGCTTGGCGAGAGCAGAGTGCCGTTTACCATAATATTTACCAAAGCCGACAAGATTGGGCCCAATGTGTTGAAGGCAAAGGTAGAAGCCTACAAGGAACACTTGCTCCAGATGTGGGAGACGCTTCCCGATATGCTTGTCAGTTCGGCGGTAAGCAAAATGGGACAGGAGGAGATTCTGAATTATATTGAAAAGATAATCAAGGAATTGCAATAAGCCATTCTGAAAAGCAAGACAAGCGTAACCAAAAATGAAGAAACTAACGTCTTTTACTATACGGAAAAGATGAATTTCTAAAATTTTTCAAAATAATTACATTTGCAAAAAAATTGGAAAAAATGACATTCGGAACAACAATATGCGCCATATCAACAGCTTCGGGTACAGGAGCAATCGGCATTATAAGGATTAGCGGAGCCAATTCGTTTGCCATTGCCGAAAATGTTGTCTTGAGAAAGTCGGTTTTCAATGCGGAAAAATCGCGTACTATGCTTTTTACTGGTATAGTTGACGAAAACAGAACATTACTCGACGAATCAATGGTGGCAAAATTTGTGGCACCGGCATCGTTTACAGGTGAAAATATGGTTGAGATATATTGTCATGGTTCTGAATACATCGAAAAGAAAATTCTAGCTACGCTTGTTCATTATGGAGCTGTCTTGGCTCGTCCTGGCGAATTTACGCAAAGAGCTTTCCTTAATGGGAAAATGGACTTGTCACAGTCAGAGGCTGTTGCAGACCTTATTTCAAGCTGTACGGCAGAATCACACCGCATGGCATTGTCACAACTAAAAGGTCAAGTATCTTCGAAAATTAGCGAATTACGTAACAGAATGCTGGAACTTACTTCTTTGCTGGAACTTGAACTTGACTTTTCGGAGGAAGACGTGGAATTTGCAGACCGTACCAAGTTAGTTGCTCTCATTGACGAAATTTGTGCTGAAACAGAAAAACTTATCAATAGTTTTAAATATGGAAATGCAGTGAAGTCTGGAGTTCCAGTAGCCATTATTGGTGAGCCAAATGTCGGAAAATCTACACTTTTGAATGCAATATTGCACGAAGACAGAGCTATTGTTTCTTCGATAGCAGGTACTACCCGCGACACAATAGAAGAAGAGTTTGTCATTGATGGCATAAGGTTTCGTTTCATTGATACGGCAGGCATACACAATACCGACAATGAAATTGAAGGTCTTGGAATCAAACGTACCTATCTAAAATTGAAGTCATCACGTATTGCAGTACTAGTTCTTGATTCAACAGCAGACAAGCAGCATAATGATAAAATTGTGATGGATATCAAAAGAGAAATTTCTAATGATACAAAACTTATAATTGTACTCAACAAGTCGGACATTTGTAATGTTCATTATGAATACAGTGATTCTCTTCATATTTCTGCCATTGATGGTTTCAATATTGATGCTTTGTGCTACAAATTTGTGGAATTTGTTTCATCACTGAAAACCGACACTTCAGATATTGTAATTACAAATGTACGCCATGTAACATCTCTTACAAAGACTCGCGACTTATTACTTTCTGCACGACAAGCAATAGAAAATAATTTAACATCCGATTTTATCGCACAAGATTTACGCGAAGCTAATTATAATCTCGGCGAAATTACAGGAGCAATCAGTACCAACGAAATATTGGAGAATATTTTCTCGAAATTCTGTATAGGAAAATAATATTCAAAAAAACTTGTTACTCAAAAGTTATTATTCCCGCATAGTATTCTCCTAAAAACCGTGGTTACTACTGCTAAATATTTTCTATACAAAATTATTTTGAAACGTTTTTTTTTAATAAATTCGCAATTTAATTGTAAGATGTCATATAGGCCGTGAAAATAAAACTCACTATCATATCGCTCTTCATCATCGCCTTGCTCGCTTTATCAGCCTGCCATAAGGAGAACATCGTTCCTGCCGACGTTGAATTTGCCACAGACAAGCAGTATTTCCCGTTGCAGACCGACAAGGCTCTGATTTACAAGGTGACAGAAATAAATATCGACAAGCCGAGCGACTATTACGATACCGCTGTTTACTACCTGCGCGAACGCACCGACATTCCTCTCATCGACAACGAAGGCGACACCGCGTACAGAATCGAACGCTACAAATCGCCAACGCAAAACTATAACTGGAAAATAAGTGATGTGTGGGAAGCCAAACTCACAACCTATACCGCCGAGAAAGTCGAAGAAAACCAGAGGTTTATCAAAATAAAATTTCCTCTTGCAATCGGCAAGAACTGGAACGGCAACCTGAAGAACGGACTTGGAGAGAAAAATAGCACAATCACATCATTATCAGCACAATACAATAACGAAAACATTCATCTTGACTCCTGCCTGTCAATCACACGCGACAGCAGCGTTTCCCAAATCAGCAAAGTTTACGACGTTGAAATATACGCAAGAAACATCGGACTAATCTATAAGGAGATAACCGATATCAACTCGCAGGAAGTTGTGTATGGAGTACCGATTGAAAACAGAATATATCGCGGAACGATTTATTATCAAGAACTTATTGGAATAGAAGAATGAAGAAGATTTTTTTGATAGCAACATTGATTGCACTTTGCACTGGCGCATTTGCTCAGATTGGACCGGACTTGTACTTCATCGAATTCACAGACAAGAACAATACCCCCTACTCGCTCGACAATCCGTTGGAATATCTGAGCCAAAGGGCAATCGACCGCCGACAGGCACAAAACATAGCCATCGACTCGCTAGACCTGCCGGTAAATCCGTCGTACATTGCCGCCTTGCAGGAACTTGGGCTTGAAATCGTCAATCCTACCAAATGGCTCAACGGCACAACAGTCCGCACCGATGACTACAATCTTGTCTTACAGGCACGTAACCTCCCTTTCGTAAAGTCAACGCCAAGATTCGAAATCGACACCGTTGAAACCGCAAAGAAAGTCAACAAAGCAATGATGGTAGCAGAAAATAGCCCGAGCACAAACATTCTCGCACCTAAATCCTCTGATTCTGAATACGGATATTCATTGTATCAGATTGAACTTCACAACGGACATCTGCTTCACGCCGAAGGCTACAAGGGCGAAGGAATGCTCATAGCTGTTACCGACGGTGGTTTTACCAATGCCGACCGTATGAGAAGCCTTGAATATCTGCGCAACTCGGGCAGAATTGTTGCCACACGCGACTTCGCCTACGGTGGCTCAACGGTTTACGGTCACCATCCACACGGTTCGATGGTGCTTTCGATAATGGCCGCTTACCTGCCAGGCGAATACATTGGTTGCGCGCCCGAAGCCAATTACATACTCATCACCAGCGAATGCGATGATTATGAGGAAATTGTAGAGGAATTCAACTGGGTTTCGGCAATAGAATACGCCGACAGCATGGGTGCCGACCTCGCAAATGTTTCGCTGGGATACGTCGATTTCGACAGCGAACGCTACAACCATTCGCGCGAAAACATGGACGGACACACCAATCCAAGCAGCATCGGTGCTACAATAGCCGCCAGCAGAGGAATGATGATTGTAGTTGCCGCAGGCAACAGCGGACAGGATGAAAACGGTCACGTGTGGATTGGCGCACCATCGGATGCCTACGACATTGTAACAGTTGGTGCAATCGACGTTTTTGAAAACTGCGCACCTTTCAGTTCTTACGGATTTGTCGAAACGGACCGCATAAAACCCGACATAGCATCCGTTGGTTGGAACACATATGTCGATTATGTAAACGATTCGATAGCACCTGGTTCAGGAACTTCGTTCGCGACACCGCTTAGTACAGGACTTATCGCTTGTTTCTGGCAAAAATTCCGCAACAAAACAAGTGCGGAAATCCGCGAAACACTATTTTCGGCAACTCGCCCAACAAGTCCTATCTGGGACGGGGATACAACGCTGACAACCGGAACTCCCAACATATTCACCGGTCGCGGAATTGTTGACTTTGAAGTGGCATCGAACCTGTTGACAGAAAAAACAGAAAACCATAACTCATTCGGAATCGAACTCTACCCCAACCCGACTTCCGACATTATTACAATAACCCTCAATTCCGACAAGAATGCCCAACTCAGCATCTTCTCAATCGACGGAAGGCTTCTCGACTACAAGAAAAACGTTTCGCACGAAGCAAAATACAACTTCGCGAAATACCCGGCAGGAAAATACATTGTCAGCATCAGCATCAACAAGCAAATCGTTTTCTCGCAAACCATAATCAAGCAATGAGCGAAGAGGTTAAGACATACACGCTCAGCGAATTACAGCACGAAATAAAGGAAAGCATTTCGGAGCAATTTCCGTTTGCCGTATGGATTGTTGCCGAAATCAACACCCTAACCCGCCACAAAAGCGGACACTGCTATATGGAACTTGTGCAGAAATCGAAGACCTCCAACAGCATAATCGCACAAGCACGGGCAACAGTCTGGGCAAACAAATTCAGTTTCATATCGGCATACTTTGAAAGCGAAACCGACAGCGAACTTGCCGCAGGAATGAACGTAATGCTTCAGGTAACAATAACTTACCACGAAGTTTACGGTCTGTCGCTCAACATAATAGGCATAAATCCCACCTACACCATCGGCGATATGGAGCGCGCCAAGAAGGAAATCATTGCACGGCTCATCAACGAAGGCGTCTTCGACATGAATAAAACGCAGTCGTTTCCCTCTGTGGTACAGAACATTGCCGTAATCTCATCAAGCACGGCCGCTGGCTATGGCGACTTAGTAAACCACCTGGAGACAAACACTTACGGATACCATATAAACATAACGCTTTTCGAAGCGGCAATGCAGGGCGAACAGACCGAAATTTCAGTACTTGATGCTCTCAACCGAATTGGCGAGGAATACGAAAACTACGATGCTGTGGCGATAATCCGCGGTGGCGGTTCCAAGAACGACCTTTCGTGGTTCGACAACTACAATATCGCCTATATGGTCACACAGTTTCCGCTTCCTGTGATTTCGGGCATCGGTCACGAACGCGACGAATCGATTGTAGATATGGTTGCCCACACCCGCATGAAAACGCCAACCGCAGTCGCAAACTTCATTATTGACTACAACGCCCAATTTGAGGAGCAGGTTGACACCACATCGTCAGAGATTTTCGACATAGCAAAGGAATTCCTGATGAGCAGCGAGATGTACCTCAACAACATGACAATGAGCATAATGAAAATTCGCACTCTCCTATCGAAACACACCGAACGCTGCGACAGGATAATGTCGGAAATCCGTTCAGAACTTAATGTGCGAATGAAGGAAGAGGAAATGAAACTCAATATGATTGGCGACAAACTGGAAACTTCACCCAAACGCCTCATTTCCGAGCAGGAATCTCATCTCAATGGCATTAAGGAACTTATTTCCCGCACAACAAAGCACCGCATCGAGAAGACAAACGAAAAACTAAGTTTCCTCGAGCATCGCCTTACCCTCAACGACCCGCGCACAATCCTCAAACGAGGTTATTCCATTACCCGCATCAACGGCAAAGTCGTCACCAACGACATCGAAACAAACGATGGCGACATTATGGAAACATTGCTGTACGATGGAATGGTTACAAGTGTGGTAAAAAAATTATCTGATAAAAAATAGAAAGTCATTCCACAAAGCAGAGTGAACCGACTAAGGAACGTGTCGTGTGAACTCGCTTATGCGGAATCTCCTTGAATAATAATACTATAGGAGATTACGGATAGCAGTCTTCACAACGCTCCCCGTTCCG
>Ga0310696_10000203_pt1 | contig 100828 bp, 84 predicted proteins | sample AusTroGonzalo_MG_4_FD_203885 | JGI IMG/M metagenome (GOLD analysis project Ga0310696, IMG submission 203885) | Bovine rumen microbial communities from tropical cattle in Woodstock, Queensland, Australia - Gonzalo_02 (v2) (version 2) | ecosystem: Host-associated > Mammals > Digestive system >...
GGAAATTGTGTGTAGGCTTATCCCCTACCGTGGGTTCGAATCCCACCCTCTCCGCCATTGTGGCCGGGTGCCGTACAACAAGCCCCGCAAACCCCGTCAGGTCCGAGAGGAAGCAGCGGTAGCGGATCGTTTGTGTGTTGCGGTTTCTCCGGCCTTCCTTTTTTTACAGCACTGATTTTCGGGTTATTTTGAAAAAACCGATTTTTTGCCTTTTTATATTGTTTCCGTATAATATTTCGTTTTTATGTTGGAGGATAAAATGAAAAAATCAGTTCTGTTTTTAATTTTTCTGACAGTTTTCGCTGCAGCATGCAGCAAATCAGGAAGTTCTTCCCCGTGCGACGGTGTAGATTGCAGCGGTCACGGTGTCTGCGACGATTCAAGCGGCAGAGCAACCTGTCTATGCGACGAAGGTTATGTTCCAACCGGAGATCTTACATGCAAGAGCCCATGCGAAAGCGGGGATTGCGAACAAACCTGCGAAGAGTGGGAATCTTACGCAAACGGAGAATGCCACGCAAAAGAAGGCAGATGCTCCAAAAACGAAGACTGCAAGAGCAATGAATGCAATATGGAAACCCACTACTGCGAATACACCGGAGCATGCAAAGGCGTGACCTGCAACTATCACGGCGAGTGCGTTGAAAGTTCGGGCTACGGCAGCGGTTACGGCAGCGGAAGTTCATATCAGAGCGACGGAGCCTGCGGGATCACATGCAACTGCAGTGAAGGTTACAGACTTGAAGTCGGCGAAAACTGTGTTCCGACATGTATTGACGAAAACTGCCCGGCAGAATCCGAATGCGGCGAAAACGCATTCTGTGACGGCGTCGACGAAAACGGCAAAGAGATCTGCGAATGCAAAGACGGCTTTGATAAAAACGAAAACGGCGAATGTGTTGCCGGAATCACATGCAGTCTCACCTGCGGCGCCGGAACCTGCGAGTTCAAAGACGAATCCATGACAGATGAATACTGCAAATGCCCTGAAAGCTATATCAATGAAGGCGGTGACGAGAAGGAACCGTGCATCAAAGACAAATGCTACGATGTAGTATGCGAAGACTGGGAAGAATGCAGTCAGGATGACGGAGAATGCTATGTCGCACCTTCACGCTGCAATGCAGACAAAGACTGTGAAGAAGACAAAGCATGCGACTTTGAAGAACATACATGCGGAGAAAATTTCTGCAAGGATGTCAACTGCGGAAACGGCGGCAAATGCTCTGTCAAAGGCGAAAAACCGGTATGTAACTGCGGACACGGATACTACGACAACAACACATCATGCGTTGAAATAACTTCGCAGAAACCTGGCTGGGTCGGCGTTCAGTGGCCTTTCTCGATCACGAAAGTAAAAGACGATAAAAACCCTGAAACTGTTTACGGTCAGATCTGGGTCGACGGTCAAACCGGCACAGGAGTTTCACAGCATTCGGACTGGAAGGCTCAGCTGCTTTACAAAAAAGGGACCGGAAGCGCGGAATATCCGGTAATTGCAGATTCATGGCATCAGATCGACGCGCCGTTCCATCCTCAGCACACAGGCGACAACAACCATGAATACAAAGCTGATTTCCCGACTGACAAACACGGCAATTTCATATACATTTTCAGATTCTCACTCGATAACGGCAAGACATGGTGGTACGGCGACAAAGGTATCGCTGAAAACACGGAGCCGGGACCACGTTTTATAGAATCGGCGACAAATTATCCCGGAAAAGCGAAAATCAACAAAAATTTCCTTACAAGAACGAATAATGCCTACGAATTCTCTTTCCAATACACAGGAACAGCAGCAATCGACTTCGCTAAATCAATAATCACTTTGAACGGTGTCGAGACAACTGATTACTCATACGACGAGACGACGAAGACTTTCTCGATTAAGCAGGAAAACCTTGAACCGAACAAATACAGCTGGCTTTTCAGACTTGTCGATGAAGACGGCAATGAAACAGAACCTTTCTTCGTTCCGGTCTGGATCGGCGAAGGTATTGACTATGCCGATTTCGGCTGGCGTGACGCTTTCATTTATCAGATCATGACCGACCGTTTCCTGAACGGCGACACAAAAAATGATGTTCCTGAAAGCGAATTCCCTCATGTAACGCAGGATCTCGAGAAGTGGAAAGGAGGCGATTTTGCAGGAATAATCAAAAAACTTAGAGACGGTTACTTTACCGACATGGGAGTAAACGCGCTTTGGATAAGCGCTCCGGTCCTCAATCCGCACTATGAAAGCAAAGGCGGCACTTCGTCAAGCCAGAATAACACCTATTTCACAAGCTACCACGCATATCATCCGCTTGCGACAGGCTACTCCTTCGACGATGACTACGGATATGACAACGAAGGCGTCGATCCTGCTTTCGGAACTGCCGACGAACTCCGCGAACTTATCAAAGAGGCTCACAAGCAGGGAATCAGAGTCATTCCTGATCTTGTTGTAAACCATACCTACATCGATGCCGAGATTTACAAAAGACATCCCGGATGGTTCAACCACGAGAACTCATGCGCAGAGCAGGGCTGGAATGACGCTGTCATCAAAACATGCTGGTTTACTCCGTACATGCCTGATTTCGACTACAACAACGCAGACGCGAGAAAAGCCGTTATAGATCACGCTATATGGCTTATACAGCATTTTGATTTTGACGGTTTCCGTGCCGACGCCCTGAAACATATTGAAGATGTTTTCGTCAAGGAACTCCGTTCTGCAGTAAAAGAGAAAATCGAAACGACTGTCAAAAACCACGATATGCCTGACGAAGCCGAAGTTTTCTACATGGTAGGCGAATCATTGGGCGATGACTGGCCGCGCTACCACACCCGTGCCGACATGGTTCAGGGCCAGGTAAACGAACAGTTCTACTACATGGCAAAGAATGCTATTCTTAAGGGCACAAGTTATAATACTCTTGCATACGATGTCACCAACGACTGGGACAGAGCTTACCTCACCGAAAAAGACACTTATAAGCCGGCTGGCGGAAGAGGCGGTTTCCCCGGTGCCGTAATGGGCAACTTCTTCGGCAACCACGATCAGGACAGAGCTTTGACCGAATGCGGCGGCGATTACACACGGCTCCAACACGCACAGACTTTCCTTCTCACTTCCCCGATCAACATCCCGATGCTCTATCAGGGCGATGACATCGGCATGGAAGGACAACAAAAGGACGGTTTTGACGGCGGAAGACGCGCTGTTATGAAGTTTGACGATCTTTCACAAAAGGAAAAAGACGCTCTGGAGCATGTCCAGAGACTCGGCAAATTCAGAAAGGAGCACCCCGCTTTGAGATACGGAACGCGCTTGACATGCGGCAATTCGGAAAATGCATGGGTTTACAAACTTAAATGCTCTGCAAGCGACAACGAAAGATGCAAAAACGGCGATACCGTAATCGTCGGAATAAACAAAGGTAATGATGATTTCCAAGCAAACTGCGGTGAAAGCGGCGACTTCTATTCTTATGACGAGAGAGATCAAACAAAACATTCCGGCGGAAACGTTACCGTTGAGGCAGGTAAAAGTTTGGTAATAGGCAAATAATCTAGAGGTTTTTATGAAATCGAAAATTTTTGTCGCGCTCGATGTCGAAACAAAAGAAAAGGCTCTCGAAATAGTGAGCGATCTGAAAGGTCTCGGTGCCTGCTTCAAAATCGGAAAGCAGCTTTTCACATCTACCGGTCCGGAGCTTGTCAGAGAGATCGTCGGCATGGGCGAAGATGTTTTTCTTGACCTCAAATACCACGACATTCCGAATACTGTCGCAAAAGCGGGTGTAGCGGCGGCTGAACTCGGCGTAAAAATCTTCAATGTCCACGCTTCTGGCGGAAGAAAGATGATGGAAGCGGTCCGTAGCGAAATGAACAAGCTTACAAATCCGCCTCTCGTGCTTGCTGTCACGATTTTAACGAGTCTCGGCGAAGAAGACATCCGCGAAGTCGGTTTCGACCGCACGATACCCGAGCAGATCGCAAAGCTCGCGAAACTTGCACAGGATTCCGGAATGGACGGAGTCGTCGCAAGCCCGCTTGAGATCGAACTGATACGCGAAACATGCGGCAAGGATTTCAAGATCCTTACTCCGGGAATACGCCCCGCTTTCGCTGCCGTCAACGACCAGAAACGCATCGCTACTCCGGCGGAAGCTCTCCGCAAAGGGGCGGATTTTCTTGTAATCGGCCGCCCGATCACGGCTGCGGAAAACCGCCGTGAGGCTTTCCTTAAAATTCTTGAAGAGTGCCGTCTGGCTTAAAAGCTTATTTGCATCGCCGCATATTTCATCGCATTTTTTAAACTTTAAATTTGATTTTATAAAACTCAATATTATAATAATGCGTTTTTTTCGGGAGGAGAAAATGAAGAAAATAAGGATAGCGATAGACGGTCCGGCAGGAGCCGGAAAAAGCAGTGTCAGCCGTCTCACTGCGGAAAAACTAGGATATTCATACATTGATACAGGTGCGATTTACCGCTCGCTCGCCTTTTTAATGGGAAGCACCGATGTCGGGAATCACACTAAAATCCATGAGTTGCTGAAAAACTTCGAAGTTTCGTTCAAAATCATAGACGGCGTCAACCATGTTTTTCTCAACGGGAACGATGTAACTTCCGAAATCAGAACGGAAGCTATAAGCATGAAGGCAAGTTCAGTATCCGCGATCCCTTTCGTCCGTGAGGCTCTCTTCAACATGCAGAGAAAATACGCTGAAAACGGCGCTGTAGTCATGGAAGGACGCGACATCGGCACAGTCATCATGCCGGACGCCGAACTCAAGATCTTCCTTACAGCTTCACCTGAAAAACGAGCGAAACGGAGAATGCTCGAACTCGAAGCAAAAGGTCAGGAAGTAAATTTCGACGAACTTGTCAGAGAAATCAGGGAACGCGATATAAATGACTCGACACGCGCAGTCTCCCCTCTAAAACAGGCCGATGACGCCGTTCTGCTTGACAATTCAGGTATAAACCTTGAACAAACAGTTGATATTATTGTGAAATACGCGAAAGAAAGAGAGGCGGAATGAAGATAACTGTAGCCGACAATTCCGGAGTATGCTTCGGTGTTAGAAGAGCTTTCTCGCTGCTTGAAGAAGCGGTGACAAATGCAAAAAGAAACGGAACAAAAGTCGTCATGCTCGGACCGCTCATCCACAATCCGAGAGTGATAAAACAATATGAAGAAAACGGCGTTTCCGTGACAGATATCGATTCTGTACCGGAAAATTCGTGCATTGTGATCAGAAGCCACGGCATAACCAAAGAAGAACGCGCAAAACTTGACAAATTCAGCGGACTAACGCTTGTCGACACGACATGTCCTTATGTCCAGAGGATCCACCAGCTCGTCGAAAAGCGTTCAGCCGAAGGTTTTGCAGTGCTTATCATGGGAGACCGCGAACATTCTGAAGTCAAAGGAATAACTTCAATGATCTCAGGTGATTTTTTTGTTATTCACCCTACCGAATTTGATTCAAAAAACAATGAACTTTCCGATTTCATAAAGAACCACGACAAAATTTTTGCCGTAGCGCAGACCACATCAAGGCCTGCAAATTATGAATATCTTCTTAAGAAAGCGCGTAAGATCACGGCAGAGTTCCAGGGACACAGATTTCGTGCAGCCGAAACGATATGCACTGCTACTCTCAAAAGGCAGGATTCGGCCGGCGAACTTGCTAAAAAAGTTTCTTCTATGGTTGTCATCGGAGGGAGGATCTCGTCAAACACGGCAAAACTTTTTCAGGTCGTCTCTGAAAAAAACAAAAACTCGTTCTGGGTAGAATCACCGGAAGATTTCAGCGATTCCGACATCGAAAAACTGAGAAATTCGGAAAGCGTAGGCATAACGGCCGGCGCGTCGACTCCTGACGAGCAGATAGCCGAAATAAAATCCTTTCTGGAATCGCTCAATGGTTAGAATCACTTCGGACAGCCCGGACCATCCGGACAGAATTCTTAATCTGCGTCCAGAGATCGGACTGCCGCTTTTCGAGGAAGGGCAAATCCTCAAATGCGATGCCTGCGGAATTGCGGTCGTCGGAAGCAGAAAACCGACTCTATACGGTATAAAACTTGCAGGAAAAGTCGCAGAAACAGCAGTAAAAAACGGAAAAACCGTCATCAGCGGACTTGCACGCGGAATCGATTCCGAGGCTCACCGCGCAGCTTTGAAACACGGGGGCAGAACGATCGCCGTGCTCGGAACCGGAATAAATATCGTCTATCCGGAAGAAAACATAGGGCTTGCCGAAGAAATCAAGCTTAGCGGCGCAGTAATTTCGCAGTTTCCGCCCGACACGCCGCCTATCGGGAGAAATTTTCCGATAAGAAACGAAACCGTGGCAAAAATGTGCGGAACTCTCGTCCTCGTTCAGGCAGCGGCAAAGAGCGGAAGCCTCATCACGGCCAGACTTGCGCTTGAATACGGCAAAAAAGTATTTGTCTGCCCGGGAGAACTGGGCGATCCGCTTTTCGAAGGGAACTACATTTTTTTGCAGAAATACCGCGGTCATAAAAATCTGAAGATACTCATTGATTTCGGAATGCTGTGCGGAACAGCCTCAAACGATCAGTGCACTTTTGAGGATTTTCAGATACAACCTGCCGAAAATACGCAGGAAATCAGAAAAAAAGAAATACACCTTGATGGAAAAGAAAAAATTGTTTATAACATCATCGGGACAAAACCCGAGGGAATTGATTTCGACACTATTTCCGTTCTTTCCGGAATCGGCGCGGTGGAACTCCCGACGATCCTGCTTTCGCTGATTCTTGAAGGCGCGGTAACGGAACTTTCCGGAAAAATTTACAGATTGTGTGAGGCAAAATTATGAAACTTCTTATCGTTGAGTCGCCGACAAAGGCAAAAACACTGACAAAATATCTGCCGGACTTCAAAGTAGTGGCATCGATGGGACATATAATCGACCTTCCGGCAAAAACTCTCGGAATCGAGATAGACAACAACTTCAAACCGGATTACGAAGTCATCGCAGGCAAAGAATCGACAATCGCCATGCTCAAAAAAGAGGCGGAAGCGGCCGATGAGATCTATATCGGATCCGACCCTGACCGCGAAGGAGAAGCTATTGCATTCCATATCGCCTCGCTTTTTAAGAACAAAGTCATCCACCGCGTTCTTTTCCACGAAATCACGAAAAGCGGAATCGAAAAAGCTCTTGCCACTTCGGCGGAACTCAACGAAGATCTTTACAATTCGCAGCAGGCACGCAGAATTCTTGACAGGCTCGTCGGTTACAAACTCTCACCGTTCCTCTGGAGGAGCGTAAAGAAAGGTCTTAGCGCCGGCAGAGTACAGTCAGTCGCACTGGAAATGATCGTCGACAGGGAAAAGGAGATCCGTGCTTTCGTTCCGGAAGAATACTGGTCATTCAAAGCCGATTTTGCAGGTAAAAGCGGCAGATTCGACGCTATTCTTGAAAAAATCAAAGGGGAAAAAGTCGAAGTCTCAAACGAAAAAGATGCAAATGCTATCAGAAACGATATCGAAAAAACCAGCTCTTTCTCAATTGTTTCGATAGAAAAGAAAGAAAAGAAGGAGTCCCCTCTTCCGCCGCTCAACACCAGCAATCTTCAGCAGGAGGGCTCAAGGCTGCACAACTACACAGGCGAGCAGACTATGCGGATCGCACAGTCGCTTTATGAAGGTAAAGATTTAGGCGAAGACGGCTTCACAGGCCTTATCACCTACATGAGAACAGACTCTTTCAGAATTTCAGACGAGGCAAACGCAGCTCTGCGCGAATACATCACTGCAAATATCGGAAAAGAATTCCTCGCTCCGAAAACAAAATATTACGCCAACAAAAAAGGAAAAACGCAGGATGCGCACGAAGCGATCAGACCGACGAATGTAGCTTTGACCCCGGAGAAAATCGCATCGAAACTCACCAGGGACGAGCTCAACATATACACTCTGATATGGAAAAGATTCGTCGCCACGCAGATGAAGGATACCGTTTACGAAACGACGGCGATAACTATTGAAGATCCAGACAAAAACTATACTTTTAAAAAGACCGGCAGCGTAATCCAGTTTGAAGGCTACCGCAAAATTTACAAAAAAACAGGCAAAGACGATACGATTCCGAAAGTCTCCGAAAAAGAGAACGTCCAAATCGAAAACACGGTATGCGAGCAGCATTTCACAAAACCGGCTCCCCGTTTCACCGAGGGCAGTCTGGTCAAGGAGCTTGAGGAAAAAGGTGTCGGAAGACCTTCTACCTATGCAACAGTCATCAAGCAGATCGTGCAGAGAAACTATATCGAACACATGAAGGAACCCCGCGGTGCACTCATGGCGACAGACCTCGGAATTCTGGTAAGCGACACGCTCGTATCGTTCTTCCCGGAAATCATAAATGTGAACTTCACGGCTGAAATGGAATCTGATCTCGATACCGTCGAAATCGGCGAAAAGAACTGGCTTGATGTTCTCAAAGCATTCTATGCGACTTTCTCGAAAGTACTTGACAAAAGCATCGCCGAAGTCAAAAAAGAGGGGAAAAAGAAAATTTACGCCGAAGAACCGTGTCCTAAATGCGGAAAAAAACTCGTCCTCAGATGGTCAAAGAAAGGGAATATGCCTTTCCTTTCGTGCGAAGGTTATCCGGAATGCGATTTCGCCGGCTCTTTCGAAAAGGACGGAGAAGTCTATCATCTTAAAGAGGAAGCCGCTGAAAACAACGAAAAGACCGAACTTGACGAAGTATGTCCGAAATGCGGCAGCAAACTTGTCATCAAAAAAGGAAAATACGGCGAATTCAAGGCGTGCAGCGCATATCCGAAATGCAAAACTATAATCAAAGAAGATAAAAAAATCTGCTCATGCCCTGAATGCGGCGGCGACATCACTTTGAAACGCTCCAAAAAAGGCCGTCTTTTCTACGGCTGTTCAAATTATCCGGAATGTCAGTTCGTAAGCTGGTATCCGCCGGTAGAAGGCGAATCCTGCCCGAAATGCGGATTCAAATATGTCGTTGAAAAGAAAAGAAGCGGCAAAGTCTGCCAGAAATGCGGACATAAAATCGAAGAATAATCAAAAACGGCTCTCAGCCGAAAATCTTTCTTTTGACTTCCCTTGTGTAGGTAAATGCGCTGATAAGGCTGAAAACTATCGAAGAGCAGATCAGAAAATAACCGACTCCGCTCGGATCCCAGTCGATATTTACCAGGCTTTTCAAAGTATTCTGGTTTATCATAAAAAACGGAAGCGCAAACATCTGAAGCATTGTTTTCGTCTTGCCCCAGATATCAGCCGCAATAACAAGATCGTGCTCCATAGCAAGCGAGCGTATCCCGAAAATGTAAAATTCCCTCCCGAGAATTATGATGACGGGCCATGGCGAGATTTCCTGCATTGAAACAAGAAGAACCAGCGTCAGATTGACGATGAACTTGTCTGCAAGCGGATCAAGCAGCTTTCCGGAAACAGAAACTTTTCCCGATTTTCTTGCAAGATAACCGTCGAAAAAGTCGGTAACAGTCGCGACAGTATAAAAAATCCACGACCACAGACGCATCAGCGGCGTGTCAAGCCAGATGAAAATAAGGACTACCGGCACAAGGATGATTCTGATTGAAGTAAGAAGATTCGGAATTGTCAGAATGTCCTGCTTAAAATTGCGTAACCTGTCAATAATTTTGTGTTTCCCGGCATTTTTGCTCTTCTTTACCATAGCTCTTTACCTGTATAAGTTTTATAAAATCCATGTATTTTATCGACATAGTTCATCGTTTCGTCAAACGGCGGAACACCTTCGTAATAGACGACCGCAGCAGGCCCTGCGTTGTAGCCGGCAACCGCGCTTTTTGCGTTACCTTTGAACTTTTTCAGCAGTTTTTTCAAATACTTGGTGCCCCCCATGATGTTCTGTTCGGCATCAAAAACATTTTTCACGCCGACTTCCGCCGCTGTGTCCGGCATAAGCTGCATGAGCCCTTTCGCACCGGCACTGGAAACAGCTTTCGTGTCAAAAAGCGATTCCGCCTTTATCACGCTTTTTATGAGGAAAAAATCTACTCCGTGCTTTTCCGAAGCGCGTCTGATGATCGAATCAAACTGGTTTTCCTTGCCGGGGTTGATCTTATAGCCCGCTTTGTGCTTGACTTCGCCTTTTGTTTTGTAAAGCGGCTTGCATGAGCGGAGATCCTGACACTGGTTGGTGAAAGTGTAGCGGTCGGTCAGCGGATCATAGAGAAAATAAACTCTGACAATGTCAGCCGAAACAAAGAAAAACATGAAAAATGTCAGAAAGAATACCGCAAAACGCATATAATTATTCCGCTTTTTCCTCTTCAACAGTCTCACTCTGCGGCTTGGGTTCGACCGCTTCCAATATTTCTTCGCGCTCGAGCGTTTCCTTTTCGACAAGCGCGGCAACAAGCCTTTCGATGCCTTCCTTATGCTCGTTCAAAATGTTTTTTGCCTCGGTGTAAGCCGCTTCGATGAGCTTCTGAACTTCTTCGTCGATTTTCTGCGAAGTCGCCTCGCTGACCTGAGTTCTCTTGCCGAGCTCGCGTCCCAAGAAAACCTGTTCTTCCTTTTCGCCGTAGCTGATAGGGCCTAAATCATCGCCCATACCCCACTGCATGACCATGTTTCTCGCGATCTGGGTCGCCCGCTCGATATCGTTCCCGGCACCTGTAGTGATCCTGCCGATGAAAACTTCTTCGGCTGCCCTGCCTCCCATGAGGACTTTGATCCTGTCAATGAGCTCCTCTTTGTGGTAGGAATATTTGTCCTTTTCCGGAAGCTGCTGCGTTACGCCGAGCGCCCTTCCGCGCGGCACGATCGAAACTTTGTGGACCGGGTCTGCAAATTTCGAGTAAAGCCCGACAACGACATGCCCTGCCTCGTGGTAAGCGGTGTCCTTCTTTTCTTCTGGAGTCTGCACCATAGTTTTACGCGCTTTTCCCATGAAGATCTTGTCTTTCGCGTCCTCGATGTCGGCCATCGTGACCTCTTCTTCGGAACGTGAAGCCGCGATGAGAGCCGCTTCGTTGAGAAGGTTCGCGAGATCGGCGCCCGAAAGGCCGGGAGTTCCCTTCGCGATGTCGCTGAAATCGATATCAGCCGCAGTTTTTATCTTTTCTGCATGAACTTTCAAAATGAGTTCGCGCCCTTTGATGTCGGGAAGCGGCACATAGACCTGTCTGTCGAATCTGCCGGGACGCAGAAGCGCCGGATCAAGGACATCAGGCCTGTTTGTAGCTGCGATCACGATGATCCCCGAATCGCTTCCGAAGCCGTCCATTTCGACAAGAAGCTGGTTCAAAGTCTGCTCTCTTTCGTCGTTTCCGCCGCCAAGACCTGCGCCGCGCTGACGGCCTACCGCATCGATCTCATCGACAAAAATTATGCACGGAGCCTTTGCCTTCGCGCTTTCAAACAAATCTCTGACTCTGCTTGCGCCGACACCGACGAACATTTCGACGAAATCAGAACCGCTTATGATGAAGAAGGGAACATCAGCTTCGCCTGCGACAGCCTTTGCCAGCAATGTCTTACCGGTTCCGGGAGGCCCCACAAGAAGGACACCGTGAGGGATCTTCGCACCGATTTTGGTATAAACCGACGGTTTTTTGAGGAAATCGACGACTTCCTCAAGCTCTTCCTTCGCCTCGTCGACACCGGCGACATCCTTGAAGCGGACCTGGTTCTGCTCTTTCGAGATCATTCTGTGCTTGCTTTTTCCGAAAGAGAAAGCCTTGTTGTTTCCGCCGTTCATCTGACGCAGGAAAAAAATGAAAATCGCGATGAAAATAATCATCGGAAGCCACGAAATGAGCAGGGTTTTCCAAAGCGAATCGTCTTCCGGCTTTTTGTAAGTCGCCGGAACGTTGTTTTCAGCAAGGAATTCAGACATCCTCTCGCCGCTCGGTCCGATGACGGTGAATTTCGTGTCCTTTCCGTCGTTGAGAACACCGCTGAACTCGATCCCGTCGATAAAAACCTCTTTGATTTCCTGATTTTTGACCTTCTGCCTGAACTCTGTCATGTTGATCTCGCTGACCGGTGACGAATCAGTCATTCTTGACAAACTTATCGCAACAAAAGCGAGGACCGCGATAAACAGCCAGACAATCAATGTTCTGTAATTGAATCTCATATTTTCTCCCGATTTTGCATCATACATGCACAAAAACGCGGTATTTTAACGATTGTTCCCTTAAATTCAAGGAATATTGCAAGATTTTTATCTTGCTTATTAGTATAAAAAAATATAACAAACCTAAGCTGATGGAGGTAAAAATGCTTCGTTCGATCATAATAAAAGGTGCGAGACACCACAATCTGAAAAATTTCGATATCGAGATCCCGCATGAGAAGCTTGTCGTCGTGACAGGCGTTTCGGGAAGCGGCAAAACATCGCTCGCGTTCGACACGATCTATGCCGAAGGGCAGCGCAGATACGTCGAAAGCCTTTCAAGTTACGCGAGAATGTTCCTTGAACTTTCGGAAAAACCGGAAGCCGATTTGATCGAAGGTCTCTCGCCTTCGATCGCGATCCAGCAGCGCGGACTCAACGCAAGCCCCCGCTCGATCGTGGGAACGACGACCGAGATCTACGACTACATGCGTCTTCTTTTCGCCCGTGCCGGCAAAGTCCACTGCCACAACTGCGGACGCGAGATCACAAAGACTCCGGCAGCGAAGATCGTCGAACTCATCCTCAACAAAACCGGCAAGAAAATTCTCGTCCTCTCCCCTGTCGTCAGCGGCAGAAAAGGAACCTACGAAAAACTTTTCGAAGATTTGAATAAAGAAGGCTATCTCCGTATAATCATTGACGGAACTGAATACCGCCTAGACGAAGAAATGCCCAAACTCGACAAATTCAAAAAGCACGACATCAACCTTGTCGTTGACAGGCTCGCGATCAAACCCGACACCGATGCCGCAAGAGTCCAGGCCTCTGTCGAAACGGCTCTCAAAAAAGGAAACGGCAAAATGATCGTCAAAGAGATTGACGGTGAAGAGAAACTTTTCAGCGAGAATTTCGCCTGCCCTTACTGCGACATCTACTACGACGAGATCGAGCCGCGCACATTCTCTTTCAACAATCCGGCAGGCTCGTGCCCCGAATGCAGCGGCCTCGGCACGCGGACTTACATGGATGTCAACAAAGTCCTTGTCGACCCATCACAACCGGTGAACAAGGCATTTCCCGACCTCTGGGCATTCACAAAATACAATATAAAACAAGTGATCGAACACTACGGTGAAGACCCGAAACTCCCCTTCGACCAGCTTTCGACGACAGTCCAGAACGCCGTTTTATACGGTTCGGAAGATGAGATCGACTTCTCGATAAGCACAAAAACCACTAAATTCAATATGACGAAAAAATATGAAGGGCTCATGCCTTCCCTCGAGCGCCGCTGGAGAGAAAGCGAATCGGAAGCAGTGCGCGAAGATCTGTCTAAATTCCTCGCTGAAGGCGTATGCCCCGAATGCGGAGGAAAAAGGCTCAGCAAAAAAGCCCTTTCGGTCACTATCGGCGGGCTCAACATTTATGAAATGTGCGAGATCCCCGTGCGCGAACTTTATAAAAAACTATCGGACGACAAATTTTTCGGATTCTCGGAATTCGAGCGCGAAGTCGCGGCAAAACCGCTCAAAGAGATCCGCTCGCGCCTTAAATTTCTTGATTCGGTTGGACTCGGTTATCTCACTCTCAACCGAAAAACGAACTCGCTTTCGGGCGGAGAAGCGCAGAGGATCAATCTCGCAAGCCAGATAGGCTCCGCTCTTACCGGAGTCACCTATGTTCTGGACGAACCGAGCATCGGACTTCACCCGAACGACACCGATAAGCTTGTGAATTTATTAAAGAATCTCCGTGATGTCGGAAACAATGTGATAGTTGTCGAACACGATAAGGAAATCATCGAAGCGGCTGATTTTCTCGTCGATCTTGGCCCCGGTGCCGGAGAAAAAGGGGGCGAACTTCTTTTCGCTGGCGAATCGAAGGATATTCTCGATGTGAAAAAATCGCTCACAGCCGACTATTTAAGCGGCAGAAAGACCATCGAAGTTCCAGAAACGCGTAGAAAACCGACCGGCTGGATCAAACTTTCGGGAGTCACGACAAACAACCTCAAAAACGTGAACGCAGAGATCCCGCTCGGCGTCTTCTGCTCGGTAACAGGAGTATCTGGAAGCGGAAAGAGCTCGCTCGTCATGGAGACGCTAATCCCAGCTCTGCGAAAGGAGAAAGCCGACTTCAATAGCATAAAAATAAACGGAAAAATCGACGAACTAATTGAGATCGACCAGTCGCCAATCGGAAGAACTCCTCGCTCGAACCCGGCTACTTATGTCGGACTTTTCGGATACATCCGCGACCTCTTTGCCGCAATGCCCGAAGCGAAGGCGCGCGGTTACAAAGCGAGCCGTTTCTCATTCAACGTCAAAGGAGGCCGATGCGAAACCTGCCAGGGAGCCGGGATCATCAAAATCGAGATGAACTTCATGCCGAACACATTCGTCAGATGCCCCGACTGCGGCGGAAAACGGTTCAGCGACGAAACTTTGCAAATAAAATTCAAGGATTACGATATCCATGACATTCTTGAAACAGATGTCGCGAAAGCGGCCGAGATCTTCGCCCCCTTCCCTGCGATAAAACGGAAACTCGACCTTCTGAATTCAATCGGACTCGGCTACATCAAACTCGGACAGCCGGCACACACCCTTTCGGGCGGCGAGGCGCAGAGAATAAAACTTGCCGAAGAACTTTCCAAAAAACGCTCCGACAGCTCAATTTATATCCTTGACGAGCCGACCACAGGACTTCATTTCGACGACGTAAAAAAACTTATCGCCATACTCAACCAGCTCGTAAATAAAGGCTCCACCGTCATCGTCATCGAACACAATCTCGACATAATCAAGTCATCCGACTACATAATTGACATCGGCCCTGAAGGAGGAGATGCGGGCGGCAGAATAGTCGCTGCAGGAACCCCCGAAGAAATAGTCAAAAACAAGGAATCACTTACCGGAAAGTGGCTGAAAGAGCTGCTGTGATTTTTAAAATGAGGGCGGATCATCAGTTTTTTTTGCCTTTTCCATGTTTTTTTCTAAGATTGTCCGCTTTTTGAAAATGATTTGTTTTTTGGAGTCTCGAATGAATAAAATTGCTGCGACTTTGTTTCTTTTTCTTTTTACACTGAACATCATTGCCGAAGAAGATGACAACAGGCCTAAACTTGCCGTCATGGAATTTGAGGACAAAAGCGGAAAATTTTCCGATGAAACCCTTTCCAATGCAACCGAATACCTCCGAAGCAAATTCGTCAGCTCTAATAAGTTCGTTGTTATCGCGAAAGCCCGCCAAAAAGATACAATGATAAGAGAAATGAAGAAAGAATCTCACAAGCTGTGCAACGACCAAAAATGCCAGATCAAGCTCGGACAGGCTCTTTCAGCAGATACTATTTTAAACACAACAATCACATCTTTAGGCAGCAAGTATACAATAGCTTCTGAACTCATAGACCTCGCAAAAGAAGCGGCAACGACAGGCGCGACGGCAAATTTCGACGGCAATGAGGATTCCCTGATAGAGGTTCTGGACGATATTGTTGCCCAAATTTTAGGAAAAAACAAACAATCCAATTTCCAAACAGGCCGTTTCGGCGGAAAACAAGAAGATTGGGACATCGGTGGCGGCGAAGAAACTGTCGTATTTTTCTATAGCAATCCTGCTGTAGCGGTTGTTATAGTTGACGGCAAAATCATCTGTCAGCAAACCCCATGCTCAAAAACACTTACTCTCGGAAAACACACCATCGAGATGCAGAAGGAGGATTATCTCCCCTACTCGAAAACAGAAAACATAACGCAAGGCAGAACTCTAAATTATACTCTTGAGCCCGATTTTGCATTGCTTTCTGTCCAAGGCCAAGGAGAATATCAGGTTTCTGTCATACTTGATGGAAAATTCATCGGCAAAAATCCCATAACAGGAAAAAAAATAAAGCCGGGAAAGCATAAAATAGAACATAGAGACAATTGTTTTGTTGACGGAGGTGAAAATTTTACCGTAAAACGCGGTGAAACCAAAGAAATTTCTTTGGATTTAAAGCACCGTGAATCGGCAATAAAAGTTTATGCGCAGGATACAAGCGACAACGACATTGAAGCGGATGTCTTTGTAGATGGAAGAAATGTCGGCAGAGCTCCCGGCAAATTCAAAGTTCCGCTTTGCAGCAAGGAAATGCGCGTGAAAAAGAGCGGTTACGACGATTATTCGGAAATACTTTCGCTCAAAGAGCACGATGTGCAGACATTGCATGCAAAATTGCAGGATTATGGAGAACAAGATTCTTGGCAACCGCAGCAACCGGATCAAAAACAGGAAAAGAGAGCTGAAAATTATCAAGAAAAAAAAGAAGACAAACGAACCTGGGACGGCGGAATTCATCCGTATATTGATTTTGAAGTAAGAGGAAACGACATTCATTTCATAGACAGTAAAGCTTCCACCGCGTTCGGAGGGCGCATCGGATCAGATTTTAATTTAGATGTCATCGCGCTCGGCGTCTTTCTGACTTTTGATGTCGGTGTCGCCGGAGACAGATTTACCGATCCGGTTTACTGGCTTGGCGGCGGAGCCGGCCTGTCAAAAAGATTTTATGTAGCTCGGTCTGTATTTTTCATCACGCCGGCTCTTAATATGTCATACAACGGAACCTTGAACGACAAACTGAAATTACAGGATTTCATGCTGACACCGCAGATTGATTTCGGTTTTTCCGTATTGAAAGACATAGCTATCAGACTAGGATGGAATTTGGGATTCATCACTTATTCTGAAAAACTGTTGGAAACAGGGGAAATCAAACACACAAAACAGCTGTTCTTCAACGGCTTTTATGTCGGACTAGGATTCTATATTTGGTAATCCGATACATTCATCAAAAGCAAATTTTGTGATTATTTTTTATGGAACTCTTTTAAGAAGACTACTCGCCGCCGCACTGACCTGTCGGATTGTCATCATAATATTTACTGCCGTTTCCGCTCATAACATCAAGCACACCGATTACCGAACAATCACATGCTATTTTATGAGTCACTGGTTCTTTATAACATCTGCCGTAAATTGTTCCCATAGAAGCCAGATTGTTTCCGTCACAGAAACCATCAGGACAATCCTCTGTGCAGCCGCTTGACTTATATTCAGCAGGCGGATTATCAACATTGCAAACCGTACACATAACATTGTTCGGAGAATCTGTCAGACTGCAGTAAACTGTTTCTCCCGAACCGTTTGTTAACCAGCCCTGATCGCATTCGCATGTCGACGGATTGCAGTGACCCGTAATGGTAGTGGTGGAGCCTAACATGTTATTGCAAGTATATTCCGTAAAGCACTGTTTTGCAGAACAGCTTTTCACGCAGACGCCGTCCTTTAACATATATCCGTCAGCGCACATTTTGCAGTCCGAGCCGGAATAACCTGTTTCGCACTCGCATTTAGGCGTGTTGTTTTCAACAAGGCACGATTTTCCGTGACCGTTGCAGAAATAAGACGGATCGCAGCTTTTGCAGTCCTCACCCGAATAATGATCATTGTCGCATGCGTTACAGGTAGCCTCGTTTTTTACGAAATCGATTCCGCATTTTTGCGGCGGGGTGCATGTGACTTTTGAACAGTCGCCTTTGCATTCACCCGATGTGCTCTTCAGGTATCCGTCTTCGCAGGTTTCACACCATGTTCCTGCTGTATGGTTGCTGCATATACATTTGACTGTCTGACCCTGGACCTGACAAGTATTGTTGTTGCACGGATTGGTATCGCAGGTCAGATTGATGACGCACGAACGGACATTCGGGTCGCCGTCCTCGTCATAATCCTCGGATTCAAGATGATAGCCCTCTATACATTCCGAGCAGTCGTCGCCGGCATGATTCTGGGTGCAGGTACACTCCCCTGTTTCGAAATTGCAGTCGCCGAAACCGCTGCACGCATTCGGACAGCCCTGAACACCGTCAGGAAGTTCCGTATTTTCTCCATCATCAGAACCATCCTCGAACGATGAATTTCCGTCAGAATTTCCCTGGGCATCTGCATCGTCTACGGAATCAGTATCACTCTGAGCCGACTGCGGTACACAGTATGAATTTATGCAGGAATAACCAGGCATACAGTCATCTTTTACGACACACGAGGAATACTCTTCGTCATCACTGCACGAAACCAGTACCGAACAAAAAATCAAAGCAAAAATCAAAGCGAATTTTTTCATTTTTTATCTCCTCAACCAAGAAAAACTCATTATTTTACCCAAATTATATTATTTGTAAATAGCAAGCCTTGTTTTTGGCGATTCAGCGGCTATAATGGCTCGTTGCGCTTTTATTTACTGAGAGGCATAAATGGACAGCAGACTAAAAAAACTTTTCGGAATATTTTCTTCATACCAGCTGGTTTTTCTCATAATTCTGGCATTCATACTCCGTCTTGTCACATTCATGGGAATTTCTGAAGGCGACGATCTTTCCTACACTCTGCTTGCCCGCAATTTCGCGGACGGCAATTTTGCGGCGAATTTCATTTTCGACATCCGCTGGGTCGTTTTCGTTCCAGTCGCAATACTTTACAAAATTTTCGGCGTAAGCGATTTCACCTCGCTCGCCCCGACTATGATTTACGGACTTGCTTCAGTATGGCTGGCATACCGGATCGTTGAGGCTGAAACCGACAGATCGACTGCGTTCATTGCAACGATGCTATATCTTTCGTTTCCTATAATATTGATCTACGGGAATTTTCTTCAGGTCGCACCGTCGCTTGAATTTTTTACGCTTCTAACAGTCTATTCGTTTCAAAGAGGTCTAAAAAGCGAAAAAACCGGCTGGTTCATTCTCGGCGGATTCGCCATAGGCGGCATTTTCTTCGCCAGAACGACAGGGCTTTTCATTGCTCCGCTCGCCTCGTTTTATGTCTGGTACAAAAAAGGTCTCAACAAAAAAACAATAATCTGGATCGCATGCGCAGCCCTCTGCTCGCTTGTCCTTCCTGCGATTCAGGGCCTGGTCTATCTCAGCATTCACGGAGATTTCTTTCACCATATCGTGATAAGCAAAAAAGGGATCGACTATCAGGACAGAATGTTCGACGTCGATCCGAAAGACCTGTTTTTCTATGTCAGGACAATGTTCACAAAAGGCGATTTCGCGAACTGGAAAATGTTCGGCCTCAACGGCTACTTCATAGCTGCGGCGCTGATCGCCTGCTTTGCCAGGATCTTTACGAAAAAAGCGGGAAAAGAAGTCATTTTCCTCATATGGTTTATATCCTATTTCCTTTTTATGACTTTCGCTCCTACCAGTTTGTCTCCCTACACGACTCTGATAAGAAACATCCGTTATGCTATAATTTTCATCCTTCCTGTATGCGCAGTCTACGCAATCCTGCTTAAAAATCTCGCCGGAAAGAAATCCAAAGCGGGATTGATCACGGCGGTTGTTATTTTTCTTACTATTTTCGTCAGCAACATCGTATTTTCCGTCATTGACAGCGAGAAGTTCAAAAAGCGCAGATCCGACCAGAAAAGCTCGGTAGCCACACTTCTCAAGCTCTATCCGGACACAACGATATACCTGGCCGACAAAAATACAGCTCGCAGAATCGCCTACTATTCAGGCTACACAAACAGCAATTACAAGCATATAAGTTCCCTAAAACAAATAAAAAAACCGGGAGTTTTTCTGATTCTCAACACCATGCCGGCAAGCGTCTCACGTTTTTACATACCGAAAAACGAGCTTAAAAAAATGAGAAAAAATCCTCCTGAAGGTATGGTTTTCAAGAAAAAGACTCCGTTTTTCAACATATACGAAGTTGATCCGGAAGTTTTAAACAAATAAACAAAAAAAAACATATAACGATTTCAAGGAGTTCCACATGACACTCTACAAATTTTTCGCTTCCGTTCCACGCGGGCTGGAAATTCCGCTTTCACTTGAAATTTCAAGGATAGGCGCATCCGATGTCAAGATCACAGACGGAGGTGTCCACTTCGCAGGTGACCTCGGAATATGCTACAAAACAAACCTCTATTCACATACAGCAGGCAGAATTTTCATCGCAGTAGCTACAAAAAATTACAGAACAGAGCAGGATATCTACGACCTGGCCTTTTCAGTCGACTGGAACGACTGGTTTTCTGTAAAACAAAGCTTCAGGGTCGATGTAGTCGGAACGAACTGCCCTCTGAAAAGCCTTAATTTCGCAGCATTGAGGATTAAAGACGGGATCTGCGACAAATTCCGCAAGACTGACGGCTCCAGACCGAATGTCGAACCGCACACACCGGACATGAGGATACGCGGATTTCTGAACGAAAACCAGCTGACGATATTCATTGACTCAAGCGGCGACGCACTGTTCAAACGCGGTTTCCGTGAACAGACGAACATAGCTCCGATCAGAGAGAATCTGGCCTGCGGACTTCTGTTTTTATCAGGCTGGGAACCTGGAATACCACTGCTTGACCCGATGTGCGGAAGCGGAACTTTTCTTATTGAGGCAGCCAGAATATCTCTGAATATAGCTCCCGGAAGTTCCAGAAAATTCGCTTTCGAAAAACTGAGAAACTTCGACTCATCGCTATGGAACTCAATAATGCAGGAAGCCCTTGAAAACGAACTTGACGATGCAGATCTTCCTATTTTCGGCAGCGACGTTTCGGCCATGGCAATAGAAGCGGCTCGGCAAAACCTGGAAAACGCCGGACTTGCCGAAATGGTCAAACTGAAAAAAGCGAACATTCTTGATCTGACAGCTCCGGCCGAATCAGGCATTATGATTGCCAACCTGCCTTACGGAGAGAGAATGGGCGAACTCGACGAAATGAGAAAAATGTACCCGAAAATCGGAGATCTTTTGAAAAGGAACTTCACGGACTGGACAGCCTGTTTCCTCACTTCGGACCTCAAAATGCCGCGTTTCATCGGACTTGCGACATCAAAACGGACTCCGTTCAGAAACGGAAACCTCGACTGCAGGATGTACAGCTTCAAAATCGTCGAAGGAAGCAACAAGCTGTCGAAACAGCATCATGAACAGAATCCGGAAGAAAACTGAAACTAGAAACCGGCAAGAAGATTTTCAAGAAAAAAGACCAGCTCATCATACAAACCGTTGCGGTTGATTATAACCAGAGCGGCTGTAACAACAACAGGAAACACGAGCAGAATAAAATATCTGTATTCATGCTCTGAATTTTCCTTAATGAACTGCTCGTCAGGATAAAGATCGGAAATTCTCAGTTTCTGCCGCGGCCACTCCTGCAAATAGCCCATTTTCTCCTTGCGGCTTTCAACGATCCGTACAGTTTCTTCCTTCGAGACAGTCGGTCTTTTCGGCTTGAAATCAGCCGATGTCGCCATTGTTAGTTTTGCCATTTTTACCCTTTAAGTGCCTCTATACCAGGAACATTTCCGCCATTTTTCAAGAATTCGAGAGATGCCGTACCGCTTGTGAAAATATAGTCGAATTTTTGTGCAAAAGAGGATCTTTCAAGCATTTCGGACATATCACCGCCTGCGGCAAGCTTTCTTATGGGAAGAGCCGCTATTTTTTCAGCCAGCCTCATGCTGCCGAGTGAAAATCCGGGTTTTTCGTAGACTCCCGCCGGTCCGCTCCAAAGGATGCATTTCGACTCTGCGGCATGACGGGCAAAAAGCTCGACAGTATCCTGACCGATGTCGAAAGCAGTCATTCCTTCCGGGAATGATTCAGTCCTGCAGAGAGCGAATTCCGTTGAATTTACCGTCTCTGCGACAACATGATCAACAGGAAGAACTATTTCCACTTTTCTGACCTGAGCGCTTTTCAGTATCTCCTTCGCGAGCGGAATTTTATCCTCTTCAAACGGGGTCGCACCGAGATTGAAACCTTTTGCGGCAAGGAAAATGTAGGCAAGCGAGCCGCCTATGATAATTTTATCTGCCAATTCGAGCATAGGACGGATCAAGCCTATCTTTTCGGAAACATTAGAACCGCCGAGTACGAGACACAGGCCTTTCCCGCGCTCCGTGCCGAGCAGCCCTGAAATCTCCTCGATTTCCTGCTTCATCGAAAAACCGACTCCTTTCGTGTCGACGAACTTCGGAAGAACAGCTATCGAAGCATCTTTTCTGTGGCACACACCGAAAGCGTCATCGATGTAAACATCGCACATTTTAGCAAGTTCACGGGCAAAAGCCGTCGTTCCTTTCCTTTCCTCCTCGTTGAATCTCAGATTTTCGAGAACAAGTATCTGACCGGGTTTAAGATCCCTGACCATCTGCATCGCGCCCATTCCGACACAATCCTCGAAAAAGTAGATATCCTGATCGAGAATTTCCGCCAGTTTAGCGGCAAAAGGCTCAAGCGTGAATTTGATGTCCTTTTCATTTTCCGGCCTTCCGAAATGGGAAGCGACAATAAGACGGGCATTGTGCTCGAGAATATGTTCTATCGTCGGGATAATCCTTTCCATTCTTTTAAAGCCTGCGATATTTCCGCTGTCGTCAACAGGAAAATTAAAATCAGTCCGCAGAAAGACACGCTTTTCCCTGATCGCCAGTTCGTTCACGCATTTGACGCCGAGAGTTTCAAGAAACCCCATCAGATCCTCCGTCTAAGCAAAAAGTTTCTTCAGAACATCGAACATTCTGTTGCTGTAGCCCCATTCATTATCGTACCAGCTGAGAAGTTTTACCATATTTCCCTGCATTACGGCGGTATTCAGAGCGTCAAGAATCGATGAGTGCGGATCGCCGTTGAAATCGTGCGAAACAAGCGGCTCGTCACAGTATCTGAGAACGCCTTTCATCTGACCTTCAGCGTATTCTTTCATAAGTGCGTTGATTTCTTCTGCCGTCGTCTCTTTTTCGATAACGAAAGTTGCGTCGACAACGCTTACATTGGGTGTCGGGACTCTTATCGAAATACCGTCGAGTTTGCCCTTAAGCTCAGGAATGACGAGGCTGATAGCTTTTGCAGCGCCGGTCGTGGTCGGGATCATGCTGACTGCGCCAGCTCTTGCTCTGCGGAGATCCTTGTGCGGAAGGTCAAGGATGCGCTGGTCGTTCGTGTATGAGTGGATCGTTGTCATAAGACCGTGCTTGATACCGAAATGCTTGTGCATGATGTAGGTTATCGGAGCAAGGCAGTTCGTGGTGCAGCTTGCGTTCGAAATGATGTTGTGGCGCTCTTTGTCGTAAAGATAATCGTTTACGCCGTAAACAATAGTCATGTCCTCGCCTTTCGCCGGAGCGGAGATGAGAACTTTTCTTGCGCCCGCTTCAATATGAAGGTTTGCTTTCTCTCTTGCCGTGAAACGGCCTGTGCACTCAAGAACAGCGTCGATTTTCATATCTCTCCACGGAAGATTTTCCGGGTCTTTTTCAGCAAGGATCTGAACTTCGCGGCCGTTTACGATGATCGAAGACTCGCCTGCGGTAACTTCTTTATCCCAGGTGCCGTGAACCGAGTCATATTTCAGAAGATGAGCGAGAGTTTTAGGATCGGTAAGATCATTTATAACGACGATCTCAACCTGATCGCTTCCCTCCGCGATTCTGAAAACCGCTCTTCCGATTCTGCCGAAGCCGTTGATTGCAACACGAATTTTTGACATTTTTTCCTCCTTTAAAATTGTTTTTTATTCAGCTGATTCTTCATCGCTTTCATTGTTATTTTCAGCGTTTTCCTGTCTTCTGAAAAACGCCCTGTCCATCATATAAACCGGTTTTGTCCAGTTTCCTTCCATATTGTCGCCGAAGCACGATTTGACGGCGTCGCAGCTTGCATCGAGGTTGTCGCATGCCGAAACAATGAGGGCTTCAAGCGTTTTCGGGCGTTTCGGGGAACCGAACTCATACTGCCCGTGGTGACTGAGGATTATGTGGATAAGATCCATTTTGAGGTCGTTGTCGTCAGGGAAACAGGTCGAAACGAGCTTTTCGAGCCATGTCGCACCCATGTAGATGTGGCCTAAAAGTTTGCCTCTGTCCGAATATCTGTCGACCATCGAAGTCGCAGGATTTATCTGAAATTCAAAGATTTTTCCGACATCGTGCAGCATTGATGCAAGAACGACGAGCGAAACGTCGAGACCGTATTTTTCATCGAAAACATCCGAAACAGCAAGAGCCGACTGCGCAACAGAGATCGAATGCTCCCAAAGCCCTCTTCTGCAGGCGTGATGCATGCTTCTTCCGCCGGGAATCGTCGTGAAAAGCTGCCATATCTTCTCGTTTTCCATAAATTTTTCAACAAGCTCTTTATGTTTCGGAACAAGAACATCCATAAGTTCGTCCCACTGTTTTTTGAGCTCGTCAAAAGTGTAAAACGATTCGGGCAGGATCCCCGCGCACTCCGAATCGATCTTGTCCGGCGGCACGATCACTGCGTCGTTGATCGTGATCTGCATATTCGAGAGATATTTTCCCGATTTTCCTGTGAGGACCTGAATGACATTCCCGGCCTGAACCGCTTCGGCCGTCTCTTCCGTAATATCCCACACCTTTCCGGCAACGGTCGAAACACCGTCAAAAAGGTCGAGATCGATATATTTTTTGCCCGTTTTTCCAACTTTTACAGCCGATTTTTTGACAAGAAAATAACACTTCGAATCTGGAACAATCAAATCGCCGTCTTCAATATCGGCGATCATAAGTCTTCTGCTTTTCATCATCACACCGATCAGAATTTTACCAGTTTCATAAACGACGAAGCTTTGAGACTTGCACCGCCGACAAGGGCGCCGTCTATGTCTTCTTTGCTCAAAAGTCCCTGGATATTTTCAGGTTTTACGCTGCCGCCGTAAAGGATCCTCGAATCAGCGTAACCGTATCTTTCCTTCAATATTCCGCGTATGAAAGTGTGCATTTCGGCCGCCTGCTCCGGAGTCGCCGTAACACCTGTTCCGATTGCCCAGACAGGCTCGTATGCGACTGTGATTTTTTCCGGCGGAAGAACCAGATTATCGTCAAAAGCCGAATAGATCTGCTCTTTCAGAACATCAAACATAACGCCGCTTTCCCTTTCCGGCAGCGTTTCGCCGACACAGAAAATAAGATGGAGACCGTTTTCCTGAACAAATTTTACCTTTTCGCGGATAAGGTCGTTCGGTTCGCCGAAGATCCTGCGCCTCTCGCTGTGTCCGATGATCACGGCTTTTACACCCAGATCGGCAAGCATTTTTCCGCCGACCATGCCTGTAAAAGCGCCTTCAGCCTTCGGATAGACATCCTGAGCTGCGATCGTTATGTTTTTTCCGGCAGCAAGTTCCGCCGACATTTTGATGTAGGGATAAGCCGGAGCGATGATGACCTCTCTTTCGGAATTTACAGCAGCGTCACCGAATTCACCAAAGAAATCAACGACTTCTTTGGAAAGATTATTCATTTTCCAGTTTGCCGCGATTATCGTTTTTCTCATTTTTTCCTCCTAAAAAACACTGTTTGACCGCACTTTTTGCAATAAATGCCGTTAAACAAACAGGGAATTATGCTGAATTTTAAATTTAAATCAATATTTTTGGCGATTTGTGTAAGCGCAAAGTAGCAATGTCCGGCATGTGCAAAACCTCACTTCTTTTTCGTCAGTTTTTCATAAAGTTTGAAAAGTTCCGCCACAATCTCTGCTTCGCTCATTTTCGGATCGAAACCATAAGCTGCCATAACAGCCTTGTCGTTTTCGCGGTGAGCTTTGCGCAATTCCGGCGGCATCGTGGTTTCATCGTAAAGGTCGGCGAGCGACGAATCGGGATATTTTGCGCGGGCGTCAAGAATTGCCTGGGCGGTCTGCTCGATCATCTCACGTAGAGACGCCATATTATGACGTCTCTTTTCCAAAATGCCATTTGAGACGCCATGGTATGACGTCTCTACATCCGGCCACGGAAAATTGTTGTAGACGATTGTTGTTGAATAACTGTAATCGCTTTTCAATCTTCCGCAGACTGCTCGCATCCAAGCCATGTGAACGGAACTTGTCAAAACACCGAAATGAAAAAGCGTAGCATTGGGTATCGTGAAAAGTTTATCACCAGGAATTACATTGTCTGTCAAAAAGCCGAAAGGAATGTATCGTCTTCGTTCTGAAGAAACCTTTGCAAAAGCTATATATTGTTTTGCTGGTGGTCTGTACTGACCAAAACGATTTGGAGTGTTTGCAGCGGCCTGAGTTTGTTTGTTCTTACTTGTTTCACGAAAAACCTTTACTTTCTGAACCCGTTCATAAACACCTTTGTGCTCTTTCAATTCTTTGGGCGATATATCAGGGATCCATAGACAATATCGCTTGATATTATTGATGAATTCCTTACCCATCATAAATTGTTTGAAATATTGCTCCGTATTCGGGTATTTTTTGATAAAATCTGCCATTTCCTCTTCCGTGAACAGATAATAACCATCATCTGTTGCTTGACTTCCGCGCATGATTGCCGGCACATTGCATAACGGCTTTGAGACTTCTTCAATGAAAATACTTGGTGCATCAAGTAAATAATGATTTATATTGTTCGCAACAATTTTTTGTCCTTTTTCATCAAAAAGTAACTTTTGTTTTTGCGCAGATTTCTTATCGGAAAAACCAACAATAACACAATGTACCTTGGCTTTTAATGTCGATTCGCTGTCCCAGCGGAAAGTCCGATATGCAAAATCAATAGTCATATTTTTTTCAAATACTTTTTTCCAAAGAGATGTTGCCTGTTCTCCTTGTGTAATACTGTTGGTGGAAACAAAAGCGCATTTCGTATTTGTATTTTGTAGCAGATGAGCGGATTTTACATACCAGCAGGAAACAAAATCAAGTTTACCTCGTTCTTCATTATCCCAGATTAAATCCATATCTGCACGCTGTGCATCAGAAAGATAATTTGTCCCCACAAACGGCGGATTTCCCATTATAAAATCATATTTATGCTCAATACCATCCGTTTCCGGTTCGAAACCAGCGAAAATTTTGTAAAATTTATTGCTTTCCTCTTCCGATTTGAGGGTCGACCAGTCCATCCTGAGAGCGTTTCCTTCAACAATCGTTGCGCTCGTCGAAAGCGGCAGAAAATCGAGGTTTTCTTCTACAATTTCCTCGGTTTCTTTCATCATTTGGCTTTCCGCGATCCAGAGTGCGGTTTTGGCGACTGTGACTGCAAAATCGTTGATTTCAATGCCGTAAAACTGCGAAATTTTGACTTTTATCGGTGAAAAATCACTGCCAAGAAGCTGCTGTTTTCCGTGGATCAGACGCAATATTTCGTTTTCCAGGCGGCGCAGTGAAATATAGGTCTCAGTCAGGAAATTGCCGCTTCCGCAGGCCGGGTCGAGAAATTTTAAGGATGCGATTTTATTGCGGAATTCTTCTAATTCACGACGTTTTCGTGGAGACATGACCTGACACGTCTCTTTTGAGGAAATCGTGGTTTTTGTTTTATGAGCCGTTTCGGGAAACGTCTCTACAATTTGGTGAAATTCCGCACGCAAACCATCCAGAAAGAGCGGATCTATGACTTTGTGGATGTTTTCAATGCTTGTGTAGTGCATCCCGCCTTTTCTGCGCGTTTCGGGGTTCAAAGTCGATTCAAAAACTGCTCCGAAAATCGTGGGCGAGATTTTGCTCCAGTCGAAAGGAGCGCAGTGGTTCACAAGAACATCGACGATTTCTTTAGTAAAATTAGGGATTTCGATTGTGTCGTCGGCGAAGAGACCGCCGTTCACGTAGGGGAACGAATTTATTTTTGTATCGTATTTGTCACGGTTTTCTGGCTTTGTGTCCAGAATTTTGAACAGCTTTTTGATGCCGTCACGCAGATTGTCAAGCTGAAACGACTTGATGTAGTCCTCGAACGCAGTCCGAGTCTCGAAAAGCCCGGCATCCTCCGCATAAAGGCAGAAAACGATTCTGACGCAAAGAATATTCAGCGAACGGAAGCTGTTTTCGTCCGGATTTATGTATTCCTTGATGAGTGCGTCGTAGAGCTTTCCGACGAGTTCGCCCGCCTTCAAACTGACCTCGGCTACGATATCGATTTTGTTTTTCGCAGGATTTACCAAAAACTGCAACTGCTCGAATTTATTTGGCAAATCGCAGAGCATAATCTGCGTTGGTTCACTGCCGCGCTTGTCCATATCATAAACAAGAAACTCCTGAAAATTGCAGACGACAATCCAACGCGCGGCCTCGGAATAATTCTGCTCCTTGCGGTATCTGTCAGCCTGCTGATACGGCGTCAAAAGCGAGCCGTCCGACTGCTTCGCCGCTTTCGTCAGATCGACATCCGCGCTTTTCTGCTCGATCAAAACCTTGGTTTCGGGAATGTACGCATCGATGAAACTCGTGTGACCGAGCTTGATTCTTTTCTCGAATTCTATTGTGTCTTCGGGAGTTGCGAGTCCGTAAACATCACGCAGAAGCGTCGTCCAAAAAGCCTGCGTATCCTGCTTTTCGTCGCCGCGGTTTTTCCATTTTTCCGCAAATTCCGCCGCCGCTTTCTTTTGATTTATCTGATTTTTCGCCATTTTATGCTCCGAAACCGGTTAAAACGCGAGATTATAGCGAAAAAACGCTTGAAAACAAGGAGAAAACGAAATCTAAAATTTTGCAATTAAAACGCTTTTGACTATCTTTGATGGTCTTTTGAAGGAGCGATTCTTGTTGAAAAAATTGAATTTGATAAAAATTCCAAACCAACAATTTAAAGAGGTAAAATGACCGAACTTTACGATGTAGCGGTTATCGGAAGCGGTCCTGCTGGAATGACAGCGGGGATCTATGCTTCGAGAGCTCTGCTTAAAACCGTCATTTTTGAAAAAAACGCTTACGGCGGGCTCATGGCACTCACCGACAAACTTGAAAACTGGCCGGGCGAAAAGTCGATCGCCGGCTTTGATCTGGCTGAAAAAATGCACTCTCAGGCACTTGATCTTGGAGCGGAATTTGTTTCAGAAGAAGTCAATAAAATTGAAAAGCTTGAAAACGGCAATTTTTCTATAAAAACCGTTTCCGGCAAAAATTTTTCGGCAAAAACAGTGATCTACGCTGCCGGTTCAGTTCCTAGAAAAGCCGGAATCCCGGGTGAAAAAGAGTTCACGGGCAACGGAGTAAGCTACTGCGCGGTATGCGACGGAGCTTTCTACCGCGGGCTTAAAGTTGCGGTGCTCGGCGGCGGCGACAGCGCTTTGAAAGAGGCGCTTTACCTCACGAAATTTGCAGAAAAAGTGACTATCGTCCACCGCAGGGATGAGTTCAGAGCCGAAAAAATCACACAGAACGAAGTCCGGAACAACCCGAAGATAGACTTTGTCCTCAATTCTGTCGCAGAGAGGATCGAAGGAAAGGATTTTGTAGAAAAACTTGTCGTCAAAGATGTGAAAACCGGCGAACTTTCAGAACTTGCAGTTGACGGAGTTTTTGTATTTTTAGGCTACATTCCCGAAACAAAACCAATCGAAAATATTGTAAAAATTGCTGAAGACGGCCACATTCCGACCGATCCCGAATGCCGTACGAATGTTCCAGGCCTTTTTGCGGCAGGCGACATCAGGGAAAAACTGGTCCGCCAGGTCTCGACCGCAGTCGGAGACGGTGCTATAGCGGCTGTAGCAGCTGAAAAATATATTTCATCACCTAAATAAAAGTTTTCGCTCCCGCGAATCGCTTATTCATCTATTTTGGAAATTTTGTATTTTGGAAGTTTTTTGCAGACTAATCTCTGTAACCGCATTTGTAGATTTCGTTGTCGCAATAGGTGTAGACGCAATTCGAATATTCACTGTCTGGCAAATCGTAAGAACAATTTTCATTCTTGCAGACTTCAAGATCCTGAAATCTGCTGTATCCTTCGCTGGAAGCAGCATTCAAGCATGCCTGCTGACAGTCTTCATCTCCGGAGCTGCATTCGAATAAGCAATCATAAATACTCGGACAGTCGGTATTGGGGTAAAGAGGACAGTTGTGTGTTTCATCGTAACAGTTATTATCGATACAACTACTAAAATCTGACGCATCGGCGCAGTATGAATTCCAACACCCGTACATTGTCGAGGCTGTGTTCTGGGCTGCACTCGTCCCTTTGTAGAAACAATCATCCTGGCAATCTTGATCTGATGAACTGCAATTATTCATTTGGCACTTATAAATTTCAGGACATGAATAGTTGCCGGTGCCGCTGCTATTTCCACCGCCGTTGTCTCCGCCGCCGTTGTTGCCACCACCGTTGTTGCCACCACCGTTGTTGCCTCCGCCGTTATTTCCGCCGCCGTTTCCGCCGCCGCCAATAGAGATCTCGCAAAGTCCTTTTGAAGAGTTGCATGCCTGATCATCGGAACATTGTTCATATTGCACCCATGTTCCGTCTTCACCGCAGATCATAAGCTTGTTTCCGGAGCAAAGATATGAACCTTGCGTGCAGTCTTCACTCTCGTTCGCTTCGCTGCTACCGCCGTTGTTGCCGCCGTTGTTGCCGCCGTTCTCATTATTCCAATCGGTTTCATCACCGCCGTTGCCGCCGTATTCGCTGCCGCCCTCGCTGCTGCCAGAATTGCCTTCGCTTGAGTTTTTTCCTCCGTTTCCGGACGAATCGGGAGTGGGACAACCTACAAAAACAAACATAGCTAAGAAGCATAATATTGTTTTTGTCATAATTACCTTGCAGCCAAAAAATTTCTTCATTTTTTTCTCCTTAAAATCTAAGCAATAAAAACCTTCAAGGCTCACAAACAAAGTTATTGTATATTAAAGAATACAAGAATCAAGAAAAAGTGTATCAAAGGCCACATATAGCCACAAAAATGTGTATTAACAGATACATACGAAGAATATTTTTTGGTTATGATTGTTAATGTTGCTGTTTTTTGTTTTGTTACGGATATGAACGCGCGTGTGCAACTTGGAAAACGGATTTTGTTTCTTCGGAAACAGAAGGGAATGACGCAGAACGACTTGGCTTTCAAATCTGGTTTAGGTCGCGAATATATCAGTACTGTCGAATGCGGGAAACGCAATATTTCAATCGACGCCATAGAAAAAATATCTTTCGCTTTGTCGCTTCCGTTAAAGGATTTGTTTGATTTTGAGTCGAACGATTTTAATGACGGCAAGCGCCTGCGGCCTACAGAGCGCCCAAGTGTTTAACTAGTTTATAAGTATTGAGAATTACTACGAGAATTCCAACCATCCCGAGCATTAGCTTGACTGGGATCTTTTTGCAGAGATATGCGCCCAGAGGAGCGGCTATCATTCCGCCGATTATGAGTCCGAGAATGATTTCAGTGTAACTTTTGAAATCGCCTATCATTGCGACAAAAGTGGTGGTTTCAGCGATCGTTACAAAAAATTCAGCGGTGTTGACTGTGCCGATCGTTCTGCGTGCATCGTGACCTGAAGCCAGAAGCGTGCTTGTTACGACAGGGCCCCAGCCGCCGCCGCCCATGGCATCGGTAAAACCGCCTGCGAAACCGAGCGGAATCGTGTAGTTGCCGTATTCACGCGGCTTGCCGAGTTTTCTGAATATTTTGGAGAAAATAAAACCGCCCATGATAAGAAGGTAAATATCGATCACAATATCGAGTTCCTTGCTTTCAAAATTGACAAGGAGATACGCGCCGACGATCCCGCCGAGAATACCAGTGAAAAGCAGGCGGAAAAAGAGCCCTTTGTGGACATTTTTCATTTTGAGATGCGAAAGTCCCGAAACGAGAGTCGTGAAGATCTCCGAAACATGGACGCATGCGCTTGAGATAGCGCTCGGAACACCGGCAGTCCTCAAAAAAGTGTTGGAACTTACGCCGTAACCCATGCCGAGCGAACCGTCAATCATTTCCGCGGCGAAACCGAGAAGAATGTAAATGATGATTTGAGCCGTGAACATTTGAACTCCTTAAACTATGCTTTTTTAGCCGCACCGATTTTTTTGCAGCCTTCAATAATCATAAGCACTGCAAGGACGACAAGGACGACCGCGACCGAACCCAGGAAATAGTTCGGAGCCGTAACAAAGTATTTCCAGATCATCCAGCAGAGTGCGAAAATCGTCATGGCAAGCATGAAAACCGTTGCCCAGAGCGTATATCTGATCGGTTTGTTCTTCGAATAGAAGTAAGCGGTCAGAATGATGAAAACGAGTGCCGCCACAAGCTGGTTGGCCGCGCCGAAAAGAGGCCATACACTTGCCCATGAATCGGTGATGCCGAGCAGGAATGCCGGAATGACTGCAACTATCGTGTAGAAAAACTTGTTCTGAAGTTTCGCCGGAAGTTTGTCGCCGATCATTTCGTTCGTGAGGAATCTCGCAAGACGAACGCTTGTGTCGAGAGTCGTCATAATGAAGACGTTGACGATCGTGATACCGATTACGACACCGACTTCATTGCCGAAAATAAAGGATGTCAGCCTGCCGAAGCCGTTTCCGTAAACACCGAGCGCACCGCCGGAATTTTTGAATATCCACTGGAGCTCGTTTTCTCCGGTTCCCCACTTTATCGCAGCACCCGCGATGATGACACATACTATGCCGATAACAGTTTCCATGAGCATTCCGCCGAAACCGACGAACATCGCGTCTTTTTCTCTGTCAAGCTGTTTTGAAGTCGTTCCCGAAGCGATGATGCTGTGGAAACCTGAAACAGCGCCGCATGCGATTACGATGAAAAGGAAAGGAACAAGCGGTCCCTGCGATGAATCCTTGAATGTCTCTGCGATTACGAACGGAGCGTTCATGTCGGGATGTACTATGAAAATTCCGATGAATGCAAGCGATATTCCGAGGATCAGGACCCAGCTTGAAATGTAGTCACGCGGTTGTAGTAGTATCCAAACGGGAGTAACCGAAGCGACAAATCCATAAGCCATAAGGAGCGTGAACCAGATCGAATACGCCGTTTCCTTCGAACCGATCGTGATCGGGAACTGGAAGCCTAGCCAGATAAGGAAAACAAGTCCGGCGATCGCGATGATCGTGTTCGCCCAGAGCGGGAGCCATCTGTTTTTATTGATGATTCCGAAAAGCATTGCAAGCGGGATAAGCGCGAAAGTCGGGATTACAAGTTCCGGCTTCGTGATCATCGAAGTAGCCGCAAGATTGCCGAAAACCGCGATAACAAGAACGATTGTGAGCCATACGAAAACAAGGAAAAGGAACTTTGCCTTCTTTGAAACATATTTTTCAGCCGTGTCGGGGATGCTGACTCCCTGATGACGGACAGAGATCATAAGCGACAGATAGTCGTGGACCGCACCGATGAAAACACCTGCGACAAGGAGCCAGATAGCTGCCGGACCCCAGCCGAAGCATGTTACCGCGACGATAGGACCAACGATAGGACCTGCGCCAGCAATAGATGAGAAGTGATGTCCGAAAAGAACTATCGAAGGAGCGGGATAAAAATCGACGTTGTCCTTCAGAGCGTGCGAAGGAGTCGGATTTTCGTCGACCGGATCAATAAGTTTCTTTTTGATTACGCTGTTACCGTACCAGAAGTAAGCGACAACGACCCACAAAAGCGAAAAAACAAGAATGTAGATACTGTTCATTTTTCACCTCGTTATTATGACAGTTAAGACGTTTCAGGTAACGTCTCTACAAAAAAACGGTGGGATTTTACTCTTAATTAATCCAATTTCAATAAATTGAGAAAAGTCTGCGCCGCTATCCATAAGTTCGAAGCTGAGATTTCAACTTTGTACAAACCGGACATTATTATTGCTTTGCGCTGAATTATCTTGAAAAAAAAACATTTATCAGTAAAATTTCCGCGCGTACGAAAAAACGCGGCAGTTTTTTTAATAATTTTTGATGGTTTGTGTCATGATGAAAGAAAAAATACTCGCTTTGAAAGAAAGCTTCAACACGAAAATAGCTGAAATCAAAGAGAAGGATGCTCTGGAACAGCTCCGCGTCGCCGTTCTCGGCAAAAAAGGCGAATTCACGGCTCTCATGAAGGATATGAAAGACCTTCAGGCAGAGGCAAGAAAGGAAATCGGCCAGATAATCAACAATGTCAAAAGCGATTTCGAAGCTGCGATCACGAAAAAGGCAAAAGAAATCGAAGAAGCCGAGATCGCTGCGAAAGTAGCTAACGAATGGAGCGACATCTCCTGGCCGGAAACACCTGTCCAGGGTTCGATACATCCGCTTTCGATCGTAAGAAAAGAGCTTGAAGACCTCTTCATTTCGATGGGCTTCGATATTCTGGACGGCCCGGAAATGGAAGACGAATATTACAACTTCAACGCGCTCAACATTCCCGAAGACCATCCGGCGCGTGATTCGCAGGATACTTTCTGGCTTAAAAACGGAAAGCTTCTCCGCAGCCAGACCTCCCCTGTCCAGATCCGCGGAATGCTTGCTAAAAAGCCGCCCATCAAATTTGTCTGCCCGGGCAAAACTTATAGAAACGAAGCGGTCGATGCAAGCCACGAGCACTCTTTCCACCAGTGCGAAGGACTCGTTGTTGACAAAGGGATCACCGTCGCTCACCTTATTTTCACGCTGAAACAGATCGTTTCGAGCATATTCGGCGAAGATGTCGAAATCAGGCTCAGACCGTCGTTCTTCCCGTTCGTCGAACCGGGATTCGAACTCGATTTCAAATGCAGGATATGCAAAGGCAAAGGTTGCAGCGTCTGCAAGCAGACAGGCTGGATCGAATACTTGGGCTGCGGAATGATCCACCCGCAGGTTCTCAGAAACTGCGGAATAGACCCTGAGATTTATTCAGGTTTTGCGTTCGGCGGCGGCATCGAGAGACTCACGATGATGAAATACGGGATCGACGACATCCGTCATTTCCACGCCGGAGATCTGCGTTTCCTTAAACAATTCTAACTGAAATTTTTTTACCATGCCTAAACCGGTTTCCTACACTCTTTACGACCTGCTGAAAGATACTCAGCTTGAACTTTCCCTTGAAAACATGAGCGAAGAGGAGATGAAAAAAGTCGAACTGACTGAAAGCAAGGTCCAGGTCGTCGGGCTTTCGATCGCTGGATTCACGGATCATCTCTACAAAAACAGGATCCAGCTTTTCGGAAAAAGCGAAAGCGACTACCTGCGGACTCTCCCGATGGAGGAACAGCTTCGCAAAACAGAGACTTTTCTTAAAGAAAAACCGACACTTGTAATTTTCACCTATCCAGAAAAGCCGACTGATTACTTCAAGGAAACAGCGAAAAAATACAATGTTCCGCTGATGTCTACGACGATGATTTCAAGTGTTTTCACAGACTACATCCGCGATATTCTCAACACTGCTCTCGCCCCGACCGTTTCGCTCCACGCGCAGCTCATCGATGTCCTCGGTGTCGGAATGCTGATCATGGGTGAAAGCGGAGTAGGAAAAAGCGAGACGAGTCTTGATCTTGTCATGCGCGGTCACAAGCTTATCGCCGACGACTTTGTCGAAATAAAGAGGCTTCTTCCCGGCAGGCTCATCGGCAGCTGCAACGAAATCGGGCGCAACTTCATCGAAATCCGCGGTATCGGTCTCGTCGATCTGCAGCAGATGTTCGGGATCACTTCGGTCGCTTCGGAAAAGGAGATCGACTGCGTTGTCCGCCTCGTTTCGTGGGACGACATCCACAATTTCGACTACGAGCGGGTCGGCGACAAAGTAAACTACTACGAAATTCTGGGAATAAAAAAGGCATATTACATCATTCCTGTGCGCAACGGTTCGAACCTGAGTTCGCTCATGGAAGCCATAGCACGCGATTACCTCCTCAAAAAAATGGGATTTTTCGCGGCGCAGGAAATGGAAAAACGGCTTGACGACAAACTTAAAGGACTGATGGGGAAATAATCATGTATTCTTTTGTTTTTATCACGCACGGCGAGCTAGGAAAAACGCTTCTCGACATAGCTTCGCGCATAATGGATATCGATGTGGCTGACAGAACGGCGTTTTTTTCGATAGAGTTTTCGATGGCCATGGAACTTGACGGAATGAAGGCGAATCTGGAAAAAACGATCGACTCCTTCCTTGAAAAAGGGAAAAAAGTCATAATTCTTGTCGATCTTTTCGGCGGAAGCCCTTCGAACATCGCCCTTTCGCTTGCAAAAAAAGAGGGCGTCGATGTAATTTCCGGCGTAAACCTTTCGATGGTGATGTACAGCCTTGAACACCGTGACGACGAAACTGATCTCGAAACAATGGTCGACGGGATAATCCGCAGCGCGAGACAGAATATAACCGGTGCAAAACAACTGCTCAAAAAAAGAGAATCAAAATGAAAGAAGCTGAAATCACTATAAAAAACAAACTCGGAATGCATGCCCGCGCCGCAAGTCTTTTCGTCAAGACCGCTGAAAAATTCAAATGCGGCGTAGAAATGGAAAAGGACGGCATAAATGTCAACGCGAAAAGCATAATGGGGATCCTCATGCTTGCAGCTCCGCTCGGTGCGACCTTGACGCTCCGCACTAACGGCGAGGGAGAGGAAGAGTGTCTTGCCGCTCTGACAGAGCTTGTCAACAACAGATTCGGAGAGGAATAATTGCGCGAAAGGCTTGAACTCCAGGGCGAAAAGGTCTGCGGCGGAATAGGCGCCGGCAAACTTTTTTTCATTGACCGCAAATATTCAAAAATTCCTCACCTTGACAGAAACGAAGACGAAATCCCTGGTGAAATCAGCCGCTTCGACCTTGCAGTAAAAAACGCTGAAGCGGAACTCGACACCATTCTTTCGCAGAAAAATATCGGTTCGGAAACCGCCTCTATTCTTGAAGCGCACAAGATGATGCTCACCGATCTCACCCTTTCCGAAATGGTCAAAAACATGATTTCGGAGAGTAAGATCAACGCGGAATGGGCAGTCTTGGGTGTTTTCGACAAACTGATTTCCGTTCTTGACCAGAACACGACAGACTATTACGTGAAGGCGAAGATCGCCGACTGGGAAGTTATCCGCGACAAGCTGATTTCGGAACTTACAGGCGGTTCGCACTCGGTTCTGAACAAGCTGCCTCAGGATGATTTTATCGTCTGCGCCAAAAATCTGACTGTTGACGAGCTCCACACGATTTCGCAGAATAAACATGTCCGCGGGATAGTCCTCGAATCTCCTGGCGGTGTCAGCCATCTCACGATGGTGCTGCGTTCGCTTGAAATCCCTGCCGTGATGGGCGTTCCCGACCTCATCCACCTGCTTGACTACGGCGATATGCTGATCGTGAACGGCTTCAAAGGGAAAGTCGTTTTACGCCCGACAAAAGATGAAATAACAACGGCTCTTCGCAAGGCGGAAGAGTTCAAAAGCTACTTTGCACGCTTTCTTGAAAATATCGAAACTCCGTCTGTTTCAAGAGACGCCCACCAGCTGAAAGTCGGCGGGAACATCGACCAGATAGGCGAAGTCGATTTCGTCAAAAAATACGGCGGCGAGTTCATAGGTCTTTTCAGAACGGAACTTATGTTTTCGAAAGACGGCGAAATCCCGACCGAAGAAACCAACTACGATGTTTACTATCAGGTCCTGCACCGCGCGCTGCCGCTGCGTGCGACGATAAGGATCTTCGATTTCGGCGAGGACAAAAGCGGCGCGATCGTGACGAAAGGTTTCATGGGAATGCGCGGGATCAGGCTCTGCAAAGGTCGCCCCGACGTGTTCGTTCCGCAGATCCGCGCTCTAGTCAGAGCGGCGAAACTCGGCAACCTCAATATTCTTCTTCCCTTTGTCAGCACGACGCACGAAGTCGACGGCTTCAAGGAGATCCTCTTTAAAACAGCGGCTGAAATGGGGCTTTCAGAAAATCTGAAGAACATAAAGATCGGCGCGATGATAGAAGTTCCGGCATCAGTTTTCATAATCGAAAAAATCGCGGACGAAGTCGATTTCTTCAGCATCGGAACAAACGATCTGATCCAGTATCTCATGGCCGTCGAAAGGAAAGACCAGTTTTCTTCCGACTATTTTTCATACTACCACCCTGCTGTAATAAGGGTGATAAACCATATCGTGACTGTCGCGAAAGCGAAAAACAAACCTGTCAATATCTGCGGAGAAATGGCGAGCGACCCTTATCTGCCGCTGATGTTCCTGGCAATGGGGATCGACGCGCTCAGCATGAATCCTGCATCGATCCCGATTATAAAAAAGATCATAAAATGCGGTTATCTGCATGAAGGCGAAGAGATCCTGAATCTCCTGCTTGCTGCGAAAGACCGTGAAGAAGTATTGAAAGCGCTCAAACGCTGCATGGTTGACAAATACCCGAATATATTCAAGAAAGAATGGAATTACTGATTAAAAGAGCACTGTTTTTTCTCTTTTGCGCAACGCTTTTTTTCGTATGCTGCAACAAAAGCGAAAAGGTTGAAAAAGAGGATCAGCCCGATTTTTACGAACTTTGTTTTTACTTCTCGAAACTGCCGTCAAATGCTGCAGGAAGCGATGTCGAAGCGGCGGCAAAAATCTATTCGGCATTTCTGCGTGAGCACGGGATCTATCTCCTTAGCGCGAAACCGTCACTTTTGAAAAGCTGCTTTTTTACAGACAAAGAGCCGCTGATTTCAGACGGTTATTCAAAAAATTCGGAAAACAAAACTGCGGAATATCTCCTCAAAGCCTTTTTCAACAAGGAGCATTCTTCGCTTTATGCAATGAGAAACGCAGGAAAAACGATCAAAAAAATCGATGACGAAATTCCGCAGGAAAGAAAAATTCCTGCCGCGGAAACCATTGACGAAGGGCTTGAGATCACAGGATCTAATGCAAAAATCATCTATCTTTTCCGTTATCTTGACAATCTTGAAATAAAAAATCACTTCGGCCTGAGCGGCAAAAACAAGCTTTCGCTGAGTGTACCGGCCGACTTTCAGGGACGCTGGCGGATCGTACTTCATCTTTACGATTCGCTCGATTTTGAAAATATCGTGAAACTCGAACCGGGCGATTTTGCCCTTTTTGCTTTGTCCGGCGAGGAAATTTTAGAAACAAACATCAGAAAAAACGGCTGGAGGAAGGAAATTCCGGAAACAACAGCCGCTGAAAACGGCAGAAATGTCATAAAATTCAAAACCGGTGCAATAAATCTTCCTTTCAGCGAAGAAATTGCACTGAAATACCTCTATTCACTTGCATTCGCCCACCGGCTCTCTTTTGAAAACGGCTTTGCATACTCGCCGAATTTCCACTATTCGTCGGTGGATCCTCAGCTTTATCTTTTCTCGGGAGAACTTGGTTTTTCTGGCGCTATTCCTGATGCAGAACATCTTATGATGTGGATCTTGTCTTCCGAAAGGCAGCTCGAAACTTATCCTGACAAACTTTATGCAAACCTTCTTGCGCTCAAAATGGCGAAAAAACTTGTTTTTGCGGATAACACTTTCCTCGGCGGCAAAGATCTGGAGAACAAAAATCAATTCATAAATTTCGAAAAAGTCAGGAACTCGGTTTTCAGCTCAGGCAACATTTTAATTTCAGGCGAAGGACCTGAAAACATATACCTTTTTTCAGGCAGTACGACAAAAGAATCGGCGGAACCGGCGGACATTTCAGAAATTTCGGGATTCAAGGCACTTTTCGGAAATCCGGAAACAAATGACAGCACTATCGCGACCTTTGTCGTAAGAAGCCATAAAACGCTGGAAATTATTAATGAAATAGAAAAATCGCTTTTGGAAAACGGTTTCAGTCCGATGCAGCGGATCTATGAAGAGCTTCATGGCGGCGACGCATGGGGAGCAGTTTCGGTAAAAACTGAAATTTCCAATGAAAACAAACTATTGCAACTTTATGAGAAAAATTATAAATTGATGGATAAAACACTTTCTTTCGGAGTTTACCGTGTCTCAGAAAAATAAAAACAACACAAAAAATCAGAAAACCAGACCAGAACCTGAAAAAGAGATGAAAAAAACCGGCAACAGATCATACACCGGCGAAATAATCACATGCATTCTCGCCCTGCCCGTGATTTTCACGCTGATCTCGCTTGTCACATACTTTCACCGCTTCTTTTCAGGCGTGAAAAACATTCAGGAAAATTTTTTCACAGGCTCGCTCGGATATGACTGCGCGCACAGTCTCAACAACTTTTTCGGAATCGTTGCCTTTTATATTCCGATAATGGTTATTATTTTCGCAATCGTCTTCTTTCTGAAAAAACAGCTTTGGAAACATATCCTGCTCAATGTTTTGAATTTTTTCATGCTTTTGCCGTTTTTATCAATGATAACCGACAGTTATTCATCGAACAAAACAAACTGGCTCGGCCATTTCATTTATCAGGACTTTTTCGAAAAACATATCGGCAGACCTGGATTTATCCTTCTTTTCGTATGCTGGGCGATACTTTTTGCGATCCTCGTTTTCCGCATAAGTTTTTTCAACATATGCTCTAAAATCTTTCTCGGGATAAAGGCGTTTTTTGAAGAAAACAAGCTTTTCGAAGACGACGACGATGAAAATGAAAAAACCGAAAACGACACTGATGCGGAAACAGTTCAAAACAATGATGAAGGCGGCATGGCAATAACCATAAGTCCTGAAAAACTCTCTGAAAATTATCATTCTGAAAATCTGGAACCTGTCGAAATCCATATTTCATCGGAAAAAAGCGGGAAATATGAGACGGAAATCCCGGAAGAAGAGCCAGAACCTGAGGAAGCACCCGCTTACGAAGACAACATTCCCGCACCGGAAGAAAAGGAAGAAAAACAGCCTGCTGAAGTGACGGCAAGCGAAGTGAACCAGCCGATCGAGGTTACGACAAGCGAAGTGAACCAGTCGCAATCGGATAAATCGGTCGTCAGAACTCTGAAAAACTATCACCTTCCTCCCCTTTCGCTTCTGGTAACGGGCGAAAATCTCGAAAAATCGGAAAAAAGGGAACAGGAAGTCGCCGCAACATGCCGGATCATCGAAAGAAAACTCGGCGAATACAAAATAAAAGTAAAAGTTCAGGGCGCGACAATAGGACCTGTCGTAACAATGTATGAAATCGAACTCTGCGAAGGGATAAGGGTAAACCAAGTCGTCAACATGGCGCAGGATCTGACTGTCGCCGTGAGCGGCAAAAAGGTAAGGATCGTTGAATCCATCCCAGGCAAACCTTACATCGGGATCGAAGTCCCGAACGAGGAAAGGCTCACGATCAGGCTCAAATCGATCCTGGAAAGCCCGCTCTTTGCAAATGCAGCCAAAAAAGGACTGCCGATAGCGTTGGGACTTGATGTCGCCGGAAAACCGTGCGTAGCGAACCTCAACAAAATGCCGCATGTCCTCGTCGCCGGAACGACAGGAAGCGGAAAATCGGTCGGAATCAACAGTTTTGTCCTCTCCATGCTGTACACTCTGACGCCTGACGAGGTCAAATTCATTATGATCGACCCCAAAGGAAACGAATTCAACATGTACGAAGGGATCCCTCACATGCTTCTGCCGGTCGTAGTAGACAGCAAAAAAGCGGCAAAGGCATTGCAGTGGGCAGTTATGGAAATGGACAACCGTTTTAAAATACTGGCTGAAAACAAGGTAAAGGATATCGGCGAATACAATGAAAAAATCGACGAAATCAATAAAAATCTGGCAAACGAGGAACCCAAACTCACCAAAATGCCCTTCATCGTCGTTGTCATCGACGAGTTTGCAGACCTGATGATGGTTGCAGGAAAAGACGTCGAAATCGCAGTCGCCAGAATCGCTCAGAAAGCGAGAGCGGTCGGAATTCACCTGATAATCGCAACACAGAAGCCGACAAGAGATGTTGTAACCGGACTTATAAAAAGCAATCTGCCTGTCAGGATCGCTTTCAAAGTCGCCTCGGCCATCGATTCAAGGATCATTCTCGACACAAACGGCGCGGAAGCCCTGCTCGGAAACGGCGATATGCTCTATATTCCGCCGGGCAGCTCCATTCCTACAAGAATCCACGGCGCTTTTGTCAGCACGGCAGAAATGGAAGCTGTCATCAATTTCATCAAAGAAGAGGCCGGCGGTGATGTCGAGTGCGAGGACATTCTTGAAAATTTCCAGAATGAAAACAGTAGTCAGGGAGGATCATCCAGCGGCGGAAACGATTCGGATGACGAACCTCTTTACGACCAGATCCTTGAATTTATTATAGAATCAGGAACATGCAGTGCAAGCATGCTTCAGCGCAAATTCCGTCTCGGCTACAACCGTGCGGCAAGAATCGTCGACAGATTTGAAGCTGAAGGAATCATCGGTCCCGGCGTAGGATCAAAACCCAGAGTCGTTCTCCGCAAAAAATAATAGCCACACTTGAAACGGCTATAGACCTATCTCACACAACGGACTTGGCCGCCGGCGGCGTACATATCGCAGTAGCCCACCATACCGAAGCTGAAAACCAAACGCCATGCTACAGAATCGGACTGAAGCGATGAAGACCACAAGCTAATGTCTCCGTCCCCTAATTTGCTATAGAGGCCGCTTCCATCGTAAGAAGAACAATAACAATTTCTAGTTTGACAACTGTATGTAAGGCAGACATTGCCTTCATCACTACGGACAGCGCAACTATCAACTCCTTCCACCGGCGGCATCTGCGTAGCCGGACAATTTTTGATGAGCGTCCTGAGTTCACTGATTTCCGGCAGCCTCCAGTCCGTAAAACCGCCATAATTCGATGCGTTCAAATCTTCGCAATAAGCTTGTGCCGGGAAAATCTTGTTTCCTGATTCATCGGTATCTATCCATTTCATCTCGTCAGCAGATTTTTTAGACCAGCTCAGTCTGCTTTCCGAGTCGTAGCATGGAAAAGTAGTTTTCGGGCTGCATTCCATGAGACATTCAGAGTCGATCCTGGTGGAATTCTTGACACATTTGTAGTGGCAGACACCTTCTTCGGTGTCATATTCCGCCGGGATCTCCGCACTCCACATGCCGTTGGCATAGGTCTGTGTGTAGGAGGAAGCACCGTTCCACTCAGTATTTTCCTGGTTGTCGATGCAGCTTACGGTTCTGGTGCATGTTTCCTCAGTTTCGTTCCAAGTTCCGCCTGCCGAACCGCATTTTTCAGCTTCTGTCAGCTCGTGTGCCGTGTCAGCATCATCGTCTGACTGCGAATCACCTTCATCAGTTTGCGAATCACCTTCATCTGGCGTTGTATCGGCATCATCCGGCTGCGAATCACCTTCATCTGGCGTTGTGTCAGCGCCCTCCGGCTGCGAATCACCTTCATCTGGCGTTGTGTCAGCACCGTCCTGTGTCGTATCACCGTTATCTGAATCATTGGTTTGATTTTCAGTATCTTCAATGCAGACATTGTTGTCGGTATCACAGATGAAACCTTCGTCGCAGGTTTTGTTCGGATAACACCTGCAGCCGAGTTGGCCGAAATTTGTAATGGCATCGTTGTCATGTGTCGAATCACTGCCGCAACTGACAACAAGAATCAATGCGCAAAACAGCACGAAAACCGCAAAAATTTTCTTCATTTTTCCACCTCTAAGATCCAGGTCTTAAACAAAAAACGCAATATTTTAGAAAAAAATCTTAAAAAAACAAGAATCATTTTTACCCGGAGACCTACCTGACACAACGGACATAGTTGTCGTATAATACATCGATGGCACCCACGCCGCCGAAGTCAAAACCCACAAACCATGCGCCGTGCGAACTATCGGAGTCAAGCGAGGAAGACCATAACCATTCGGGTTCCCCGAATTTGCTGTACCCGCCCTCCTCATCATAAGAACATGCACAAGCACTACTATCACAACTGCTTGACGACAGGCAGAGATTGCTTTCATCACTGCTGACAGCACAGCTATCGACTCCTTCTACCGGCGGCATCTGCGTGGTCGGGCAATTTTGGATGAGCGTTCTGAGTTCGCTGATTGTCGGCAGCCTCCAGTCAGTAAAACCGCCGTAATTCGATGCGTTCAAATCTTCGCAATAAGCTTGTGCCGGAAAAATCTCGTTTCCTGATGCATCGGTATCTATCAATTTCATCTCGGCAGCAGATTTTTTAGACCAACTCAGTCTGCTTTCCGAATCGTAGCAGGGAAAAGTAGTTTTCGGGCTGCATTCCATGAGACATTCAGATTCGATATTGGTGGAATTTTCGACACATTTGTAGTGGCAGGCACCTTCTTCGGTGTCGTATTCCGACGGGATCTCAGCACTCCATGCGCCGTCGGTGTAGGTCTGCTTGTAGGAGGAAGCGCCGTTCCACTCTGCATTTTCGGGCTTGCCGGTGCACTCTGTGGTTTTAGTGCATGTTTCCTCTATTGCGTTCCAAGTTCCGCCTGCCGTACCGCATTTTTCAGCTTCTGTCGGCTCGTGTGCCGTGTCAGCATCATCGTCTGACTGCGAATCACCGTCATCATCCGGAGTCGGTTCCGGCGTTGTGTCTGGATTCTCAGGATCGTCAGGTTCAGAGTTACTTGGTTCCGTGTCACCTGGTTCAAAATCACACGGCTCACTGTCGTCAGCAGTATCGCCTTCTTCATCCGTCACGGTATCGCCTGAGTCCGGTTCATCATTACGGTTTTCCTTCTTCGAGCCGCCGCACGAAATCATCAGAACCATTGCGCTTAGTGCAAAAACAGCAATAATTTTCTTCATTTTTTCTCCTTACACCACCGAAAAACGCAATATTTTAGAAAAAAATCTTAAAAAAGACAAGTATCCTTAAACCAAATTACCTCCACGCTTATTTTGCACTTTTTCTCCAAACTGTGATTTTTCCCCCTTGAAACCGCGAAAAGTTGTTTATAACAGATGCCGGATTTTAAATGGAGGTTTGCTATGGATTACAATGTGAACGAGAATGAAACGAACAAAGATTCGTGGAAAAACTACGGAAGAAACATTGTCGATCTTGCTAAGGCGGGGAAACTCGACCCTGTGATCGGGCGTGACGGCGAAATCCGAAGGATCATCAGGATCCTTTCGAGAAGAACCAAAAACAACCCGGTCATCATCGGTCAGCCCGGTGTCGGCAAGACGGCTATCGTTGAGGGTCTGGCGCGCCGAATCGTCCGCGGCGACGTGCCTGTAAGCCTTCAGAACAAAGAGATCTTCGAGCTCGATATGGGTGCTCTTATATCGGGAGCGAAATACCGCGGCGAATTTGAGGAAAGGCTGAAAGATGTCCTGAAAGCGGTCAAGGAATCGGAAGGAAAGATCATCCTTTTCATCGATGAGCTTCACACAATAGTCGGAGCTGGCAAAGCCGACGGCAGCATGGATGCGGCTAATATGCTGAAACCTATGCTGGCACGAGGCGAACTGCACTGCATCGGTGCGACGACTCTCGACGAATACAGAAAGTACATCGAAAAGGATGCCGCTCTTGAAAGAAGGTTCCAGCCCCTTATCGTCCAGCCGCCGGATGAAGACGAGACGATCTCTATACTGCGTGGTCTGCGTGAGCGTTTCGAGATCCACCACGGGATCACGATTTCGGAAGGTGCGATCGTGGCAGCGGTAAAACTTTCGAACCGTTACATTTCAGACCGTTTCCAGCCCGACAAGGCAATCGACCTCATCGATGAAGCGTGTGCAATGCTGAGAACCGACAACGACAGCATGCCGGCGGAACTTGACGACCTCAAGCGTAAGAAACTCCAGCTCCAGATCGAGTTCGAAGGCTTCCGCAGAAAGGATTCCGGCGCGACAAAAGAAGAGATCAGAAACGTCGAGGAGCGTCTGAAAGAGACGACGGAGGAGTACGACAAGCAGTACAAAATCTGGCAGAAGGAAAAGGCTTCGATCGAAGAGGTCAAAAAGCTCAAAAAGGAGATTGACGAGGTCAAGACCATGATCGAAAGAGCCCAGAGCGAAGGCGACTTCAACAAAGTCGGAGAACTTCAGTATGGCAGACTGAGAACTCTTGAAGCCAAACTGAAAGAAGCTCAGGAGATCACCAAAAACGAAAATGTCATGGTCACCGAAGTCCTCACCGAAAAACAGATCGCCGAAGTCGTCAGCAAGTGGACTGGAATCCCTGTTTCGAGCATGACCCAGACCGAAAAAGAGAGGATCCTCAATCTTTCCAACAGGTTGAAAGAGGAGATCATCGGACAGAATGAGGCGATAGAAAGTATCACAAGAGCAATCCTGAGGTCGCGTGCAGGCCTTACCAACCCGAACAGGCCGCTCGGTTCCTTCATTTTCGTAGGCCCCACGGGTGTCGGCAAAACCGAACTTGCCAAAAAACTGGCTGAACAGCTTTTCGACACGGCTGACAACATGGTCAGGATCGATATGAGCGAATACATGGAGAAATTCTCAGTTTCGCGTCTTATCGGCGCGCCTCCAGGATATGTCGGCTACGACGAAGGCGGACAGCTCACCGAAGCGGTCAGAAGAAAACCCTACTCCATCGTCCTGCTCGACGAAATCGAGAAGGCGCATGAGGATGTCTTCAACATCCTGCTCCAGATACTTGAAGACGGTCGTCTGACTGATAACCAAGGAAGGACTGTTTCCTTCAAAAACACAATAATAATCATGACTTCAAACCTCGGAAGCGACATGATTGAAGCAAAGGACGGAAAACTTTCCGAAGCAGAACTCGATGCCGTAATGCAGACGATAAAAGGAAGGTTCAAACCTGAATTTATCAACCGTATCGACGATATCGTGGTCTTCAACCCGCTTTCGACCGACAACCTGAAGGAGATAACGGCTCTTCTTCTCAAGAACATCAACAAGATCCTTGAGGACAAGGAGCTTCACCTCGACCTTGACGATTTGGCAATGCAGAAAGTCATCGACGAATCCTTCAACACCGAATACGGCGCAAGGCCTGTCAGACGTTACCTTGAAAAGAATGTCGAAACGCTTCTTGCAACCGAGATCTTAAAAGGCAACCTGCCGCCCAAGACAAAAGCCGTCATCACAGTCGAGAACGGGAAATTCAAGTTGGTTAAGAAAGAGAAATAATCTAATAGAATCAAACAAATAATCGTAGAGACGTCATACCATGGCGTCTCTGTGGATAAATATTTGATTTTACAGATAATTTTTCAGATTTTTATTTGATCGTCTTAGCTAATTCTCTTCCGATTTTTACTGCATCCATGTTGAAATCTTCGGTTCCTTTCGGTGCAGCCTGAAGAACTGCCTTTTCGAGCGAATCTTCGGAAACGAGTTTCGTGACTTCTACGAATGCGGAAAGCGAAACGATGTTGAGGGCGATGAGCTTGCCCTGTTTGTCGTAGGTCGTCGAAGAAATCGGGAGTTTTACGACTTTGTATCTGTCTGTTTCGGGAACATCGACATAGTCGCTGTCAATGAGGACAAGGCCGCCTTCCTTGAGGTCAGGAAGGTATTTGTCCGCAGCTTTCTGCGTAAGGCAGAGCATGAAATCAATGTTTCTCGCTTTCGGATATTTTACGGGTTCGTCGCTGATGATGACATCAGCTTTTGACGCGCCGCCTCTCGCCTCAGGGCCGTAGGACTGGCTCTGAACAGCGTGTTTGTTTTCATAAAGTGCAGCCGCCGTTCCCAAAATTACGGATGCAAGGATTACGCCCTGACCGCCGCTGCCTGAAAATCTTATCTCTTTTCTCATTTTGCCCCTCCGCCGAAAGAATCAATAAGTTTCTGATATTGTTCGGTAAATTCAGGTTTTTCAACATTGTGGAGAACACCTGTGATGATCTTGTCAGCAAGTTCTTCCTCGCTCATTCCGGCAGCTTTTTCGATCGAAACCGCGTGATCTCTCTGCCATTTGAGCATGTCAAGGTTGCTGGGACCGTATTTTTTGCGGTTCTTTCTGCCGTGAGTCGTGAAGCAAGCTTCAGCCGCCTCGATTACCGAGAAGCCTTTGTGCATAAGACCCTGGTAGATGTAGTTGTCAAGCTGCGGAACGCCGTAGCTCGTGCCTCTTGCTACGAATGTCGCGCCTGCCCCTTTTGCAAGTTCAGCGACGTTGAAGTGCGGCTCGACGTTTCCAAAAGGAGATGTTGCCGTTTTGTCGCCGCTTGCCGTGGTCGGAGAATACTGACCGCCGGTCATGCCGTAAATTCCGTTGTTGAAGCAGATAAGCGTGATGTCGATGTTTCTTCTGCAGGCGTGGATGAAGTGGTTTCCGCCGATCGCAAGGGAGTCGCCGTCACCGGAAACTACGATTACGTGCATTTCGGGTTTTGCGAGCTTGATGCCCGTCGCGAAAGCGAGAGCACGGCCGTGAGCTGTGTGGAGCGTGTTGAAATCAACGTATCCCGGAAGTCTCGATGCGCAGCCGATACCGCTGACAAGAACTATCTCGTCTTTGTTCCAGCCTGCCTTTGCGACTGCTCTGATGAGCGATTTGAGAACTATTCCGTGACCGCAGCCCGGGCACCAGATGTGCGGAAGTTTTTCGTTTCTTAAATATTGCGAATAATCAAACATTTTCTCCTCCCCTAAATATTAAGGTGATTGACGGCCGAAATAATGGTATCAGGTCCGAGAGGCTCGCCGTTGACAAGGTTTATCGGAATGATCTTCGTGCGTTTCGTGAATCTTTCCGCAACAGTCTTGAGCTGTCCCAGGTTCATTTCGGGAACAACGATGTAGTCTGCGTTTGCCGCGTACTTCGCGAACTCGTCCTTCGGGAAAGGCCACAGTGTGATCGGTCTGAAAAGACCTGCTTTTACGCCTCTTTCGCGGAGAACATTGACGACTTCTTCAGCCGCTCTAGCCGCGCTGCCGATAGCAAGGAAAAGGACTTTCGCGTCGTCGCAGTGAAGAGCTTCGAACTTGTCGATCAGATTTCTCTGATGATAAATCTTCATGGAAATTCTTTCGTTTTCCCTTGCTACGATCTTCGGATCCATGGTCGGGAAACCGGTGTCGTCGTGGTTGAGACCGGTGACGTGGATTCTGCTCTTTCCGAAGTTCGGAAGGCATACCGGCTTGTTGAGATCTGACGCATACGGGGTCTTGCATACGCCGTCGTTGTTCGGAAGGCTTCTGTTGATGACTTCGAGCTCGCCGGGTTCCGGAATTCTGATTTTTTCTCTCATGTGGCCGATGATCTCATCGCCAAGGATTATAACGGGGGTTCTGAAGAATTCAGCGAGGTTGAAAGCTCTGACTGTCTCTGTGAACATCTCTTCGACAGAGTTCGGAACGATCGTGATCGAAGGATGGTCGCCGTGGGTTCCCCATTTTGCCTGGAGAATATCGGACTGAGCCGGAGAAGTCGGAAGGCCTGTCGAGGGACCGCCTCTCATTACGTCGACTACGACTATCGGAACTTCGGCGATGCATGCGTAACCCAAAAGCTCCTGCATAAGCGAGAAACCGGGGCCGCTTGTAGCTGTCATTGCCTTTGCGCCGGTAAGCGATGCGCCGATGATCGAGCCGATCGATGCGATCTCGTCTTCCATCTGGATGAACTTTCCGCCGTGCTGCGGAAGATATTCTGACATGAATTCGGCTATTTCGGTCGACGGAGTGATGGGGTATCCTCCGAAGAACTTGCAGCCGGCATAAGCCGCGCCTTTAGCGCAGGCAAGGTTTCCCTGAATGAATTCATACTTTGGATTTGCCATAGCTCTCTCCTACTTTTTCTCAATGTAAATAGCGAAATCGGGGCATCTCAGCTCGCACATTCCGCAAGCGATGCAGTTTTCGATGTGGTCGGCAACGACTACCTGCTGTTTCCTTTCAAGCGAAAGAACTTTTTTCGGGCAGAATTCGATGCAGACTTCACAGCCTTTGCAAAGCGCGGGACGGACCGTCAGCACGCACTTTTCGCCTTCATACTTCGTTTCCTGAAATTCTCTTTTTCCCATGTCCAAACCTCACAAGTTAAAAAAATATGCCACTGTCTGAATCTATTGAAATTATTACCGGAAAATCCGACACCTCAACTTTGTAAACCGCCTCGGGGCCGAACTCCTCGAAAAGCATGAGTTCCATTGACGAGACTTTGCTTCCGTAGTATGCGCCGATACCGCCGAGTGCCTGGAAATAAAAGGCTTTTCCTTCAATGACCGCGTTTTTCGCAGCTTCGGGCAAAGCCCCTTTGCCGATAAAATATTTAACCCCTTTTTCGATCAGTTTTGGAATAAACGCCGCCATTCTCGCGCTCGTCGTAGGGCCTATGCTTGCGCGTCCTTCCTCGAATCCGGGAGTCGGTGCGGCAAAAAAAACAGCGGAATTTTCAAGCGGAAAGTTGGGATTTTCGCCGTTTTCAAGCATTTTGGCGAGTTTTTTTGCGGAATTGTCGCGCAGAGTGAACATTTCTCCGCTTAAATTCACGATATTTCCGGCTTTCAGTTCCTTATCCGCGCTTATCATAATTCAACCTTTCCGGTCCTGAAGCTGTGGCAGTTGAGAGCAACAGCCGCAGGCATCATTGCAATGTGAGTCGGAGCCTTTTTCACATAAACCGCTTTCACAGGGCAAATTCCTGGGAAGCCGAGGACTCCGAAACCTAAACCTTTTATTTTTTCATCAATCATTTCAAGCAGTTCGTTGTCTTCGCAGACTTGTTCAAGAAGTGCTTTTTTCGCCAAAGCCGCAACAGAATCGAACGTTCCGCCGACTCCGACACCCACAAAATAGGGCGGGCATCCTTTGCCGCCGGCGTTTTTGAGCGTTTCAAAAACGAATTCCGCAACACCCTCGCGCCCGGCAGCCGGAACAAGCATTTTCTGAGCACTTACATTCTCGCTTCCGCCGCCTTTGGCGATACCGTAAATTTCGAAAGTGTCGCCGTCGCAAATTTCATAGTGGATGAATGCGGGAAGGTTTTTCCCTTCGTTTCTGCGCTCAAATGGGTCATTTACAGTAGATTTTCTGAGGAGACCTTCAGCGTATGCCTCCTCTACCCCTTTGTTTATGAGGATATCTAAACTCGGAGAATCGCTGAAAGTGACGTTTTTGCCGATTTTTACAAAAACCTGCGCAATTCCGCAGTCCTGGCACAAAGGACGATTTTCCGTTTTCGCCATTTTACGATTTTTATCAATAATTTCAGCAAGTTGATTTTCAAAAAAATCCATATTGGAATCAGCGAAAACAATATTTTCAAGCGAAACGGGTGAATAATTGAGCTTGATAAAAAGCTCTTTCACGGCCTCTTTTATGGCTAAACCTTCTATAATACGCATTGCGACCTCAAACAACCGCTGAATTATTGGCTTTGAAGTTTTAAAGTCAAATAAAAAAGACTCAGCCTACACAAAAAATTATTTGAACCCGGCAGCTCGAAAAAGGTTCTGACAAAGCTAGGGCGCGGTTATTCCCAGTTGTAGAAAACCGAAAGATATGTTCCGCCGAATTTTTTGTTTTTTACGCTCCAGCCGTCCTTACGCCACATGGTTTCCGAATTGCCTTCGACAGCGATGACACAGACTTCGCCGACAATACCTGAAGCGACGATTTTATCAAGCAATTCCGGCATCATGCCGCCAAGGATGTATGGCGGATCGATAAAAATAGTATTGAATTTCTTTCCCAACGAACAGAAATCAAGCGAAAAAACATCGTGACTGATGACAGAAACGTTCCGCGAAAGCCCGAGCTCCAACGCCGCAGCCTTTATCGCCGCAACAGATTTCGGATTTTTCTCGATCGAAAAAGCAGAATCAAATCCGCGGCTTACAGCCTCAAACGCAAAAACTCCGCTTCCCGAAAAAAGATCAAGGAAATTTCTGTTTTCAAATTCAATCATCGAAAACAAAGTATTGAAAAAAGCACTTCTGACTTTTTCTTCGGTCGGTCTGAGATCTGTATCGGGAACTTTTACGAGCCTTCCCCTTAAAAATCCTGAGGAAATTCTTAGATTCATAAATATTTCAGGAAGAAAAAAGCGGCTGCAGCGGCAGCAAGAAGCAACAGTGCGATTATTACAGGTATTTTGCAGCGGCAACTGCTTTTTCCGCAAACTTTTTTGTCGGATTTCGAAACATTTTTCATTTTTCCGCCGCCGTCAAGACCTTCAGTCATAGTAACGCGCTGAGTCGGACCTTCGACAGCTCTTGAATTCCGAGTTTTAAGATTTGTTTCGCCGCTTTCCTGAGTCTCTTCGGGCGGATTTGCAGTTTCAGCCGAAGCCGAAACATTCGAACTGCCGCACATCGGGCACGAATCACGCCGGACAGGAATTTCAGCGGTGAATCCGCAGTTGTTGCATACAAATTTCATGTTCACCTAATTTATCGGTTTCGCCTTTACTACAGGTTTTCCTTCTTTTTCTTCAACGGAGAACTGTACATCGGCACATTTGTATTTCGCCATGATTGAAGCTTTGTTCGTTCTGACTTTGCCTATGAAAGCGGTTTTCTCCTTTTCGCTTACAGTTTCGCCGTTTTTGCGTTTGATTCTGCAGTAATCTTCCCACAAAGCATCGAAAGGATTGGTCGCCGCAACCGAAGAAACTGTCGCAGCGATCTGCGTTTTCTCATTGTCGTCATCATCGTCATCGTCAGATACAGCTGAAACAGCCGGTTCCGGTTTGACTTCAGGTTTCGGCTGAGGCTCCGCAACATGTTTCTGCTGAGTTTTTTCAGGTTCACGAGCCGCGGGTTTCTCAAAAGCGAACTTGTTTTCCGCGCCGTTCTCATTTGCAAAAGGATCGGCTATCGGAGCATCGAACTCATCTATGCCTTTTTCCTCGGAACGGCCAAGAGGAGATGATGTCAGACCTGTTACATCATCCTTGAGTTCAAGATATTTCTGAATGAGCTTGTTCATAGCCGAAACGACAATGTCAGCACCGTTTGAATATCTCTTGAGAACAAGTTTGTCACCTACTCTCATTCTTGAAATATCGGAAGCAAGATTTTTGAGGATCTTGTCAATTTCGTGTGTTACGATGAAAGTGAAGAAAATCGCAATCAAAAGTGCCGCAATCGAGTAGCATACCACCCAGAAAACGACTTTGTCGTAGCTTTCCCAGCCAGGAATAAGCGATGTCATAACGACAAAAGCTATCTTTTCGCCGCCGGCAAGATCGAAAGGCATGAAGAAAGAGGAAATACGTGTCCAGTTGTTGAGCTCCTTGCTTCCGGAATTCCTGAGAAGTTCCGAAACGCTGGAATCAAAAGCAGCTTTTCCGAAAGAACCCTCGACCGAAGACCAGGAATCGCCGCCTTTCTCGGAAACGAGGCTGCCGCCTTTAAAAACTCTGACAGGCATCGGGAAAACAGAAAGGAAATCATTTGAAAGTTTCTTGAAGCTTACAGCGGCAAAAATTTTGCCGTCAGCCGAAACCGGAGCCGCGCCGACAAGATAAAGGTCGCTTTCGAAACTCAGGATCCCGTCAGAAGCGACGCCCGACTTCAAAGCCCTGTCAACCGCAGGAACACCTGCATATGAATTCATGATATTGATGTTCTCGCTGTAAATCACCGCGCCGGCATTGTTGACGATCACATAATCGAAATCGGATGCTCCGCCCGGAACGATCTTTCCTTTCTCGATCTTCATCTGGCTGGCTATCGCAAAAGAGTTGCCTATCAGCGAGTAATTGATGTTCTTCAACTCGTTTTCGACAAGTCTGGCAGCGTTTTTAGCGCCGTCCTGAACATCTATTTTCACGATAAAATCTTTGAAAAGCAGGAAATTGGCAACGGAAAGCCCCGTAATTACAACCGCCATAAGGAAAAAAACCTTTAATTTCAAACCTAAATTTGTCATTATATCCTCTCCCTCAATTAATCTCTCGATGTGGACAAAGTATCAAGATTGGTAACTCTTCCATTTTCAATTTTGTAAGTGAAATTCTGGACCGCGTTTTCGACTACGGTGAAAGCATCGGAATAAATCCTTGTCGTACCGTAATAAATCTTCAACGTGTAGCTTCCCGGAGCGATGTCGGGAACATCGCGTCTGTTGTTGTTTTCCTTCAAAGTCCAGACATAATTCGTCGTCAGGATATTGACTGAAATAGTATTCCACGAGAACATTCCGTCGATTATTTTATAACTTCCGGCAGCGATGAAAGGCTGCTGGACAAACGATTTCGGCGGAACCGTTACAGTCACCGGTTCGCTCTCGCCTTCACCGATAATCGAGATCTGACGCTGGAAATCCTCCTTGTTTACGAAAGTTATGACTCCGTTGACCGGAAGCAGGATGTGTCTGCGGCTGAATTCCGCACCGTTGATCTCAATTTTTTCGTCTTTTGACTCTTTCGTATCGTAGCTTTCGATAATCACCGAATACTGTTCTTTTTCCCTGCTTTTCGGTACTTTAACCGCGGGAAAATTCCAGTAACCGTCTTTTATATCCGCACCGTATTCGTTTCTCTCTTCGCCCGGCTTGTAATTGATATCGATTTTGATCATTGCCGCCGAAACGGAGACCGGAAGCAGCGCGAACAGCAGAAAAACAAAAAAGAATATCGAATTTTTTTTCACCTTACTCTCCTTTATTTTCAGGGATAGCAGCTCTTATATCTTTTAAGAAAGCCGAATTCGGGAAACTTTCGAGAAGTTCCTCGAGAAGTTCGGTAGCACTGACGAAATCTTCGATCGTGATATAGAACTCAAGCTCGTCAAGTCTTTCCTGCGGCGGTTCAGCCGTTTCGTCGGAATGCGGCGGAACATCTTTCGGTTCCGCGTCTTCCGTTGTTTCTGCGGCTATCGGTGCATTCTCTTCAGGTTTTTCATCTTTTTCAAGATTAGGAATACCACTGAAAACTCCGCCGTCGACACCAGCTTCCGGATCGGAGAAATCACTTCCCTGCAAGGTCAGCTGGCTTTTGCGCGCTATGATCCTGGCATCACTGCTGCCGAGCATTTCCTCTGCATCACCGAGCAGATCACGTGCTTCGCCGGTCTTGCCTTCTGAAACCTTGAGATCTATCAGAGAAATCAGAAGCCCGCCGGCTTCTTCGATTTTTCCCTCCTCAATGAACGCCTCGATCAGAACATCATACGCATCGTCGGAAGATTCCCAGCCTTCGGTCGATTTTATCTTTTCGACAGCCTTGTCAAAAAGCTTATAGGTCAAAAACGAACGCGCCTCCTTGACAGCCGATTTAACCGACGGTTTGTGCGGTTTCGCCGCAGCTACGTCAATGACGAAATCCTGCTGGCCTTCAGCCGCGACATCACCGGAAGTGTTTATTTTATCGGAAATAATATCGCGCAGTTTCGCATTTTCATTGAGAATAAGGAGGGCTTCACGGTCGTCAGGGTCAAGTTCAAGAATCTTACGGTACATCTCGTCGCGTTCCGCATAATTCTTGTGTTTTGTGTAGACGACGGCGATCTGCTTGTATATCGCGATAAGTTTCTGGGTCTCGCCGAGCTTTTCAAAAACGAAAGCGAGCTTTTCGAGGAACTCGATCGTGTCGGGATTGTCGACTACAAGTTTCTGAAGAACAATGAGCGCATTGGAATAGCTTCCTTTTTTAAGGTAGAAATTGACAAGCGTCTTTCCTATTTCGGAATCACTTCCCGTCGCAGTGTAGAGCAGTTTCAGAACAGAGACATACTCGTTCACCTTGTCGCTGTTCTTCAGCGATTCGGCTATCGGCAGAAGAACTTTCTCGGCATCGTGGTTCATTCCTTCAGCAACAAGCATGTTTGCAAGCTTGACCGAAAGGTTGACATTGCCGGGATAAAGCTCGAGCATTTTGCGGAGAATGTTTATCGCCGCCATTTTATTGCCGATTTTTACATAATAATTCACTGCCGTGTTGTAGCGCATCGCAGCATCTTTGACAAGGCCGCTCTGTTTGTCGTAGTCTGCAAGAAGGACATTTATCTTGCCGTGCTCCGGATTGAGCAGCAGAGCCTGCTTCAAAACGGCTTTTGCCTTGTTGAGAAAACCTTTTTTCTCGAAAATCACCGCGACTTTTTCATAAGTTTCTATGGCTTTCGTTTCTCTTCCAGCCCTTGCGTAAAGCTCAGCCAGCCTGACATAAGCTCTGTCATCCTCGGGGTTTTTCCTGATAAGCTCTTCAAACTGCTCGATTTCCGAAACAGCCTTTTTGCCTTTGAGAAAGAATTTGCCGCTATTGTTGTTTGCCACTTTAGTTACCTGTTTCAAAAATTATTTTTTTACTCTTTCGATGTAGGTGAATTCCTCGGTGCTGATTTTGATTACATCACCGTTGGAAATGAAAAGCGGAACCATGACCTGACCGCCTGTGGAAACTTTAGCCGGTTTGTATGAAGTCGTTACCGTGTCGCCCTTGAAGCCGGGTTCGGTGTCGGTAACTTCGAGTTCAATGAACTGCGGAAGCTGGACCGAAATCGGCGAACCGTTGTAGAACTGAACGGTAACCTGAGTGTTTTCAGGCATATACGGAATTACATCCTCAATAACCTTCTCGTCGATCGGAAGCTGTTCAAAAGACTCGTTGTCCATGAAAATGTAATGCTCGCCGTCCTGATAAAGGTATTCCATGTTCTTTTCTTCAAGGTCGGGGCTGTCGACACGTTCGCCGGAAAGGAAAGTGTACTCTGCGATCGAACCGTTAAGGACATTTCTGAGCTTCGTCTTGATGACTGCTCTTCTTTTCTGCTGAATGTGCTGCATTTCGACGATCTGGTAAGGAATTCCCTCCATCTCGATCTTTAAACCTCTTCTGAATTCCGAAGTCTGAATACTCATGTTTTTCTCCTATAAAAATAAAAAATGATGAACAACCTTCCACAAAAAAGACTGAGAATCCTACTTTCCGAGATTTTATTGTCAAGTTTTACAGGAACTTCGTCCGCAGAAGCTCATTTTATGCTGAATTTACGCGACTCTGCGCCTTTTTCAGCAAAAAATTTGATGTTATGTATTTTTGTATTAGCATATCCGCTGTTTTTTGGATGGCGAGGTGAAAAATGACAGTTATCGGAATTGATTTGGGAACGACGAACTCATGCGTTGCAGTCATAAAAAACGGCAGGCCTGAAGTTGTCAAGGACGACGGAGGAAAATCGACTATTCCTTCGATCGTAAGTTTCGTAAAAAATGATCTGAACGGCGAGATAGTCAAAGTCGTCGGCACAAAAGCCTATCAGCAGATGATGACGAATGCAGAAAACACAGTCTATTGCATAAAAAGGCTCGTCGGACACGATTTCAAAAGTGCGGCTATAAGCCATATACTGCCGACGCTTTCCTACAAAGTCATCCCCGGCAAGGAAGGCAACGGACTCGAAGTCCACATTCCGGCACTCGGAAAGAATTTCTCGACCGAGGAGATTTCCTCGTATATTCTGACAGAACTGCGCGGCACTGCCGAAAAATATATCGGCGACACTATCACGAAAGCGGTCATCACCGTTCCGGCATACTTCAACAACAAGCAGCGTCAGGCTACGAAAGACGCGGCTGCGATCGCCGGAATAGAAGTTCTGAGGATCATCAACGAGCCGACAGCGGCAGCTCTCGCCTATGGTTTTTCAAAGTCGTTCACTGAAGAAAAGCTGCTCGCCGTATTCGATTTCGGCGGCGGAACATTCGACATCACGCTGATGGAAGTCTCTAAAGACACTTTCAATGTAGTCGCGACCGCCGGCAACACGTTCCTCGGCGGAGAAGACATCACTAACGCGCTTCTCGACTATCTGCTTGAAGACCTTGCCAACCGTTACAGCCTGACGGAAATCACAGACCAGCTCGTTATCCAGAGACTGCGCGACTACGCCGAAACCGCGAAAAAGAACCTGACTATCCAGACAAGCGTTTCGATCGAAATCCCGTATCTGACCGAAGTCAACGGAAACTTCATCCACTACAAAACCGAGATCACACGCGAAAAACTGGAGGAACTCGCCCTTCCGTTCATTCAGAAGGCGATCAATACTTTCGACAAGACTCTGCAGGAAGTCCAGCTTACCCCCGGCAACCTTTCCGGGATCATACTCATCGGCGGTCAGACAAGAATGCCGCTTCTTCAGAGCGAACTTGCAAACTTCTGCCCGAATGTGCAGATCCTGAAAAATATAAATCCGGACGAAACAGTCGCGATCGGTGCGGCTCTTCAGGCTAAATTCATAGAAGAGGAGTCAAGCGGCGAGGACAACGGCATGCTTCTCCTTGACGTGACCCCGCACAATCTCGGGATCGCTGTCGGCAAGGACATGTTCTACACTCTGATCCAGAAAAACTCGACAGTTCCGACATCAGTCGACGATATTTTCGTAACATCGCACGACAATCAGGAAAAAGCAAAGATCCTGCTGCTTCAGGGAGATTCGCTTGTCGCTTCTGAAAACGAGATCCTGGGTGAATTCGAACTTGACGGTCTCCGTCCGGCCAAACGCGGCGAAGTAAAAATAAGAGTCACATACGAAATCGACATAAACGGTATCGTCACAGTTCAGGCAATGGATATGGATACCGGCATCTCGCAGCGCATCACGGTCGCTTCTACCGGCAACATGACAAAAGAAGAACTCCAGAAAAAGATCGAGGAAAACTCGGATTACTACCTTGATCTCGCCGAAAAAACAATGGTCGAGGAAATCGTCCAGAGTATCGAAAATTACCTTTTCGAACTTGAAACCATGAAGCCGAAACTTTACCAGATTTTCGCCAATTCCAAGATCGGAAACGACAAAATGGAGAAAATGGAGATCCTCATTTCCGGCACTAAAACCTATATCAAAAGCGACAAACTCGATCTTGAAAAACTTCAGGACATCGAAACAAAGCTCGACATCCTCAAGAACACATACAAAAATCTTATCGACCACTCCGACGAGACGATCGCTCCCGACGGCGGGCTTTTCTAAGCTTTTCAAATTCTAAAAAAATACTGAAACAGACTTAAATCTTCGGAAATTTTAAAGAATTTAATGATTTATTTTTATGATTGATTTTCGGTCTTTCGGGAATCGGAATTATTCTGCTATGCCGCACTCAGCGTAAGCCTTGTTCATAGCGTCCTGCACGGATGTGTAATCTGACTGGTCGAATTCGTACTTGTTGTCGTGAACTTCGTAATATGTTTTGCCTCCCACGACACACATTTTAACAGTTGTGCCGTCAGTGCATTCTTCGAGCTCGCTGCACATTGGATCATCGGGTTCAGAGTCACCGTTGTCTCCGCCGTCTTCGGTATTGCCGTTGTCCTCGGTGTCACCTTCGTCTTCCGTGTCACCTTCGTCTTCCGTGTCGCCTTCATCTCCGCCGATAAGACCGCATTCTTCCATTGCCTGCATCGTAGCCTGCTGCTTTGCTTCCATATCAGTATTGGAAAATGTATATTTGTGTTCATGGATCTCGTAGTATGAGTCTGCGCCGTTTGTGCAGAGTTTCAACTTCGATCCGTCGGTGCAAGTATCCATCTCATTGCAAATATATTCGCCTTCGTAAGTGTTGTTGTTGTCGTCGCCGTCTCCTCCTTTGTTACCGCCGTTTTTCGAGCAGTATGCCATAACTTCCGCTACGGTGTTGGAACAGTCGCCCACCGCTTTGCAGTTAAATCTTTTATCGCCGATTTCGTAGTACGCTGAATGCCCGTCGGAGCATGCTTTGACTTCTTTGTCGCCGCAATAACCGTCTTCAAAGCTCTCTGTTTCGCAGTGCATATTTGAGCTGCTACCGCATGAAACCAGCATGAACATACCAAAAACAGACATCGTCAAAACCAAAAACTTTTTCATTTTTTTCTCCTTTAAAAAATTAACAATAACCTTTCAGACTTTAAAAAAACAACGGCGGAATATTTTGCAGATTTTCAGAAAAAATCAAGAAAAAGCGGTTTTATATCTCAATGACCTTGAGATTTTTCATAGATTCTTCAAGAAGACCGAAAATTTCAGGCTCAAGCTTCTTTTCCTCGGCAAGGACCCTGTCGAGTTTTCCCTTTATTATCGGTGATTTAGGCAGAAAAGCTGTGCAGCTGTCCGGGCAGTTTCTGATCGAGATCGGGAAAGCGCCTATCTTTTCGGAAATTTTTATCGTGTCGTTTTTGTCGTAAGTTATGAGCGGCCTGATGACCGGCATAGTTTTGACTGCGTCGTTGATGCAGGTGAGGTTTTCTATCGTCTGGCTTGCGACCTGCGAAAGCGATTCGCCTGTGATCAAAGCCTGGTAGCCGTTTTCGGTCGCTATCCTTTCTGCTATTTTGAACATCATTCTCCTGAAAAGGATCGTGCGGTAACCTTCAAAACACCTTGCACGGATGAGAAGCTGGATGTCGATAAGCGGCGCGATATAGAGTTTTGTCGAAACGCCCTGATATTTTTTGAGGTGGCGCGCCAGATCCTCAAGTTTTTTCATGCTTTCTTCGCCTGTGTAAGGCGGCGAATAGAAGCTTAAGTAGTTGACCTTTCCGCCGCGGCACATCGTGAGATACGACGCGACAGGGCTGTCGATCCCGCCCGAAAGAAGCGAAAGATATTCGCCGGCACATCCTACAGGAAGTCCGCGTGTTCCGGCGATCCTTTTGCTGAAAATGTAGATCCCGGAGCTGTCGATCTCCATTTCGAGAGCGAAGTTGTAGTCTTTCATCGAAACGGTAAAAACTTTGTCCATTATCGAAAGGACCGCGCCGGCAAGTTTTTTCTGAATGTCGATCGAATTGCCGGGATAGGCCTTGTTCGAGCGCGTGCAGATGACTTTGAGAACTTTAGTGCCGTCTTTTTCGGCGATTTTCGCGAGTTCGACCGCTTTTTCCACGATCTCGTTCCACTCTGCGTCGAGCGGAAGCCTGAAAGCGGGCGAAAAACTTGAGATTCCGGGAATAAGCGAAAGGCGGTTCACGACATCGTCAAGCGAATCGGCGTTTTTGAGCTCGACTTCCATCCTGCCGCGGAATTTGCGGGCGGAAGCGACACCCGCGACACTCGACCTGATGTTGTTTAAAAGCAGATCTTCGAACCATGCGCGGTTGCGTTTTTTTAAAGCGATCTCGTCGTAACGGACCAAAATGTGCGTAAACATATTTTTTTCCTGAAACAAATTAACAAAAAACGGCGGAATTTAATTGATTTTAATAATTTTTGTCAACAGAAAAATTATATTTGAATTTTGGCTTTTTTTGCGTATAATCTTTCGTTTTTTTCGTATTTTGTAATAATTTAGGGGGATTAAGACAATGAGTACAGTCGATTTCATCGCAGCGGGAACAAAAAAGAATGTTTCCGAGATTCAGGCTTTGGCACTTACAGTCATGAACGCTCCGGCGACCTCGGCCGTTTCGGTCGACGAGTTATACTCTGCCGCGAAACAGCAGACGACAGTCGTCGTTTCAGACAGAAACATGCCGAAATTTGACGAAACCTTTTCCGGAAACGCTACGGTTCTTTCGAATTTTACATGCGAAAACACAAGTGATTCCGATTGGTTCGTAAAAACAGTTCCGACAACTGAAGAGGCTCTTGCAAATCCCGACTCGGCCGATGAAAGGGAAGAGCTGCTCGATATCGTCAGAAGAGCCGCTTACGACCTTATCCAGCGCGAAATGATGCTCCATTCGGTATATCTGACCGACAATCCCGATTTCAACTGCAGAATAGACGTCGTCGTTCCGACCCAGTTCCCGAAACTGCTTCTCGACACGGCGATCCACTTCTACCCGATAAACGAGACAACTTTAAAAACTTACACAAAAAGCCGCAAGACCGGAATGCCGGCGATAAGGATCGTATGTTATCCTGAATGGGAAAACGAAGAATGGCTTTACTGGAAATCCAAGGCGCACAACGAAACCGAGGACGAACCGCAGAAATTCATGATGATCTATGACACCGAAACGAACACAGCTTTCCTTCTCGGCGCGAAAAACTTCTCTGAAATCGATAAAGCCGTAAAGATCCTCGCATGGAATACCGGCATCGAAACACCGACCGGCGACCTTCTGCCTGTCAACGGAACTGCCAAAACGATAACTCTGACAAAAACCGTAAACAAAAAAAGCGAATCCAATTCCACGACATTCCTCACCGTATCGACCTGTGAATGCGAAAGGGATTTCTTCGGCCTCAACGCCCACGCTGCCGAAACTCCGGCAAAAGGCGAGACGATTTCCGTAACGGCAAGCGGCAATTCCGGACTTCTTATGGTCGTATCTGGACAGAACAAGAAAAAATCACTTATAAACTTTGGAAGGAACCGTTTTGAGTCAATAGACTGCGCGGCAGTTTCGACAAAAGGAACACCGGAAATAGTTTCGGCTGAAAATCTCGCGCTTATCAACACGGCAGACGGCAAAAAGGATTTCGATCTCAATCCGCTTCTTTCTCCGAACGCTCAGATCCATACGATCTTCAATCAGGAAGAAAAGGATCTTTCAATGCCGGATTACATCGTTCTTCTCGTAAAAGAGGAAAGCCTTCCGCCAGTAATGATGATCAAAGACGCCGACCTCATCGCTTCGACATGGTTCTCATACACGACCGAATGCGACTGCTGCTCTGATTCAAAAATCATCCCCGGAGGAAACTCCGACGCGACATGGGATGTTGCAACTGAGATCGAGCTCTTCGCAAAAGCTATGAGAAAAGGCAAATTCAAACTCATCCTCGTCAACACAACTCCTTACACCAACGGAACTAAAGGCTGTCTCAGCGACGAGCTTGTCCTCGCGACCTACATGAAGATCGCAAGGAACGAGATCGACTGGAAAGAATGGAAAACTCTCGCAGGACTTATGCTTCCCGACAAAGGAACATTCAAAAATGTCCAGAAGGATTTCGATGCGGTCTACGACATGGCAAAATTCTCGGCAGATCCGATGTATAAGGACCTGCTCCGCGACTCGGTCGAAATGAAGATCGAATATCTGAGAACGATCGATGCTCCGGTTACGCTCATCGCTCCTTTCTACAAAATGCTTGCAAAACTTGTCTAAAAAAACTGATTATATCTACTAAATATCGGGGAATTTTTCATGAAAGATATAACATCTCTTGAGAAAATTTTAGGTAAATTCATCACACATGAACAAATCGCGGCGCTGACAGACGAAATCGCCCGCGGAATATCGTTCATAAACGGCATAATCGACAAAAACGAGAAAACCAAGGCGAAAAAGGAGCTGATCGTCGAGACATTCAAATCGATCGACAAAATGATCGGGCAGTCGGAAAAACTTCCCTATACTTTCAAAATGCTCTACGGGACCGCGAAAACGAAGATCCACCTGCTCCTCGAGCCGATAATAACGAAAATCGTCATGGAAAGTGATTTCAACGACCTTGACGACATTCCTGATGTCAAACCGGAAGAAAAAAATTTCTCCGGACCGGCCGGAAACACCGAAAAACACGCAGAAAACGGAAACCAGCAGAATGAAGGACAGCTGGGCGGCAGACGCAGAAGAAACCGCAGGCATGGCCGCAACAGAAACGGCGGACAGCATCAGCAGCAAGCAGGAACAATGCCGGAAACGCTCAACGGAATAAAGCCTGAAACCGTTTCCGAGACTCTTGATCCGGCACCGAAACCTGAACCTGAACCCGAACAGAAAACGACTCCGAAACCGGAAGTAAAACCGGAACAGAAACCTGTGAGAAAGCCGGAACCGAAACCTGTCCAGAAACCGGAGCAGAAACCTGTCCAGAAACCGGAGCAGAAACCTGTTCAGAAACCGGCGCCCAAACAGGAAGCAAAACCGGAACCTGGATCCAGGTCTGAAAACAAACCCGCTCCGAAGCCTGCCGTAAAACCTGAAACCGAGCCGGAACCGAAACCTGCGGCAGAAAAAATAAAAAGAACATCTGCCAGAAAAAAATCATTCGTTCCCGAAGCATCCGAGGAGAAAAAACCGGCTGACAAACAGCAGGAAGCTGCTCCGAAAAAAAGAACAGTCAGACGCAAAACAAAAAATTCAGATGAATAAAACAGTATTTCTGCTTTTTATCGCCCTGATCTCCGTATTCCGCGTTCTCAGCGGCGAAACTCCGTCATTCGATTTTTCACCCGTTTCGGAACAAAACATCTCGCTTGTCCTCTACGACACCGAAACCAAAAAAAATGTTCTGAGCATCAATGCCGACAAGCCTTTCCTCTATGCATCCAATCTCAAACTTCTGACTTCTGCGGCGGCGCTCAAACATCTCGGCGGCGGTTTCAAATTCCTTACTAAATTCTCGTTCGACACCGAAAACGGAACACTTTACATCAAGGCCGGTGGCGACCCCGAAATGGTCATCGAAAAACTCTGGGTCGTCTCTTCAGACCTCAAAAGGCTCGGTGTCAAAGGAATCAAAAAAGTCGTGGTCGACGATTTCCTCTACGGTCAGAAAGGTGCTTACAGCGCTGAAAGCGGCGACAAGGGCGACAACGGCTATCTTGCCTACATCTCCCCTTTGAGCCTGAACTACAATGCCGTCGCGATCTTCGTGAAAGGACACGAAAAAGACCAGCCTGTTGAAGTAACGCTCTCTGCTCCCAGCAGCTATTTTTCGATAAAAAACACTGCGACAGGAACCGATGACGGCAACAACCAGCTTGTCGTAGGCGCACAGAAAGCCGGAAACAGGACCGAGCTTGCAATCAAAGGAACTCTGGGAATAAAACGCCGGAAACACGAAGCTGTTTTCAAAAGAGTCGCCGATCCGGCCCGCTATTTCATCGTGACACTGCTCAATCTGATGGGCGAAAACGAGGAAACCGAAATCGCGCGTGAACATCTGGACGACCAGTTTTTCACATCTTCGGAACGGATAAACTTCATCTACAAAAGCAATCCGCTGCGCGACATAATCCGCACCATGAATCTTTATTCGTCAAATTTCATCGCCGACAGCCTTCAATTTTATATGGGTGCGACAATGCGCGGAGATGTCAAGCAAGGTGTCGAAATACTTAAAGATTTCGCAAAAAACGAACTTGGTGAGACGATCGATATCGTGAACGGCAGCGGTCTCGGGAACGATAAAAACTATCTTACCGGCACATTTTACATCAAGCTGTTGAAATCTGTTTTCAGCGATTATTACGGCAGCATCGATTTTTTCTCGTCGCTTCCGGTGATGGGAGAAGACGGTACGCTGAAACGCGCCGGCACAAACAGTGAAAATTCCGGTCTTGTCCGCGGCAAAACAGGCTCCCTCACTGGTGTAGCGGCACTTTCCGGCGTGATGAAGGCAAAAAGCGGCAAACTATACCTCTTCGCGTTCGCGATAAACGGCTTTCCGTCAAAAAGTTTCAAGCCGATGTGGGCTCTGCGCGACAAAATAATGAATGAAATCTGGGAAAAATATTAAATGCCAGTCCATTCCGCATTCAATATAACCCATCTAGGAAGAACGCTAAGGATCAACAAGCCGGCGCGCTTTCCGGGCATCTCCGACATTCTTATCCTGACCAAAAAAACCGATTCAGTCGTAAAGGAAAAAACAAGGATCACATCGGCTGAAATCGCAAAATCGTCGAATTTGCGTAAATTCCTCAATTTTTCTGAAAATACGCAGGTAAAAGTCGGCAGTTTCGAAATCTCGATGGCCGGGATCTCTTCAGGAAAAGAAAAATTCAATATTCTTATAAACGATTCTTTATTTTTCCTGACTTTTCTGCCTGACATCTCTCTTCCTTTCAAAGAAAACACGACTCTTCTTCTTCCGGCAGACAGCGGCTATTTTGCTTCGGACGATCTCCCGCGGATCAGGGAATTTATCATGGGTTCAAAACCAAGCAGCGTTATAATATCCGGTAATTATTCAGAAAAATGGTTCACATCGCTTAAAGGCGTTCAAAATCTCACACTAAAAAACGAAGCCGAGCAGGAAAATCTTTTCATTTAAATTCCGCTATTGATTTTAATTCGGATTTCCTTATAATTTTATGTTTGTTTTTTGAACTTTCAGGAGAAAACCGATGAAAAAACTGACAGTTTCAATTCTTGTTTTTTTGTTTTTGCTCTGTTTGATTTCATGCGGAGACGATGAGGACAACGCAAATTCGGATTCCGCGAATTCCGACACCTCCGATTCAGCAGATTCCGGCTCGGCAGACACCGGAGATTCACATGACGGTACTTCAGATACTTCTTCTGACAGCGGGAACACCGATACCGGCACTTCCGATTCTGAATCCGAAGAAGAGGAAGAGGATGAAATGGACTGTGTCAAGATCTGCGGCCCTGACGACCAGGACGAAGACGGCGACGGAATCCCCAACGGCGAGGAAGGATGCGATGACAACGACGGCGACGGAATTCCGGAATGCAAGGATACAGACAGCGACAACGACAACTTTAGCGACAAAGAAGAATGTCCGTCACTTCCTTGCAAGGATACCGACGGCGATGGAATCGCCGACTATCTTGACAAGGACAGCGACAACGACGGACTTATCGACCGTGAAGAGAAAAAATACAATACTGATCCTTACAACAAAGATACCGACGGCGACGGTGACGACGATATGGCTGAAATCGCTTTCGAGACCGATCCGCTTGATCCGGAAAGCCATGTTCCGGCAGGAAACATCTATGTAGTCCTTCCCTACAACGCTAACTGGAATGCAAGCAGAACATGGGAATTCGACACCGACATTTCAAAAATCGACGTCGCTTTCATGCTTGATCTTTCGACTTCGATGGATGCCGAACAGCAGAATCTTAAAGACAAAATCAAAACCGATGTCGTTGAAAAAGTTGCGACTTTGAACGAAGGAACGCTTGACGCGGCCTATGCTTTCGTCCATTTCATGGATTTTGACAAAGATATGGACAAAGTTTACAAAGTCGACACTCTCGTCACAAAAGATATTGACGAACTCAAAAATGCAATCGACTCGACTCCGCAGACTTACGGCGGCACGGAATGCGACTGGCTCGTCCTTTATGCCGCGACGATAAGCGAAGACATTATCGGGCAGTGCTCGACTCCGCCCTCAGTGTCATGGATGCCTGTTGACGCAGAAAAAGCTCAATGCAACATTCCTCTTCCCGACTGCACCGGCCGTGTAGGAAACCGCGCAGGCCTTTGCTTCCGCGACAAGGCGATGCCGATCCTCATTCTGATAACAGACGAAGCGCCGACTGACACCTATATGCCGCCTGAAAACAAGGAAGCTTCCGAGCTCGCAATCAAAACGATGATTCAGCAGAATGCAAAATTCATAGGGATCGACTCTTCCGGCACAAAAGGAACCAAACAGATCACGAATTTTTTCGAAACAGTCTCCAAGGCGACAAAAACTCAGTGGACAACAACATTGCCGGACGGAACACAGGAAGCACATTATTTCAACTTTGCAGTCGGAACTGACGCCGTTGCGGCTGACGGCAAACCGATGAGTGAAAAAATCGGCGAAGCAATCGAATCGCTCACCTCTTTCGTCCAGATGGACGTCTGGGTCGAAGGTGCCGCGACCGATATCTGCAACGGCGAAAACATTTCAAAATTCATAATCGGCGGAATTCCTATAAAGGCCGAACCGCCGGAAGGTGCCGGACTTGACACAGCAGGCTGGAAATTCAGCGAAGTAAAACCGGGAACGGTCGTCACTTTCGATGTCCAGTTCCACAACGATTTCTGCCCCAACCTTACAAGCACTTCGATTCTTTACAATGCAGAGGCTATGGTTATGGGCGAAGGCGCATATCTTTCCAAAAAAGCTGTACAGATCATCGTTCCGCCGAGTGATGTCAAATAATTCCTCTAACGTCTGAAAAATCTTCAAGGAGAACAGAATGGATCTATCGGTAAATATCGGAAAACTGCGGCTGCAGAACCCGGTTCTCACCGCTTCCGGAACTTTCGGATACGGGATCGAATTCGAAAAATTCATGGATCTCAACAAAATCGGCGGATTCTGCACAAAAGGGATCTCTATTGAGCCAAGAGCCGGAAACCCTTCTCCCAGAGTGGTCGAAACAGCTTCCGGAATGCTCAATTCGATAGGGCTTGAAAACTGCGGCTCGAAGTATTTTCTCGATGAGATCATGCCAAAAATCAGCACTCTCAAATGCGCGATAATCGTGAACCTCTACGCCTCTTCGGAAGAGGATTTCGTGCGCCTCACCGAAATACTTTCAAAAAATGAAAGGATCGACGCTTTCGAAATGAACCTCTCCTGCCCCAACGTAAAGTCAGGCGGCTCGGCTTTCGGCGCAAATCCTGAAATAATCCAGAGACTTACAAAAGCCGTAAAAAATGCGACCGATAAACCCGTGATCGTCAAACTTTCCCCCAATGTGACAGACATAACGCAGACCGCACTCGCTGCCGAAGCTGGCGGAGCCGACGCAGTTTCGCTCATAAACACTTTGATCGGTACCGCTATAAACCGCGAGAAAAGAACTTTCATCCTCGGCAACAAAATCGGCGGACTGAGCGGCCCGGCGATAAAACCTGTCGCCCTCCGCATGGTCTGGCAGACAGCCAAAACCGTCAAAATACCAGTCATCGGAATCGGCGGGATCTCATCGTTCGAAGATGTTCTCGACTTCCTCATCGTAGGCGCGAAAGCGGTGCAAATCGGCGCTTACAACTTCGTCGACCCCGCGATCGCAGGCGAATGTGCGGCAAAATTGGAAGAATATCTTGAACAAAGAAAAGAAAATCTGAGTCAGCTCATAGGATCGATAAAAGAATAAACCCGCTGACACGATGTGATTCTTAAAAAACTTGCATTTTCCACGCTCATCTTTAACATATCTTGTTTTTGATTTTTTAAAAAGGCGAATATTGCAAGGCTGACATGAATTTTTTGAATCAAGAATCAAGAATCAAGAATCAAGAATCAAGAATCAAGAATCAAGAATCAAGAATCAAGAATCAAGAATCAAGAATCAAGAATCAAGAATCAAGAATCACACTTCAATTATATTTAATTCAGAAATAAAGTCAAGTTTTTCCGACAAGTTTTTGCAAGAAATCCAAATAATTTTGAGATGTTGAATCACTCAATCAGTTAAATTTTCAGATTTTTTACTTTCAGTTAATGGAGAAAAAAAATGATAGATTTAAAGGAGATAGCCAAAGAATTGAATTTGACAACAACAAAAGAATTAAGGGACAATTTCTCGTCATATGATGGTTACATTGAATTGACAATCCCAATCGGCAATATTCACATGATTTCAAAAGAGATATTTGAAGCTAAAACATTCGACGAAGCTTTTGAATGCGCTAATAAATACAATGAAAAGAGAAGATTTGATTTTGAAGACTGGCGAGTTCCGACATTGGATGAATTGGCTTTAATCTATCAAATAAGCGAGACTTTCCCGCATCTCTTTGCTAACCATACAACTTTTTGGTCTTCCACAACAGAAAGTAAAACTCACGCATGGGTAATAGATTTTCTTTTTTGTTGCGGAGAGAAAACTCAGAACAAATTAAATCCCAACAATGTTATTTTAATTCGCTAAAAAGGAGGAAAAAATGAAAAAAATTATCTTTTTATCAGTTCTGTTTTTCACACTTCTCGCTTGCAATAAAAACGCTAATTTGCAGTGGTCGGAGAAAGCTCCGAATTACATGAATTGGTATGATGCAGTGGAATACTGCCAAAATCTCAACGAAGGTGGTCACAACGACTGGAAACTGCCGACAATTAGTGAACTTCGTTCTCTTATCCAGAACTGTCCTGCAACACAGACAGGCGGAAAGTGCAAAGTTGCGGACAATTGTTTGTCCGATAAAGAATGCGACAGTGATGCCTGCAACGGTTGTGGCTATTATAGTGGCGACAAATACAGCAAATTGGGTGATGATACTTCGTTTTGGTCTTCCTCTGTTCCTGAGTATCCCTCTTACGCTTGGCGTGTGTATTTTTACGATGCCAGTGTGTCCGAAAGAAACGCTGGGAGTAACGACGGTGTTCGTTGCGTTAGAGACCAAAAATGAGATTCTTAAATTTGAATATGCGGATTTTTATGAACAAGCTTATGAATACTTGAGAAAAATTTTAAACCATTAGGAGAAAACAATGAAAAAAATCATTTATTCAACGATATTCGCTTTTGCAATTTTGATTGCTGAGCCGCTTCTTGCCACATTCGACTTCAGGACAACAATAAATCCTGATGATGCCATAATTATAGATTCAGAAACAGGTCTAATCTGGCAAAAGTATCATGGAAAAAACATATCATTTAACAATGCAGATCTATATTGTTCGGTCTTGTATTATGCAGGATTTTCAGATTGGAGACTGCCAACAAAAGACGAGCTTGCCGCACTTATCAAATCTAAATCATTTTTCCCTTACGAATTCACCGGAACATTTTGGTCATCGTCTTATGTTGACAAGAGTGGAAGATATATAGCCGATTTCCATGTGAACGATGTGAGAATTGAACATGTTGATGTTAACAACTCATTCGCCAAAGAAAACTCATTTCATGATGTTATTTGTGTCCGAGAACCGATTTCTGATTCTGACAAAACTCTCTCACAATCTGCCGGATATCAAAAAACAGGAAACTTACAGTGGTCTAAAATCGCCCCTTCCACAACACAGACCCGTGGTAGGACACACGAGGATGCAATGAAATATTGCCAAAATCTAATAGAAATAGGACGCAAAGACTGGCGTCTACCCTCCATTGATGAATTAAAAACACTAATTTCTACCGAAAACCTAAACATAGGACCCGACCATTTCGGTTTCAAAAGAACCCCCGTTTATAGCAAATTGGGAAAAGCCGAAAGACTTTGGTCTTCCTCTATTAAAGGCGATAGTGCTTTGTATGTCGATTTCACTCGTAACAGCAACAATGTTAAAGAAGACTTTTCATCACAATATCACGATGTCCGATGCGTCAGAACTTTTTCAAAATCCGCTGATAAAAAAGAAGCAACCAAAATAGATAATTTGTTCTGGTCAAAAGGATCAATAATAGCAATGACTTCGAAAAATGCTATCGATTACTGCAAGAATCTCAACGAAGACGGTCACAACGACTGGAGATTACCCAACATTGACGAGCTCAGAACACTTATACAAAACCATTCAGGGACAGAAACTGGCGGCACTTGCGAGATCAGCGAAAAATCTGGGAAACTTGCAAAAAAAGATTTTACGAAAGAATGCCGTGCCAAAAAATTCGGAGGAAATTATAGTAAACTTGGAGATAGAGGACTTCCATTTTGGTCTTCCTCGACTCTTTCAGATAATCCAAATGACACATGGACTATAAATTTTAGCACTGGAGGTCTAGGATGGTGCAACAACAATAAATTACTCCTTTTCCGTTGTGTGAGATAAACTCAGAAAAGGAGGAAAAAATGAAAAAATTATTTTTGGTTTCAGCAGTTTTTATGATTTGTTTGCTCTTCATCGGTTGTAGTGAAAAACGCAATTTACAGTGGTCTGAAAAATCATCTCAAAAAACGATGAATTGGAACGATGCGCTGGAATACTGCAAGAATCTCAACGAAGGTAGTCACAAAGACTGGAGAGTGCCAAATATTGATGAGCTTCGAACACTGATCAAAGACAGAAAAACAGTAACCGGCGGAAAATGTAAAGTAAGCGAAAAAAACGCCTGTCTATCCGTTATCGATTGTTTCAATGCTGAAGATTGCGCAGAGGGTTGTAAGCCATTTTATGATGAAGGTGATAGAACATGGGTATGCAAAGGTGAGTGCAAAGAACCAGATTGTAAGTTGGGGGAAGGATGCTACTTTGACTGTAATTACACTTCAAGTGGAGGTAAATACAGCAAATTAGGAGACACTGCAACATTTATATCGTCTTCTATCGCTACACAATCCGAGTATGGAGACCAGAATTTTTGGACTGTAAATTTCAATACTGGAAGAATTACTGATGAATATGCAGCTAATGTCCGTTGTGTAAGAGGCACTAAATAACACACAGTTTCACAACCCAACTTCTTGATTCTTCAAAATAATTTCCCCAACAAACACTATTCTTGGCCACATTCTCGCAAGCGGTGGAAATGTCAACATCCTCGTTCTCGACACAGAAGCGAAAAGGAACGCCACGCAGGGCGTTCCCTACGGCAAATTTTCCGAAATATAATCAAATTCTGTCGTTGTGTGAGATAGTGCTTCGACTAGCTCAGCGACCAACAGGGAAACTAGGGAGTCTAGGGAAACTAGGGAGTTTAAGGAGTTTAATTTGGTTTTAGTAGAATTGTATGCTCGCAAGGAAATTTTTAATAAAAAATTGATTTTATCTGAAGTCTTATTAAATAAAACCGGATTTTTTGATTCTTCGAAAATGAGGCTGTTAATGGAAAATAAAAAGCTGATTCGACAGAAGGGTGATTATAAGAATTTGATTTCGTACCGGAAAGCGGATGTGATTTTCTGTCTCACCTACTATTTTGTGGAACATTTTCTGCAGAAAGGAGACCGCACCTGCGACCAGATGATACAGGCTGCACGTTCTGGAAAGCAGAACATAATTGAAGGTTGTGCTGCCGGAATCACAAGTTCCAAAACCGAAATAAAACTCGTGAATGTCGCTAAAGCAAGTCTTCAAGAGCTGCTTGAGGACTACGAAGATTATATTAAAACCCGCAATCACAGGCAGTGGGAGGAAAATTCCCCTGAACTTCTGAAAATGCGTGAACTTGGCCGGAGGCACAGCGACCCTGACTTTTTTATGGAAATCGCACAGACCAGACCGCCTGAAACAATAGCAAACATGTGTATTGTCCTGATAAAACAGGCCGATTATCTGCTTTTCAGACAGTTGCAGCGACTCGCCGACAATTTCGAGAAAAACGGAGGTTTCACCGAACAAATGTACCGGCTGCGATCACAAAAACGAAAACCGGAAGGAAAGCAGGGAAAACCAGAAGGAAACTAGGGAAACTAGTGAATTTAGGGAATCTAGGGAATCTAAGGAAACTAGGGAAAAAAGTCCCTAAACACCCTAGACACCCTAAATTCCCTAAACTCCCTATCTTCTACCCTCCAGAGCAGAGCCAAGGAATAAGAGGCAAGTAGAGATCGGTTCTACAATTTATCTGTTGAGTTCCGCGATGATCCTGAGACCTTTCAGGGTGAAATCCCTGTCAAATTCGCTGATATAGTTTGAAGCTGAGGCGATCGCGCCCGCAAGTCCGCCGGTTGCGATGATTTTTGGTTTGAAATCGACTTCTTTCAACGATTCTTCGATAACGCGGTCGACCATTCCGACAAAACCGTAGAAAACACCGCTCGTAAGTCCTTCGAGTGTAGATTTTCCGATGGCATGATGCGGTCTGTCAAGCTCGAAACGCGGCAGTTTCGCGGTTCTGAGAGACATCGCCTCCATCGAAATCATTATGCCTGGCATGATCGCGCCGCCGATATACTTCTTTTCGGGAGTCACGATATCAAGCGTTATCGCGGTGCCTGAATCAATTATGAACGAACCCTGCGGATACATCGCCGAAGCCGCCACGGAGTTTGCGATCCTGTCTGCACCGATTTCGGACGGATTCAGAATATCCAATGAAATACCGCACTTGGTGTTGTATCTCAAAAAGAGCGGCTTTATGTTCAGAAACTCGATCGAAAAACGCTCCCATGCGTGGTTCCATGTCGGAACGACCGAGCTGATTATGCACTGCGCGATGTCTTTCGTCTCGATCCTGTCAAACATCATAAGCGCCGAAAGTTTAGCAGCTATGTCATCGACTGTGAGAGTTCTGTCGGTCGAGATTCGCCATCTTCTTATGAGGTTTTCGCCTTTGTAAATTCCTACGACCGTGTTGCTGTTGCCGATATCGACTATAAAAATCATTTTTCCTCCTGTAACTTGAGCAAAAAAACGGGAAACTTTAAAAAATAAAGAAATATTGTCAAAAATAGCAGGCAAAATTTGCAGAGAAAATCCTTTCGGCTATATTTTCCGCGATTTTTGGGGAGGCTAAAATGATATCACCGAAACTTGAAAGACTGAAAAAAGAAGCAGGAAACCGGTTGTTCGTATCGCTTTCGGGAAGTTCGCTCACAAAAAGCGAGCTCTCGATGCTGCGCGAAGTTTCGCCGTGCGGGATCATCTATTTCAAAAGGAACGTCGAAAGCTGCGAATCGCTTGAAAGTTTAATAAAATCAACAAGATTCTGTGAGTCGATCGAATTCCACTCGATCGATGAGGAAGGCGGAAGAGTCCGCAGGCTGCCGAAAGGAGACTACTCGCTTCCTTCGATGAAAGAACTCGTTACTTACGGCAAAGAAACTGCAACCGAAAAAATCGGGATCCTGGCTCAAAAACTGCATGAAACCGGCATAAACATGAACATGGCGCCGAATGTTGACCTGAGAAGCGGCGAAGACAACTCTATCGTAGGAGACAGGTCTTTCGGGGAAGATCCCGAAACAGTCGTCGATTTTGCGGCGATATACATCAAAAAAATGCAGGAACACGGCGTTTTTCCGGTGATAAAACACTTCCCGGGACACGGAACCACTGTTGTGGATTCGCACTCGGAACTTCCGCTCATAAACAAGCCTTTCGAAGACCTTTCCAGAGAAGATCTCGTTCCATACCGCAAGCTTGCGAATGCAGCGGGATTTGTGATGAAAGCGCACCTTCTTCTGCCTGAAATCAGCGATCTTCCGGCTTCACTTTCGCCCGAATGGGACAAAATCCTGCGTAAAGATTTGAATTTTATTGGAATTTCAATGACTGACGACATCGAAATGCACGCTCTCGACAGATTCTCCGCAAAAGAAAAAACGGAACTTTTTTTCAGAAGCGGAACCGACAAACTTCTCATCTGCTCCGGCAAAGAAGAAACAATTCTGGAAATGCACGAAGCGGCTGTAAAGCTTCTGGAAAAGTAAAACAAAATACTTGATTTTATTTTTTAAATATATAAAATATACAGCTTTTTCAGTTTGTTTTTTTTGAAAGGAGTTCCTCATGGCTATGAAAGTCGGTGAATATTTCTTAAATAAAGGACTGATTCTGGAATCTGATTTGTCCGAAGCTTTGAATTTTCAAAAAAACCATCCGACATATCTCGGAGAGATCCTTCTGAAACTCGGCAAGATTTCGGAACTTGATCTTCTGCAGTATCTGTCGCAGCAGTTCAATGTACAGTATATTACAAGTGAAAAGCTTGAAAAAATGGCTGTAACAAACCCGAGCGATCTGATTCCGCTCAAAATGGCTCTCGACAAAACCATTTTCCCGCTGAAATACAGCATAAACAACTACCGCCTCACTATCCTGACATATGAACCGCAGAATCTGGTACTTTTCGACGAGCTTAAAATTCTCCTTAACGGCGTTCAGTCGGTCGTCCCCGTCGTCTCCGCTTCGAATGCAATAAAGGCTCTTATTCTGAAACAGTACAACAACGATACAATGGCTTTTGACAGGCTCGTCAGGAACGCTGTTTCGATAAACTCGATGTTCCTCTCGAACGACAGAATCATAAACCTCGACAATCCGAACGATATCGAAATGGCGAACAGGATCCAGGATATCGCCACAATGGACGAGGATAAACTTAAGCAGGAAAACCGCGAAACATTCTCGATGATCGTAAATCAGGCGGAACTTTCCGATAAAAAACTTGATGTAACGTCTGTTACGACTTCCATGATAAGCAGCATGCCGAGCTGGGTCAGGGAACAGGGCAACCAGCTTATCGAACTGCTGCGGATTTTCTCCAACCTCCTTGATTCCGCACGCGGACCGGCTTATTTCGCACACTCACAGCGCGTCGCTATTCTCTGCAAGGAAATCGGCGAGGCGATCCACCTTTCCGAAGTTGAAATCTATGATCTCACAATTGCAGCTTATCTTCACGATGTAGGCAAAAAACTTCATCTTACGGCCATTGATATAAAAAACAAAACCAATACCGACAAGATGAAAACATACTCTCAGATCGCAACGAAACTCTTCGCCGATGTACAGCTTTCCAAACTTTCGCTGAACTGTCTTGAAAATATGTACGAAACTTATAACGGCCAGGGTTTTCCGCGCGGGCTCAAACTGAACGAGATCCCTGTCGGATCGCTCACACTGCTCCTCGCCGACACTTACGATGTGATGACAAGAATATCCAACATACCTCCGAAAGATGCTTTGAAACAACTCAAAGAAACAATGTTCTTCAGCGAAAGGCTTATAAATGCGCTTGAACAGACCCAGCAGATTTCGGAAAGCAGCGACAATTCAAAACGTCTCTCTGCGGTCGTAATAAGCCAGAAAAGATTTGATCTTGATGATATCGCCGACAAATTCAGCCGCGTAAATATTGATGCCGTAAAAGCAAAAACCATAGAAAAAGCTGCTCAGATAATCAAAGAACAGAAAGACACGCTTGCATTCATCCTCTGCGATATCGACATGCCAGACAGCGCTATAACACCGATACGCCTTCTCGCCGCGATAAAGCACAAAAAAGAAATTTCAGAAATTCCTTTCTACTTCTTCTCGCAGTATTCGATCGACAAAAACACGACTATCGCAGCAAACGCGCTCAAAGTTTCAGGAATTTTCGCAAATTATCATCCAGTAGAGATGACAAGAAAAATCGCTGACGAAATCAGAAAAAAAATTTAGCGGAAATATTATTCAAGAGTTTTGATTTTCGACATCGCAACATCGAAAGAATCAGCTTTAAAAAGAATTTTGCCAGATTTATCGAGTATAAAAATCATCGGCACATTGACACTGCCGTCAGCTTCGACAGCTCCGAATTTTTTGCCGTAAACTGAATATTTGTCGAAAACCATAGTGAAACCGAATTTATTCTCTTTAAAATAAGCTTTGAGTCTTTTCTCATATTTTTTTCTGTCGCCCTGCTCAGGAAGCGAAACCAGAATGAATTCAAACCCTTTCGACTTGTTCGCTTTATAAAATTCATCCCAAAGCGGCAGGGATCTTTTGCACGGCTCGCAGCTCATTGCAAAAAAATCGACTATCAGATATTTCGCTTCAGGTTTTCTCATGATCTCGCTGGTGGAAAGCAGCTTTCCGCTCATCGTATAAAGCTCGAAGTTGTAGTTTTCTTCCGCGAAAAGCGGGAAAACCAAGCAAAAACTCAATAAAATCAAAACTTTTTTCATAAAACCGTTCATCGTAAATCCCCAAAAACTCAAAAAAACGAAGCCTTATAGTTATTTTTTCTGAAATTTACAAATTTTTCCACTGTATGAAAACTTCCCGTGACAAGAAGTTTCATCCCGTTTTTGCGTGCCGCGTCAAGAGCCAGATTCATTGTCTCGTCGTCGGTTGCCTCGAATTTTATTTTTTTCGCGACAGCAGCGGAAGCCCGTTCCAGAATTTCATGCGCTTTTGCACCGCGGTCATTATCTGCCTCAAGAGAGACTACAAAAATTTCATCGGAGATCTCACCAATAAAATCAAGCACTTGCGTCACATCCTTATCTTTCATGGCACCATAAAGAACGACAACTTTGCCTAATTTCCGCCTTACAGTTTCAACCAGAGCCGCTATTGCCGGCGGATTGTGCGCGACATCAGCGACTATGTCCGGCTCAATGAACTCGAATCTGGCAGGAAGTTTCAAATTAGCGAAATCCGGGATTTTCAGCCCTTCTTTTTCTGAAAGTATTGCCGCTTTGAGTGAAAGTGAAATATTTTTCTTTTGCTCAGGGCTTGAAAAATCACCATAAAGTTCAATATTTTCAGGAAGTTTATCGTCTTCGACAACTTTTGCTCCATGCGAGCGGGCAGTTTCAGCCATCCATCTGTCAAAAACAGAATCTCTGCCGCTGCCGATAAGAACAGTGTCACCTTTTTTGACGATCCCAAGCTTTTCGAGAGCGATTTTCTCGAGCGTATCGCCAAGAATATGGGTGTGGTCAAGCCCGATCGAAGTGATTATGTCGGTTTTCGGCCCTTCGATCACATTTGTCGCGTCAAGCCTGCCGCCGAGCCCGACTTCAAAAATCGCGCGGTCGCAGTTTGAAATTTCGAAATATTTCCATGCAAGCAGAAAAGTTATCTCAAAAAACGACAACTCATCGAAATTATTTATCTTTTTCTCAAGATATTTATAGATCTCAAATACTTCTCCGTCACTGATATCCGTTCCGTCAAGAGCGATACGCTCATTGTAATTGAAAAGATGCGGCGAAATAAATCTGCCCGTTTTCAAACCGTTCGAACGGAGAATGTGGTCCAGAGCATAAACCGCCGTCCCCTTTCCGTTTGTTCCGGCTACATGATAAACAGGAATATGTTTTTCAAAAATAACAGGGAAAGCATCGGCGACACGCCCGAGACCGAGCTTTATTCCACCGCGCCTTTGGTATAAATTTCTTAAAAATTCGTCCTTTTGCGACATTTTTATCTCTTAAAAACAATAAATGTTCAGTTGACAGGCTGCATTGAAACAGGCATGACTTCGTTTTTGGCAGGTTCAAGTTTAGCATCGTTGATTCTGTGGACGCCGAACTTGAACATCACGCTCTGAAGCCTGCCGATATAAGCCTCTTTAATGATCGCGTATTTGTCGAATCCTTCCGCCATTTTCGAAAGATCGTTCGGATGTGTCCTGCGATACCAGCGGAATTTGTTGTAGGCGCGATTTCTGTTCAAATTGAGCATGTAAGCCTCGATCGACTCGAGAATAGAGTCAAAAATTCTGATGTGACGCTGGTTTCCGCTCCAGTTTTTTGGTTTAATCCCCTTTGAAGGATCGGGCGAAACATGCCCGAAAAGGTTGTTTCCCTCAAAAACGAAACGACTGGTCCCCCATCCTGACTCAAGCGCTGCCTGGCCTACAGCGATAGCAGGCGGCACCGGTCTTATTTTGTGGTCCAGAAAGTAGCGGATTTTTTCCTTTTCCTCTTCAGAAAGTGCCGAAACATCCTGATTTTCATCGACAATGTTATATTTTTGCGCTATTTCATAAATAATTTTGCAGTCTTCCTCATTCCATTCCTTTTTTGAGGCATGTGACATGACAAAATCGTGCTCCGCAGAGATCTTCTCGTTTTCAAGCAGAACGACAGGAACGAGCAGACGGATAAAAAAACGCCGGCGCTCGATCCCCTCAAAATTTTTTATTTCCTGCGGAATCGTTGTTGAAAAAACGCGCGGAACGCTGCCGTGGTCGAATTCAAAAGGACTTTCACCGTAAGCCGCCTTGATTTCTTCGTAAGATGACAGAAATTCATCAGCGTTCAGTTCAAAAAAGAAAAAAAACGATGAAACTACTATAAAAAGAAAACCGCTTTTCATAATTTCAAATGGCAGGCGAGACGGGATTCGAACCCACGACCTTTGGCTCCGGAGGCCAACGCTCTATCCAGCTGAGCTACCCGCCCGCACTTTTTTATGATCTTCTTGAGTCGACTTTCTTATCCTTAGATCTGGCGATCTGCTTTACCAGCTTGTCGATGCAGAGATCTATCGAAGTCTGAAATTCTTTATCGTCGGAATCACTTGCAAGGAATTCCTCACCGTTGTGATTCAGTTTGATTTCGGTGATCTTTCCGTTTTTATCTTTCTGAAAAACGACCTCGACGACAGCGTTCGCTGAAACGAATTTGTCGATTTTCGAAAGTTTTTTGGTTACATAATCCTTAAGACCGTCACTGTTTTCCTCGAATCCTCTGAAAGCGAAATTGATGTTCATAATTTCCTCCATCTAAAAAAACAAACAACTCAAAGATTAACACATCGAGTTTTTATGTCAATTTATCGGCTTTACAACGCATACTAGCGGACACAGCGGATACGGCCGCCGCCTTTATAATAGATACTTCCATGGTACAAATGCACAGACCATGAATCTTCCGTTTTATCAGGGCGAAGCGAAGATGACAAAAGCCAGTAGTCAGAGCCGCTTGGAATCCCTGGGAAATTAGAATGCGGATACATCGCTTTGCCGTGGTCTAATATAGATGCAAGTTCGTTTCTGTTTGGCACTCTCCAGTCAGAGTATCCTGCATAATTCTGAGTGTTCAGTTGCCTGCAATATGCACGAATATCTTGCTTTTCCGACGATGACCCGCTATCTCCGGACTGCCACATCAAACCCGTTTTTTTGTCAGTGACCGTCAAGCCGTCTGGCGATGTCACAAAATCATCTACAGCTGATGGGAGCATCTCATCTCCGCTGACACAGATGACTTGAGCCTCAGTTGATGTTTGGATGCCGTATTCCAGCCAGCCGGTTTTTAAATCAAAAGCGCGAGCATAGCCGGAGCTTTGTGGATACACTTTGCTTGTCCACATCCAGCCAGATGCTGCTATTTCCGAGAAAATCGGATGGATCGCAGGACCGAATTTGATGTTGTCAGCAATTGAAAGAACTTCCAGAGGATTAGGAACTCGCCAGTTGCTTATGTCAGCAAAATTTGAGTCTTTTAGTTCTTTGCATCGGGTAAAAGCATTCTCCCAACTGTACTTTTCGGATGACGGAGATTTTTCCCATATAAGACCGGTATTGTTGTCAATAATAATCTTCTCTCCTGCAGTAAAACTATGCTCGATGCATTTATGCTCCGCCTCACATTCTTGAGGTGAAAATTCATTAACGCAAGGTATATGACTGGGGCAGATTTCTCCAATCGTGCGGGTCCTGCACACAGAGCCGTTCCAATAGTAACCGGATCTACATTTGAAGCGGCATTCCTCGGTGCTTGAGGTTTCGTTGTAAATGCCGGTCGCCGCAGGCATCCACTCAGAGCCGTTCCATTTCTGGATTATTTTTGAAACTGTGTTCCACTCCGCATTTTTTGGAAGTTCCGTGCAGTTGGAAACATGTGTATCCGATCTGCCGTTGACAAGCGTAGTAACGAAATCCTTGGCCGCTTCCTTCATCGTTTCAAAATCACTGCCAAGAGATGTCGTGCAGTCAAGAACGAGCATTATCAGCGCGCTGTTCTTATTTTCCCTCTCGATTTTCGAACTTTCAGGATCGAATTCCGATTCTCTGTCCCAGCCGCCGCTGCTTGTCTTTTTCCAAAGCATTACACTGCTGACATCAGCATCCGCCATAATGGTGCTCCCGTCCCCGTATTTAAGGTCTGCAAACACAAAATGATAAAAAGCCCCTTCCGTAAAAGAAGCGGGGATTGTCGTTGCTCCTTCGGCTAAACCGTGATAAGTTATCTCCTCGAGAGTTCTGCCTTCAGAGCGGCGGTATGTCGCCTCAATGTAAAAGTTCGAATCAGTTGCCGACTCAGGATTGTCGAATGTAAAGCGCAACTTCAGACCGTCATCGTATCCGCCGGGAACTTTGACATCAAGATTTACTGTTTTGTAGACTGAGTAGAGGCTTTGCGCTATCTCCTCGAACCGTTCTTTGACCTCAACCATATCGGCGACCTGAAAAACATTCTCTCCGCTGCTTGCCAGCTTGTTCAAAGTCTCTTCAAACGCGGTGTCGTCGTTGACATCCACACCCTTAAGACCGATCGTGTAGGCCGCTACATCAGTCCCGTGAATTTTATCGTTTACGATCATGTCGTGGAGAGCATCGCGGTATTCTGTAGTGCTGCCGTAGTTTTCCGGGTTATACTCTTCGTTTGCAAGCGAGATGTTGTCGAGACCGTCGGTAAAAGTGACCAGCACAACATTCTTCAGATTGGGAGGAAGCTGGTAGTCGCGCATCATTTCCAGCGCAGTGTAGTCGGCAAAGTAGAGAGCGGTACCGTCTCTGTATGAAAGAGTATCGATAAAACCTTTGTAAATACTTTCAGTCGACTTATCCAAAAAACCTATCTCTTTGCTGTACTGGAATTCGTTGAACCCGATAATACCGAAATATATTCCTTCGTTCATCAGTACAGGCTCGCCGCTATCCGGATCATCGTCCGGTTCGGAATCGGTATCATCTGCCGGTTTCTGAGTTGTGTCGGCGTCATCCGGCCCGGGTTCGGCGTCGTTCTGCGTTGGATCGCCGTTATTCGGCTGTTCCGGCAGTGTATCAAAAACATCTGAATCTTCTGTTGTATCGGCAGAATTATTATCATTATCTGTTATCGTCTCGCCTTCGTCACTTTTCGAACCGCCGCTGCAGCTAATTACAAAAACCGAAGAGACAACGATCAAACAAAAAACAAAGAATCTTTTCATTTTTCCCTCTATTTTCAAACAAAAAACGCAGTATTTTAGGTCGTTTTAAAAAAAATACAAGAATTATCGTTCTTCGGTCATCCCGTCAAATTCTTCCTCGGTTATCGTTTTTACACCGAGTTCTTTTGCTTTGGTCAGTTTGCTTCCGGCATCCTCGCCGACGAGAACAAAATCGGTTTTTTTGCTGACAGAACCGCTTACTTTGCCGCCAAGAGATTTGATCTTTTCGGCAAAGAATTCGCGCGGCTTAGACAAAGTGCCTGTAATTACAAATGTTTTGCCTGCAAATGCGGCATTTTCAGTACTTTCTGATTTTTCGGGATAGATTATTTCGACTTCCTTTAAAAGTTTTCCGACAGTCTCTTTGTTCTGAGGATCGGCGAAGAAGTCGGTTATCGAAGCCGCAACGATGTCGCCGATCCCGTCGATCTGCATGAGATCAAGTGCTGAAGCGGCGGTAAGTTCCTCTGCCGTGAACCTTTTTTCGAGTTCTCCCGCGATAAATTCACCCACTCCGTCGATCCCGAGCGAGTTCACAAAGTTTCTGAAGCGGATCTTCCGCGCCTTGTTTATCGATTCAAGAAGGTTATAGACACTTTTTTCGCCCCACCCTTTCTCGAAAACAAGCGAAAGTGCGTAATCTGAAAGGTGGAAAATGTCAGTCACGGAGTTGAGCCACCCTTTTTCATGCAGGAATTCGACCTGTTTCTCGCCGAGACCGTCGATATTGAAGCACCCTTTCGAAACAAAATAGCTGATGTATGCCACTATTTTAGCCTGACAGCCTATATTCTGGCACTTATAGGCGACTTTGTTCTCGTCTTTTGCGAGTTTCGAGCCGCATACAGGGCAGTTTTCAGGGTGAAAGATCTCCTTTTCGCTACCGTCGCGAAGTGTTTCGACAGGGGCTGTGACTTCCGGAATTACATCTCCGGCGCGGCGTACGAAAACAGTGTCACCGATCTTCAAGCCTTTTCTTTCGACTTCCTCGATGTTGTGCAGAGTGGCACGTTTTACGATGACTCCGGCGATTTCAACCGGTTCAAGTTCCGCGACCGGCGTGATTATGCCCGTGCGGCCTACCTGCCAGGTTATATCAAGGAGTTTCGTCGTTTTTTCTATCGCCGGAAGTTTGTAGGCGATCGCCCATTTCGGAGTTTTTGTAAGAAATCCCGCCGCGCGCTGCTCCTCGAAACTGTTGAGTTTGACGACAAGTCCATCGATATCAAACGGCAAGTCGCCTCTTTCAGCCACAGTTTTTTCGATAAGCGCCTCGATTTCCTCGATTTTTTCCATTTTTTCGTAGTGCGGAGTCTTGAAACCGAGCCCGCGGAGAAAACCGTGAAGTTCTTCCTGAGATTTTATGCTGACATCGCTGATCCCCGTTATCGCATAGGCAAAAAATTTGAGCTTTCTCCCTGCCGTAACCTTTGGGTCGAGCTGACGCAGCGAGCCGGCCGCGGCATTCCTGGGATTTGCGAAAGGCTTCTCCCCGGTTCCCGATTTTGCAGCGTTAAGCTCCTCAAAACTCGATTTAGGCATATAGACTTCGCCGCGCACTTCTATTTTCTCGACTGAGTTGAGTTCCGGGATTTCCAAAGGAATTTCTTTTATCGTAGCGACATTTTCAGTGACATCCTCGCCAACGGAACCGTCACCGCGCGTCGCAGCTTTCACGAACCGCCCTTTTTCATAAAGGATGTTGAGGGCAAGTCCGTCGATTTTCTGCTCGACGACATATCCACCTGCCGGCACAAAATCGAGCCGGTTGAAAAACTCCTCCACCTCGTTCACCGCAAAAGCGTCGTCAAGCGACATCATCTTTTCGCTGTGAACGACTTTCGTGAAACCGTCCCTTATTTTCGAGCCGACACGCATGGTCGGAGAATAATTCTGTTTTTTATCGGGATTTTTCCATTCATAATCGACAACTTCACGGTAGAGCCGGTCGTATTCTTCGTCGCTCATAAACGGCGAATCGTCGCGGTAGTAAGCGGTCGAAGCCTTGTTCAAAAGATTTATCGTCTCAAGATACTTTTCGAAATCCATATTTCACCTGTTTTTGATCGTTCAGAACTGCAAACCGGCATCACGGAGAAGGACTTCCATCGCCTCACGATTGTTTTTGCCGATAAATTTATGAATTTTCGTACCGTTTTTCGTAACGGCGTTCACATCCGCACCTTTTTTGATCAGTTCCCTGACTATGTCGGCGTTTCCTCTAGCCACAGCCCGCATCAGAGGAGTTATTCCGTAAGTGTCACCCAGATCGACATCGGCTCCCGACTGAATAAAAAGCCATGCCGCGCCGTTGTTTCCGCTTTCGATCGCCGTCATAAGCGGAGTCATCCCGTCGAAACCCTTCCTGTTGATGTCGGCACCAGATTTTATGATCAGAGAAATCATCTCCGGAGTTCCTTTCTGAGCTGCTTTCGCCAGAACAGATACCCCTTCGACAGAAGCCTGCAGATCGGCTTTTGAGTGAAGCAGGACCTGAAAACTCATCTCGTCACCGCTGTCGATCACATAAAAAATAACCGGGATCTGATATTTGCCGGCTTCGAAAGTAGTATTTGGACTCATTCCGGCATCAACAAAAAGTTTAACGATATCAGATCTTTTTTCTTTTATTGCCTTAACAAAATCCTCTTCCGAGAACTCGTAACCGAGAACAGCCAGCCTGTCCCTCGCCTTGTAGACCGAAGGTGCCGTGCGCTCCCTGCCGCCGCACGAAACGGCCGAAACAAACAGCAAAAACAACAAAAAAAGACGTCTCATAATGACAACCTCTCAAAAAAAAGCTGTTTATTATACTTAAAACCAACTTTTTTGCACTTTTTCATATTCAGTCGAATTTTTCGCGATTTTGCCCGAAAAAATTTGAGCTTTAAACACAAAAGGCTAGAATGAGCGGAAATTTTCGAGGTTTTGAAAAATGGTAAAGGCAAACGAAAAAAAGAGAGAGATTTTTGATTTTTTCAAGGATAACGCCGACAAGCTGTTCGACGACAATGAACTCGTCAAATCGGCTAAGGAGCTTGTCGCTCTTTTCGGCAAGGTTATCCGCGGTTACCGGCTTTATCCCAGAACGAATCCGGCGTTTTCCAGATTTGCTGATTATTTCAAAATAAAGCTGGACGATATTCTCACCGACATCCCTTCGGTTTCACTGAGGATCTCGACGAAAGGATTCATGCTCGGGAACCATCTGCTTGATACGGGCGAAAAAGACCGCGAAGTTGTCTTTTTCCTCTACAATGACGGTCTGCGCGAGATCTTTTTCCAAAAGGGTGTCGCCAGGGATGAAATAACGCAGCTTTTCGACATTCTTGCGCAGTGCACCCTGTTCGCGAACGAGGACTACGACCTTTCGACACTGCTTTGGGACCACAACTTCACGAATATCGGCTACATTACGGAAGACGAACTTATCAAGCAGAATCTTTCGCTTGCAAACGATTCTGAAAACTTTTCGCCCTTTCTTGTCGAAGAGCTTTCATACGGCCCCGGATTTGACGGGATCGGCGAAGTCGACAAGGATGACGGAAAGGACGGAGGCGGAAATTCGCCGGTCGATATGGCGAAATCACCCAACTTCGAAGCGAGCGATTTTGAAAAGTATACCGAACTCATCCTTCGCGAAAACATTCCGGTCGATTTCAACGAGCGCAAGGAGCTTCTCAACCAGAGACTTTCGAATTACATCGTCGGCAAAATGGAGATGTTCAAGTTCGACGAAGCTCTGAAACACAACAGTGATTCGTTTGTCGTCAACCGCTTTTTGAAGGAACTTTCGGCGCGCCTTACGAGCAGTCAGGGAACGAAAGCCGGCAAGGAACTTCTTGAAACCGCAGTTTCACTCTGGGAAAAGCTGCTTCTCTTCGGTTCGGTAAGCGGCGCTATCCTCTTCATCCAGACTCTCAAAACGATCGCCGAACAGCTGAAAACCACTCAGCCGGAATATGCGAAAAAAATCAGGGACACCTTTTCCGACCTTGAAAACGAAGAGTTTTTAAGCGACTTTTTCTTCACGGTCGAAGATATCCCGGCCGAGGAACTTGCCGTTATCGGCAAACTTTTTGCGATGATCCCGCCGAAAAAAACAGAATTTCTAGTTTCCAAAGTCACTGCTCTTGATTCAAAGGAAACGCGTATCGCAATTATAGACAGCTGTTCGAAATATCTGCCGCTAACTGACGAACTTATCGCTCTGACGCGCCATACCGACTGGAAAATCGTGCGCAATACCCTTGCTATGATGAAAGACAAGAAAGATCCGAAGATCGTTCCGGCAATCAGAACGCTGGTTTCGCATCCTCAGAAGCAGACACGAATCGAGGCACTGGCTCTGCTCATGGATTTTTCAATCGAAGAGGCTCTCCCGGCACTTGAAAGGGCGGTCTTTTCGTCGGCACGCGATGTCAGGAGCGCCGCAATACAGAAAATTCTCGAACTCAAGGACAATCTGGCGATAAAACCGATCGTCAACAGGCTTCTGCAGGTCCACAACCTCAAAAAACTGGAAAGCGACGAAATCGACGATATTTTTGCAATGATCGTTTCGATGCGCAGATACGATCTTTTCGATCTTCTCGGGCAGCACCTGTTGACGGAGGATAAGGAATGCGACATCAGGCTGAAGGCGATCCAGGCGATACAGAAAGCGACTACGATGACACATTTTTCCAGGTTTATCGTACGCGCCGCCGATATAAACTCGCTTTCGAAGATGAAAACGGACGAACTTCTGGCTTTCTGCAAGCTGCTCAGGCCCGAAATTTTCAAAGAACTCTTCCCCGAAATGAGAAATATGCTCAATGCTTCCGGCAGCCTCTTCAATAAAACCGTCCCGACTGCCAAAGAGGAATTCTACAAGACGATCTTCTACTACCGCAACGACCCAGAAGCAAAAAAGTTCATCGAGAAATCGCTTAATGAAGGAAACAAGGAAACAGTAAAAATAGTCAATAAAATCAAAGGAAAATACTTATGAGCGAAGAACTGCACGGCAATGTGATATCCTCGGAGTTTTTTGAGAACTCAGACCGTATCGAAAGGGAGAGGATGTATGATTTTACGGTAGCCCTCAACGCGCTTCTGAAATCGCTTAGGCTTTACGGCGCAGGCAACGACACCGTTGAGAAAAACACCGAAAAACTGAATGATGTAATAAAGTTTTTCTTTACGACCGACCCGTTTTTCGAGTTCACTTTCAACGGCAATGATTTCATGCTGAACGACATCAGAGTCAAAAGAAAGAAAGGACTCAATATTTCGTTCGAAGAACTTGAGGATTTTTTCATCGATCTCCAGATCGCAACGATAATCTTCCATAAAACAAGCGGGATCAGCGAAATCGTCGAGTTCCTGACTGCCGGTCAGGAGACAATGAAGTCGAACCTTAAGTCTGATGTCGTTTTCGACCGTTTCGAGCAGAAAATCAAAAACAAAGGGATCAAAATCCAGATAACCAAGCGTGACAGTTCAGGCGGCGACGACCTTTTCAACATTCTGAACAAAAGCCAGCTCGCACGTCTTACTTACAGAAATATGATTCTTGACCACGCGCTGTTCAAGGACAAAATCAAGGAAAACCGCCCGATGCCGCTCAGAAAGGCGATGCGTAACATCCAGAACACGATCGATATGATCTGCGACGGTTCGTCAGATTCGCAGGAATCGCACATCATGGTTCTCGCTTCGATCAACAGTCTCCGCGGCAAAATGATCGCGACGCACCTCACAAATACAGCGATACTCAGCATTGCTGCAGGTGTCCAGCTCGGCATCGACCGATCTCTGCTTACGCGAATCGGCATGGCGGCATATTTCCACGACATAGACATTCCAGCTGAATCGAAAGGCGAAGTCGTTGAACACTGCCAGAACGGTTTTGCAGTTCTCAGCCGACTCAATTCGCTCAACTTCGCGATGATGGAGGCGGCGATCACGGCAGGTCTGCACCATACGACCTACACTTTCGACTGCAAGCCTATCCCGCCGGAAAAACCGATAATGTCGACTCCGCTCGGCGAACTCATCAAAGTCTGCGACTACTACGATCTTGCGACACGCTGGTGGCCTGCACGGAAAACTGTTCCGATGAAACGCCCTGAAGCGATCGAGCAGCTTTTCAAAATGGCCGACATGCGCTGTCTCGCAAAAGTCACGGTCAAGGCACTTTTCAGTGCGCTCGGAATTTTCCCGCCTGGAACGGTCCTTCGCGTCATCGGCAAAAGACAGCTCGCATGCTCTCTTGATGTCTTCAGAACGACAGGGCGTAAAGGCAAGGCGGCGATTCTCGACAAAAACATGAATTTCGTCGGCGTTGAAACATTTTATCCGCATGAACTTCTTGAGATACCTAAAGGACTTCACTTCAGACTTCCGCCCGAAACAGTCAAGGCAATGCTTGACTCTTTCAACGAAGAGGCTGCGGGATAAATAACCGTGACGATGTAATGCCGTAACGTTTTATTCGAAAAGCCCGTATTTCAGGATTATATAGATTGCACGCAGGCCGTCTTTCCAACCGATTTTCTTACCGTCGGAAGATTTACGCGGATTATAGTTGATCGGGATTTCTTTGAACGAAAGTTTTTTATCGGCGCAAAGTTTCGCAGCTTTCGCCGTGATTTCAGGTTCGAGACCGAAACGCTCCTCCTCGATGTTTATTTCTTTCAAAACCTCCCCTTTGAACATTTTATAGCATGTTTCCATGTCAGTGAGAGTCAAACCTGTGAAAAGATTTGAGAAAGTTGTAAGTCCTGCATTTACCAAATAGTGAATTTTTCCGAGAGGGCTCGTTGATTTTCCGGCAAACCGGCTTCCATAAAGGACAGCGGTATCACTCTTAATAGCAAAATCAAGCATTTTCAGCAGATCCTGCGGATCATATTCCATATCGGCATCCTGAAAAACGACATAATCGCCTGTTGAATTTGCAGCAGCAGTTTTCACCCCGGCCCCTTTTCCCATGTTTTTCTCATGGCAAAAAAGTTTGATATTGCCTGCAGACTCATATTTTTTCAACAAATTCAACGAGTTATCTTTAGAACAATCATCAACGGCAATGATTTCAAGTTCATCGACCAGAGGCGATTTTTCTAGCTCGAACATCTTCGGCAGAATCAGATCAAGCGTTTTTTCCTCGTTGTAAACCGGAACAAGAAGCGAAAGTTTCATAAAAAAACCTTTTCTCAAAAACAAAAAAGCGGCGAATTATAGTGTTTTTTCAAAAAAAACAAATTCCTTGACATCATAAACCGGCAAACATGAATGTGACGCAGTTTCTCTGGATTCTTTCGCAAAACCCGAAAACCATTCTTTTCTGTTCCTGCGTTATTTCCTCTGAAAACGCCGCTTTTGTTCCTGATATTTTGAAAATTTTGTCCAACAATAACATATTGATTTTATTACCTTTCCGTAGAGACGTCATATATGGCGTCTCTGCATCCCCTCGCCACAATGGAGAGGGAATAAAAGGGTAAGGTCCGCGCAAAATGCGGCCAACTGGACCTCCTACCTCACACAACGAACATAGTAATTGACCGACTTACCGTAGTCGTCCACAAGACCTTTGTAGAAATCCACGCGCCATGCGAAATCTTGACTACCAGACCGAGTAGAAGACGACCAAAGCCAAACTTTGTCGTCATCACCAAGCTTGCTGTAATAACCGCCGTTGTTGCTTCGGCCATCACAATAACAACTTTTTGACCAGCAGTCTGAAGAAAGGCAGCTGTCCGACACTCTGCACGAGGAACCGCCTGACTGACAGTTCTGTATTGTTGTTTTAAGTTCGCTTATTGTCGGCAGTCTCCAGTCGTCAAAACCACCCTCAGTAAGATCTTCACAATATTGTTTTGCACTGCTCCAGCTCATTTCGTTTGACGAGCGGTCTGACCAGATGAGGTTGCCGATTTTGCGGCCTTTAAGATACCTTGCAGCCTGCTCCTGCTTTTCTCTTTCTTTCTGAAGTTTTCTGATGTTGCCCTTTGCTTCAAAAGAGCATTCTCCGTCAGGGAACGAATCAAGGTAATCCTGCCATGCTTCAAGTGAATTTTCGTTTTGAGCGTATTTGCACGCTTTTGCGTCTCGTGTTGAGCCGCCGGAAGGCTGATTGTAAGCAGGTCTTTCTGCATTTCCCGGGCGGTTTTGATGCTGAAGAGTGCGGATGGCACTTCTTGCCTCGAATTCACAGTCACCGCCGGGATGGAGTTTCAGATATTTCTGCCAGATTTCAACGGTGTTTTCGTTTCTCGCATGTTCGCAGAGAGATTTGTCAAGTACTCTTTTCGCTTCAGCCGCACACTGGCCTTTCGGAAACATCTCGAGATATGTCAGCCAGCCACTCGGACCTGTTGTGTATCTGGCAATTTCGCACGCTTCCTGATCTTTGCTTTTTTTAGCTTCAATCGCCGCATACTGGGCGGATTCTTCGTCCTTTCCCATAAGCTGGTTAACAATTTTCTCCATCGCCTCGCGCAGAGATTCCTGTGTTCCGTCGAAATCGGCATATCCGACCATGCCTTGCTCGTCGGAAATTTCACGCTCAAGGTCTATCAGCTCCGATGTGACGGTGTATTTTCTGCCGAATGCAACTATGGTCGTGTAAAGAATCTTGTCAGCGGAAACACCCATTCCTGTCGCAATTTTATAAACCTGGTTTCTGTCGAGACGAGTCGATTCTTTCTTCATCTTTTTGATTATCGCTTCCTGCTCGCTGTCGGAAAGAATAATGAATTTGCCTTTAGCCTGCTTTCTGAAATAGATGCTCATAACTTTTCTTTCGGCCTGCATCTGAGCTTTGCTGAGTTTTTTGCTCAGCGTTCCGCTGTTGTCCTCAAAATCGAGAATGGCTATTCTCGGTTTTTCCGCAAACAACCCTAACGAAAGCAAAAAAAGTACTAAAACAATGAAAATTTTTTTCATTTCGACCTCAAAAAAACGAATCATTCAAAAAAAACACGGTATTTTAGGAAATTTCACCGTCATGGCAAGTTTTTGGAGAAAGGTTATCCCTGTTCCATAAACATGAATGTGACGCAGTTTTTAGAGACGACTTTGAACACTCTTCCGCAGTTTGTGAGGATCCTTTCGCTCCGCTTTCCTCCGCATTCGGCGCATTTTTTGAAGCCGTTGGAGCGTTCAAAGCAGCCTGCGCTCACAAAAAGAGGCGGATTGAAGCCTGAAACCGGGATTATTTCGGGTGAAAGCTGCTGGATATCTTCTTTTTCCTCGATCCATGAGTAGCCGAAAAGAAGTTTTTCACCCAGAAGATTTTTAAAAAATGAGTATGAAAACTTATTTGCGAGATAGAGCGAAAAATCGATAAAAAAGAAAATATCTTCATCTTTTAAGTGTTCCAGAGCGAAGTTGATCTGCCCTAAATTGGAGAGCCCTACGAGGATTTTTTTATCGCTGTTTTCAGAGATCACATCATTGATTTTATTAAGATATTTCCCGCTTTCTTTCATCAAGGGAAGAAGCGGGATCGTCAGAAATCCGCCGACAGTTTTAAGCGAACTTTCAGGATCGTCCGGCATGAAAAAAGGAATATCAGTATCCGGGTTCATCAAAGCGCGCTCGCGGAAAATTTCCGGGATATTTCCGCTTTCCGGCACTGAAAACAAATCAAGAACTACCCTCTTTTTTTCTTCAAAAGCATTGTCGCAGAATTCTGCGTATTTTTCGTAAAAATCAGTTCTTATTTTTTTGAGAACGCTCGGAACAACAAAGATATTTTCGCAGTTTTTATCAAAAGTTGTTTTATCCGAGAAATAAAATGAATCAGCAGAATTTTTCAGTATTTCTGCAAACTTATCCTTAAAACCGTTCTGATTTTCCGATTTTTCAGCCATAATTTCTTCAGATTCGTAGGAAAAGCAGCCGCTCTTTATCTGAATAAATCTGCCGTCCCTGATGGAAACAGAAAGAGAAATATTTTTCTTCCACTGCGGAAAGCTTCCGGAGTTTACCTTTTTTCTTTCGAGAGAGCGCGAACTTACGAGATAAATTTCGTCCCCTACTTCCGGCAGTTCAGCGGTTTTGACATAAACTCTCGAACTGTCGCCGACAATTTTGAGATTTTTGCCAGACACTGAAGAAATCTCTTCTATTGAGCAGTTGAAAGGCTTTGTTTCGTCGTTGTTTTTGAAGAAAAAAAGCCCGTCGTGTATTCCAAGCGAATATTTGGTTTTGATAAAAAAGCGGTCTTTCAGCTTTTTCTCGCAAACTCCTGTCTTTACTCCGCGATGCCCCGGATAACCGCCACAGATCAAATTATTGCCAGAAAAATTCTTGAAATAAGCAGTCGTAGCCTTTCTCGCAAAGCAGATCCGGCTGTTTTTCAAAGCGTCGAAGTAGTCGCTCCGCTCAAGCATAGCGCAGTATAAAGCCGAAGTGTGGAAAACATATTCAGGCGATTTCATCCGCCCTTCGATCTTGAAAGAATCGACACCGGCGAATTTCAGCTGCTGCACAAAATCCTTGTATTCAAGGTCGTTGCACGAAAAGAAATATCCTTTTCTGCCGTCTTCGGTCTCATAGTAGCTCCGGCAGAGCTGCGCGCACATTCCGCGGTTTCCTGACCTCCCGAGCACCATGCCGCTTGCAAGGCATAGTCCCGAAAAAGAGTAGCAGAGAGCGCCGTGGACAAAAACTTCGAGCTCCATATCGGGAACTTCTTTTTTTATTTTCGTAATGAGGTCGAACGGAACTTCGCGGCTTAGAACAACTCTTGAAAAACCTTGAGTTTTCAGGAATTTGACTCCTTCAACGCTATGCACTGCCATTTGGGTCGAAGCATGCAACGGCAGATCAGGAAAAAGTTTTTTAAGGACCGATGCAAAACCGATATCCTGAAGAATTACCGCATCAACTCCGGCATCGTACAAAAAACGAGCTGTGTCGAGCGCGCTTTCAACTTCATCTTCTTTGATAACGGTGTTGAGCGCGGCAAAAATCTTCTTTCCGTCACGCACTGCAAGGGTTTTAAGCGAAAGGAACTCCTCACGCGAGAAATTCTTTGCCGCTTTTCTTGCCGAAAAATCGCTTAGACCGAGATAAACCGCGTCCGCACCGCCTTCGAAAGCGGCGACCGCAGCCTCAAAACTGCCGGCAGGAGCAAGAATTTCAACTTCAGAGTTCATTTTTAACCTAGAATTCAAGCGGCAGATACTTGCCTTCTTCAAGAACTTTGTGCGAATAGTCTTCAAGCATCACGACAGAGCGGAGCGCGACTTCCGGTGCAGGCTTTCCAGCCTTGGCGTAAAGTTCGATTTCGTATTTGTAGTATTTTATTGCTTCCGGAATATCGGAAACAAGATCGACCGCGGCAAGGTCAGCAACCAGCTCGATAAGTTTTTCACCGGTAAATTCGCCGCTCGAGATCAACTTTTTAAGATAAGGCTTTCTTTCGACATTTATTTCAAGATCCTTCATCGTCTGCTGTTTTGCGTACACATCGTAAATGTTGTTGTCATCAAACTTTTCAAAGCCGTGATCAAAGCATTTTTTCAGAAAATTGTATCTTGTGAGCTCGCTTGCGTCAGGAACAACTGAATTGACAAGTTTCAATGTGGTGTCGCAGTCGCCGCGGATCATGTAGATATAGGCTATATTCAAAGTTCCGTTTGAAGTGATGTACTCCCCTTTTTTCACCATCTCTTCGTAAAACGCGAGCGCTTTGTCATGATCGCCTTTTACAATGTGGTAACCGATGATGTTGCCCAAAAGATTCGGGTCCCAGTAGCCTGTATCGATCGACTGTTTGTAATATTCCCATGCTTTGTCAGGGAATTTCATATTGAGATACTCAGCACCGATAGTAAAAAGCCCGCGGAACGAGAGCGGCTGTTTTTCGGCATCGGCATGAAGCACGGTCCAGATGTTTTTCATTTCGAAATTGCGGGAGATCGTCCGTAGCGAGAAGAGCGAGAAAAGAAGCGTTATGCAAAGCGCGGCAACGGCTCTTTTCCTGTTTTCGGTGAAATTGAACATCTGCTGGAAACCGACGCTTTCAGTTCCGGCAAAATAGTCGAAAAAGATTCCGGCTATCGCGCAGAATCCGATGACAGGAACATAAAGATAGTGAACCGCAACAATTTCGTGAAGCGGGATTATCTGCATTACCGGAGCAAGCGAAACAATGAAAAAAACTATCCAGAAAGCGACTGTATGCCTCATTTCGAGCCGTTCGGCAGTTGAATTCGTTTTGTTTTTCCTGGAAGTGGTAAGAAGATCCCAGACGATAAAAATCAGGACAAACATCGAAAAAATCGAGAAAAAGACCTCAAAATTCCAATCCTGAACCAGCGGATAACCGGCATTGTCAAGAATGATTTTCCATGGAAAAACCGTGAGTTTAAGGTAGTGAAGAAAAATCGTAGCCGCCGTCAGATAGTGGACTTCCGGCGAATTACCGTGGAAACTGATGCCTTTGAGCGATACGAGGGCGCTTCCTCCGCCGGAAATCGCGAGAAGGGCGAAAATCGAAAACAGAAGAAGGAAAATCATCAGCAAGAAGTAAAACCAAGGTTTTTTGAGAAGCGCCGCTCCGTCAAGATATGCGGCATACATGATAAAAACAAGAGGTATCGTCGCTCCCATCTCTTTCGCCGAAATCGAAAGCAACATGAAAATCAGGGCGAGGATCAAAAATCCCCATTTCTTTCTGACTGCGCCCGAAACAGCTTTGACGGAAGGCGAAACAGTCCTGTAAAATTTGAAAAAACAGCCGATGCTGAGAATATAGAAAAGCCCCATGAGAATGTCACGCCTGCCTGAAATGTAGGCTACGGCGTCGGTGTTGACGGGATGGACCGCAAAAATCAGGGAAGCGGCAAACGCAGCGCGTTTCCTGAGACCGAATGTCTTCAGAGCCCAGAAAAGGGCGAGAACGGAAAATATGTGATAAATTATGTTCATAAGCCTGAAACCGGCGGGATTCATTCCGAAAATCCGGTAATCAATGGCATATGAGATGTAACGCAAAGGCCTGTAGGCTCGCAGAATATCGATAAAATTCCTTGAAGTTATCCAAAGAGAGTTCTGAACAAGCGGAATATCGTCAAAAATAAATTCGTTCGGAAGCGAGTTAAAATAGACGAAAACAACCGCCAGAACGAGAAAAAGCAGCTGTTTTTTATCACTTTTATCTGTCATCTGCACCACCCCTCTATCAAAGTCCGTCGAACTCTTTGTCCGGCATTTCCGGCTCGCGCTTAAACGGTTTTATGAAAAAAACGATGTTCAGAACCGCCAGAACACAGAAAGAAACAAACATTACAAGCCCGGCGTAATCGGTGCGCGGAATAACACCGTCCTCGATAAAAAATCCGTCGTCTTTCATTTCCAAAAAAAGAGATTTTGCGAAAAAAGCCTGCATTTTCGCCGCTTTTGTATTGGTTTTGAACGCAAAAGCACGCCCTTTGACAGTCCTGTAGTGCGGACCGGCGAAAGAATCACCGTCGGTCACGGCCGAATCAATTATGAATTTCGAAGAACCATTCAGATAGTAAATGACATGCCTCTCTCCAAAAACGCCTTTCTTTACATTTCCGCCCTGAACCGAAGTGATCCCTTTGATCTGAACATAGTCTCCGTCTTTCACTTTCGCGAAAGCCTCGTTATTCAGTTCAAGCGCGTCACCGAGATCGATAGGATTATCGTCCGCAAAAAAATAGAACACATTATCAGAAAAAGCGTAGATCGCGTAAAGCAGGATCACAGAAGATATGACAAATGCTATGATATTCTTTTTCCCTACATAAAAACTGATTTTTTTCATGATTTTTTCTCCAGAAGTGCTGTTGCAAAAGCGGCTATCCCCTCTTTTCTGCCTGTAAAACCGAGCTTTTCGGTAGTTTTGCCTTTAATCATCAGAGAATCAGGCTGAATATGCATTATTTCTGCAAGTTTTTCTATCATTCTAAGTTTGTAATGACTGATTTTCGGCGTTTCGCAGACAACAGTCGAATCTATGTTTACGATTTCCCAGCCGCGAGAATTGATTTCGGAGACGACTTTTTCAAGCAGAAGCGTACTTCTGATGTTTTTGAAAGCGTTGTCAGTATCTGGAAAAAGTTCGCCTATGTCGCCGATGGCCGTTGCTCCGAGAAGAGCGTCGATTATCGCGTGGATCAGCACATCGGCATCACTGTGACCTGCAAGCCCGATATGTTCTTCGATCAGGATCCCGCCTAAAAAGAGCGGCCTTCCTTCCTCAAATCTGTGGACATCGAACCCGTTTCCTATCCTCAAATTCATATCATCCCCAGTCCTATGAACAAAATCTGCATGAAAATATAAAAAACCACAAAAATCCTCGCCTGTCTTTCTGAAAAATCATTGACAATTTTTCCTCCTTTGTAGACAAGAACAGCCCGCCAGCAGAACGAGGTCAAATTGCCTAACACCGGAATAATATTCAACAATCCAGTAGCCATTATAAAGCTTGACATCCTGTAAAAATGGATGAGACGCGTTCTTGAACCTAGAAGCGTGCTGCCTGTGTGGAGAATAAAAGCGGTGAAAACTATTGACATGAAAGGGGAAAGAACAATCTGGAAAAAAAGCATCGACGGCTCGGGATTCATCATGTCAAAAATCGCCTGCAACGCCTTTTCGTCGCCAAGAAGAGGCAAAGCTTCCGTCCCGATCGAAGAGACCGCAGCTTTGAACGAAGCAAAGTTTGGGAAAGATGTCTGGAAAAATTTCAAAGCCCAGAAAGTCTGGAAAAGCGATGCCGCGAGCGCCGCTATTATGCCGTAAAGCGGGAGAAAAGACGGCTTTGCACAGCTTTTCATTTTCTGAAAAAACTGCTCTGTTTGAAACAAGACCTCTTTTGTCGTCATAAAAAACGCGTCGGCGAAACCTATTTCCGAAATCATATCCCACGGTGTTCCAGGGGAAGCCAGAACTTGGATTTTTTTAAGAACCACCGTGATTTTTTTAATATTTTCGTTGATTTTTTTATTCTGATCGATCGTTTCCTGGTCTTTATCTTTTAAATTGCGGTCAACGACGCTGTTTGCCTCGTCTTTCAAAGGGTCGCCGATGAATACAAGCGCACCGCATTTAGGGCATGTCGTCATTCCGAATTTTGCGACAGATATTGTTTTATGGCAGTTCGGACACTCGGTAATCATATTTTCTCCTCCGAAAGCCGCGCATTATACCATAAAAAAATGCGAAAACCATTAAAAAAGGGAAAAGCGGATAAAAAAATACCCGGACTTGCGCCCGGGTGTTGAAAAGCGTGATTCTATCGTGCGAAGATTCGGGGATTACTTTCTGAAACCGCCTCTCGGTCTTTCTTCACGCGGACGCGCTTCGTTGACAGTAACCGTTCTGCCGTTAAGCTCGGTTCCGTTAAGACCTTCGATAGCTGCCATAGCTTCTTCCTTTACCGGCATTTCGACAAAACCGAATCCTTTGGAACGGCCGGTTTCGCGGTCAATGACGAATCTTGCGGAATCAACTGTTCCGTAAGCCTCGAATGCAGCTCTAAGTTCTTCTTCACTCATTTTGTACGCAAGGTTTCCAACATAAATGTTCATGTCTCTTCTCTCAAAAAAACAACCGTAAAACACACTCTGAGAATTATTTCTCAAAGTTGAGGAATGGTAGTTTGCAAAAAATAAAAGTCAAGGAATAAAAAATGTTTTGGAAAAATTTTTTTTCAAACCGTACCGGCAGCCGGAATTTGACAAAATATTTCCCCAAAATTAAAGTGAGCCGTTTTATCGGTTTCTTCAGGTGCAAAGATGTTTACAGGAATAATCGAAGCGGTTTCGGAAATAACAGGAATAGAAAAAAGCGGCCGTGAATGCCGTCTCACCCTGAAAAATCCTTTTGGTAACGAAATAAAAACAGGCGATTCGATAGCCGTCGACGGTGTATGTCTGACGGTAGAAAATTTTACCGGCAGGACAATTTCCTTTTTTGTATCGAAATCGACTCTTGAAAAAACAATCGCAGCGCATTACAGGACAGGAACTCCTGTCAATCTGGAACGTGCCATGCCGGCAGACGGAAGGTTCGACGGGCACATTGTGCAGGGGCATGTCGATTCGTGCGGAAAAATAACCGGAATCACAAAAATAGGTGACGGAACGGAAATAAAAATCGCTTTCGACGGCAAATTCGCCGATTTCACCACTGAACGCGGCTCTGTAACAGTAAACGGCATCAGTCTGACAATTGCCGAACTCGCAGGAAACACTTTAAAAATCTCACTTATTCCGGAAACCTTGAAACGGACGTCCTTTTCTGCGACCCTTAAAACCGGTGCCGATGTCAATCTGGAATTCGATATAATCGGCAAATATGTAGCAGGGATCATTAAACACGGAAAAAATCCATCCGAAGCAGAAAATTTTCTGGAAATGCTTTGATTCTTTCACTTTTTTCTTGCAAAACCGCCAGATTTCTCTATAATGCCGCGGTTTATTTTTTGAGGGTAACATGGAAGATCCTTTAGGTAGCGTGACAATTTTTTTAGTCGGTAGCCGGAGAGATTAGCCTTCAACCCTTCCCTCCCGCGTCCGACGGGAGGCACTCATGAAAAATACACTGCTCGTCAAAGAAATCAGGGAGATGCTCGAAGACGGCCTCTTTGAGGATATCAAAGATTTTGCCGAGTCAAACCCGCCGGATGTTGTAGCAAACTTCTTTGAAGCGCTGGAAATTCCAGAAATCATTCAGATTTTTTCATTCATAGATGAAGAAATAGTTGCCGACATATTCACGGAATTCGAGGACGAAGTCAAAAGTCAGCTCACTTCGCAGATGTCCAGCAGACAACTCGCCGAACTGCTCTACGAACTGCCCGAAAATGTGCACACACAGATCCTGTCGACCCTTGATGATGATAAAAAAGCTGAGATCCACGAACTTATCGAGGAGATCGACAAAGAATCAAGACAGGCGCAGGAAGCTCTTTTCGGAAATATTCCCGGCATCATCCGTGACCGCGAAGGCAACATTCACGAAAGCATCAGAGTTTACAAGCCTTTTGCAAAAAAACTCAAACAGATCAACAAACTGGACAAAGGGACCCTGATCACGGTGACAGACCCGGGCCAGGAAGAGATCGACTTCCTCTGCAAAGAACTTAACATCCCTGCCGACTTTTTTGAATACGCTCTCGACATGGATGAAAGGGCCCGTATCGAAGAGGACGACAACAATAAACTCGTCATCGTGAAGATCCCCTACTACGATTCTACCGACGAAGACGAGATGTACGGAACCATCCCGCTCGGCATAATTTTCGCCGGAAACACGATCCTTCTAGTGTGCGGAATGCAGACCGATTTCATCTCTAAAATGATAGAAAACATGCAGAAAAAATATCTGGGAAGCCTCGCAAAAGACGACTTTGTCCTTACGACTCTTTTCGACACGACCCAGCTTTTCCTGCTTTACCTGAAACAGATCAGCAACATCATCACGATCGTCCAGAAAAAGATCCAGGAAACAAGTAAAAACGAAGACTTGGCGAAACTTCTGAACCTCGAAAAAAGTCTCGTTTACTTCACTACCGCACTCAAATCGAACGAGTTTATGGCGATGAGGCTCAGAAAAATCGGACTTGTCCCGGTAACAGAAGAAAATGACGATAAAATCGACGACATCGTGACCGAAACCAAGCAGGCGATCGAAATGTCCTCCATCTACAACAACATCGTCAGCGAAATGATGACGGCGTTCAGTTCTATTATCTCGAACAAACTGAACAACATCATGAAGCTTCTCACCATCATCACGATCGTCCTCACCGTTCCCGTCATGTTCGCCTCGATCTACGGCATGAACATCCAGCTCCCGGGCGACAAATCGCCTTACGCGTTCGCAGTTTTCGTTCTGATTTCAATAATGTTTTCAGGACTCGTCGTCTGGTATTTCAAAAAGAAAGACTGGTTCTGAGATTACGCCAAGCCGTACTGACAGGCAAGAATAGCTAAGCGCAAATACAATCATAAGCAAAATTAACACAGAAATTTGAGAAATCTTGCTGAAATATACAAGAAATTTTTATCTTATCAGTCTACAATCACCTTCGGGATTCTGTCGGAAAGTCTTGCCACGACTTCGTAGTTTATTGTGCCTGCAAGAGCCGCGACCTGCTCGGCGCGGATAATCTGGTCGCCCTGCTCGCCGATAAGAACGACTTCATCCTCGGCTTTGACATCGGGAATGTCGGTAACATCGATCGTGGTGAGGTTCATAGCGATCCTGCCGATGACGGGAGCGCGCTTTCCGTGAACGAGGACATATCCCTGATTTGAAAGTTTTCTGTCGTAGCCATCGCTATAACCAATGGGAATTATTGCGATTTTCGAATCACGCGTCATCTGGTGCGAGCAGCCGTATCCGACGAAATCGCCCGCTTTTATGGTTTTGACCTGACCGATCACGGTTTTCCACGAAAGAACTGGGGTCAGGATGTGCTCGGGACCATGACCGTGCTCGATTATGTAGCTGAGATAAGTCTCTTTCGAAGGCCAGAGACCGTATTGCGCGATGCCGAGACGGACCATGTTGAAATGGGTGTTGTTGTATATCGTAGCGGCCGCACTCGATGCGAAGTGCATGTCAAAACCCGAAAATCCTGCCTCGCGGATATAGGAGATCTCTCTTTTGAAGCGGTCTATCTGGAATCTCGCGTAAGAGTGGTCAGTCGTGTCCTCGATGTTTGCGAAATGGCTGTAAACCGCTCTCAGCCTGACGTTCGTGCACTTTTTGAGTTCTTCAAGAAATGCTATAAGCACCTGACCGGCGATTCCCTGTCTGTTTGTTCCGGTTTCGATCTTGAGATGGATATTTACCGTCTTTCCGAGAGATTTCGCGATATTATCATAATTGTGGAGATATTCAGGATCGCAACAGAGAACTTCGATATCGTTTTCGACCGCCGCTTTCGCCATTCTTTTGATGGTAGGTCCGACAACGACGATGCGCTGCGTGAAGCCCTGCTTTCTGAGGATCAGAGCCTCGTCGATGCTGTGGACGC
>Ga0310696_10000204_pt1 | contig 100238 bp, 79 predicted proteins | sample AusTroGonzalo_MG_4_FD_203885 | JGI IMG/M metagenome (GOLD analysis project Ga0310696, IMG submission 203885) | Bovine rumen microbial communities from tropical cattle in Woodstock, Queensland, Australia - Gonzalo_02 (v2) (version 2) | ecosystem: Host-associated > Mammals > Digestive system >...
ATATCATACCGCTCCGTCTCCGAAGCCTTTACCTTCCGGGCTTCCAGCTGCGGCACATCCTTCACATTCCGTATGGTGAGATATACTTCCTCGTCATATTCGTACACTTCGTCCGCTTCCGTCAGATTCCAGTTGATCTTGATCCCATCCGGCGTGATGAGCCATCCGTTTGCCAGATGGGCTCCAACGCTGACCAGCCGGAGCAATGTGCACGGTCCGGACTCGTCCTCGTACGCATACGCATTTATGATTTCATAGAAATGGAACGTATCCTCCGGAATGCACGCATACCAGTCGCTCTGCTTCACCTCCGACAGCGGGATTTCCCGGGCATTGTCCGGAATATTCTTCTCCTGAAGTCCCATCGGAGTGGGCATAGGGTTCTGTCTCGGCGTTATCGTCGGTGTAGGCGTAGCGTCAGGCAGCGTCGGTGTCGGTGTTGCCACAGGAATCTCCGGCGTAGGTGTTGCTGCCGGCATCGTCGGCGTCGGCATAGCAATAGGCAGCGTCGGTGTCGGTGTTGCCACAGGCATCGTCGGCGTAGGTGTTGTCGGGCAGGGCGTCGCCGTACCGACCGGTGTCGGGTCCTGCCGGGACGGGACAATTTTCTTGAACCATCCGTTCTTCGCACCAACAAAACCGATAACAACAATAATGGCAGCTGCGGCAATGCCGCTCAACACGCGAAGCCTTGCAATTCTTCGCGCAGATGTATTTTTAACCCCCATCCCTGCCGATACAGTCTCATTTTCCGTATACGGATTCGCTTCTTCTATCAACCGGTCATCCAGATCGGTAAGTCCGTGTATCAAATCAATCTTTTTCATACAGTATAGCCTTCCTTTCCCAGTTTGTCTTTCAGTCGAAGACGCAGGCGATGCAGGATGGAAAGCACCTTACTTTCGCTGATTCCGTTCCGCTCGGCGATCTGCCGAACCGTCAGGAAATACCAGTATTTCTGCACGAAAACGACGCGGTAAAGCTTCTTCTGCCCAAAAAGGAACTCGTTGATGCTGTGCATCAGGGCATCCTCCCTCACACGGTCCTCCACCGAGTCGATCTGTGCGACAAACTCCTCCACCTCATCAAAGCTCACCGTTGTCTGCCCTCCGCCCCGCTTCTTGCTCGTCAGCTCGCGGTAGCGGTCGATGGACAGGTTTCGAACAATCTTCCCCAGATATACGCGCAGGTTGTCCGGTTTCTTCGGCGGAATCGTATCCCACACACGCATCAGCGCATCGTTAACACACTCCTCCGCATCCTCCTTGGTACCGAGGATCCCGAGGGCAACCGAAAGTCCGTATTTTCCGTATTTTCTCTCAGTCTCCCGGATCGCGTCTTCCGAGCGGTTCCGATACAACTCAAGAATTCCGACGTCTTCCATGAAAGTATTTCTCCTTTGTTTTTGAAGCTTCATCCATACAGACGGAAAATGAAACCGGCAGATTGCATTTTTCGAAAAATATTTCTTTGATTCTTTCTTCTATTTTAGCATTTTATAATCAAGAACGCTATAGGCGTTCTTGCCGCGGCGCGTGCGGTGCGCAGCACCTTCCGCTGCACGCGCCTGCGATCCCGCCGGAGGCTTTTTCATGGACGAGGTATTCCTCGTCCATGAAAAAGGGACTGTCATCACAAACATGTGAAACAGTCCCCTGGTTTTCTTTCTTCGGTTCTTCGCCTTCAGCGATCACGGTTTCGCCCTCACGCCTTCGCTATGATCCCGCCGCCCAGCACACAGCCGTTCTCATCGTACCACACAGCCGACTGGCCGGGTGCTGCCGCGCGGACCGGCTCGTCGAAGGTGATCCGGAACAGATCCTCGTCCGTCCGCGTGATCACCGCCGCCTGGGCGGTATGGTGGTACCGCACCTTCACGAAGCAGCGAAGGCTCTCTCCCTCCGCGATATCCGCTATTCCCATGAAATTCACATCCTCGCAGAGAATGCTGTCGCGGTAGACGGCGCTCTCGTCGCCGAGGACCACCTCATTTTCCGAGGGACGGATCTCCGTGACGTACGCAGGGAATCCCAGGGCGATGCCCAAGCCCTTGCGCTGCCCGACCGTATAGTTGATGATGCCCTTGTGACGGCCGAGAACGCGGCCCTCCGTATCGACGAAATTGCCCTCACCGGGGATCTCGCTGCCCTCCGGGGCGTGGTCGCGGACATACTCCGCATAATGACCCTCCGGCACAAAGCAGATCTCCTGGGAATCGGGCTTGTCCGCAACGACAATCCCGGCCTGCCGCGCCAGTTCCCGCACCGTCTCCTTGGAGTAGGATCCAAGCGGCATCATGGTCCGCGCCAGCTGGTCCTGGGTAAGGCGGTAAAGCATATACGTCTGGTCCTTCTCCGCGTGGTCCGCCGTCCGCACGGTGTAGCGGCCACTTGGAAGCTGCACGACGTTGGCATAGTGTCCGGTGGCCACGGCGTCCGCCTGAAGGATGTCCGCGTACTCCAGCATCTTCGCCCATTTGACGGTGCGGTTGCAGCCCACGCAGGGGTTCGGCGTCCGTCCGCGCAGGTACTCCGCGACGAAGGGGGCGGTTACGTTTTCGCAAAATGAGGACACGCAGTTGACCACATGGAACGGAATCCCGATCAGCGCTGCGGTGTCTCTGGCGTCGTCAATCTCGCAGCAGCGGCTCATCTCGCCGCTCTCCGACTCCCATGTGCGCAGCATTATGCCGATGACATCGTGTCCCTGCTCCTTGAGAAGCAGGGCAGCCACTGCGCTGTCCACGCCGCCGGACAATCCTATCAAAACCTTAGCCATTCTATCCTCCAAAAAAGCGCAGAACCCTTCGGCTCTGCGCTTCCTCTTTTACAGGTATTTCCGCAACTCCTCGATGCGGTCCGTCCGCTCCCACGGAAGGTCGATATCGGTGCGGCCGAAATGGCCGTACGCCGCGGTCTGCTTGTAAATCGGCCGGCGCAGGTCAAGCATCTTGATGATGCCGCCCGGGCGAAGGTCGAAGACCTTGCGGACAATCTTCGTGAGCTCAACATCGGAAATCTTGCCGGTGCCAAAGGTATCCAGCATCACCGAGGTGGGCTCCGCAACGCCGATGGCGTAGGAAAGCTGAACCTCGCAGCGGTCTGCGAGTCCTGCCGCTACCACGTTCTTCGCCACATAGCGGGCTGCATAGCTGGCGGAACGGTCCACCTTCGTGCAGTCCTTTCCGGAAAATGCCCCGCCGCCGTGGCGAGCATATCCGCCGTAGGTATCCACGATGATCTTGCGGCCCGTGAGGCCGGAGTCACCGTTCGGTCCGCCGATGACAAAGCGTCCCGTGGGGTTGATATAGAAGATCGTCTCGTCGTCCACCATCTCCGCCGGAAGAACCGGGTCGAGGACGAACTTTCGAATGTCTTCGTGAAGCTTCTCCTGGGTCACATCCGGGTCGTGCTGCGTCGAGAGAACCACCGCGTGCAGATGCACGGGCTTGCCGTTCTCGTCGTACTCCACCGTCACCTGGGATTTGCCGTCCGGACGAAGATACGGAAGGGTTCCGTTCTTGCGGACCTCGGCAAGCTTTCTGGTGAGCTTGTGCGCAAGGCTGATCGGATAAGGCATCAGTTCAGGAGTTTCGTTCGTCGCGTAGCCGAACATCATACCCTGATCGCCGGCGCCGACGTTGAGTTCGTCAGCAACCGCACGGCTGCTCTCACCGCTGTCCGCCGCAGCGCCTTCCTTGAGCTCAAGGGCCTTATTCACGCCCATGGCAATGTCCGCAGACTGTTCGTCAAGCGCAACAATGACGCCGCAGGTATCGGCGTCAAATCCGTATTTGGCACGCGTGTAACCGATCTCGCGGATCGTGTCTCGCACGGTCTTCTGAATATCCACGTAACCGTCAGTGGAAATCTCTCCCATCACAAGCACAAGGCCGGTCGTGATCGCCGTCTCGCAGGCTACACGGCTCATGGGGTCCTGCGCGATCAGCGCATCCAAAACCGCATCCGAAATCTGGTCGCAGATCTTATCGGGATGTCCCTCTGTAACCGATTCCGAAGTAAACAGCCTTTTTTCCAACTTTTATCGCCTCCTTAATTGGTACGGGTTCGTTTGTCATATTTCCGGGCCGGAATCACTCCGTTCCCAGATTGCTCCGGTCGTCCACTGTCTCCTTGACAATGTCCGCACCGATCCCGCGAAGCTTGCCGTCGAAATCCTCGTAGCCTCGCTCAATATAGTCAATCCAATCCAGCACCGTCTGTCCGCCAGCCGCAAGGGCTGCGATCGTGAGCGCTGCACCGGCGCGAAGGTCCGGGACCTCGATATGCGTTCCGGTCACCGACTCTACGCCGTGAATCTTCGCTGTTTTGTTGTCCTTCACATCGATGTCGGCGCCCATTTTCCGAAGCTCTTCCACGTAGCGGAAGCGGTTCTCGAAAATGGTTTCCGTAACCGTGCTGTTGCCGCTGCCAAGCATCAGGACCGACGTGATCTGCGGCTGCATATCCGTCGGGAATCCGGGGTACACACGGGTGCGTACCGTCGAGCTGCCGAGCCTCGTGCCTTCATCCGCCACAATGCGGACTTCGTCGCCGCTTGCGGACTCCTCAACCCGCACGCCGATCTCCTCAAGCTTGGAGGAAATGGCCTCCAGGTGGCGCGGGATGACGTTCTTCAGCGTCACATCGCCCTTCGCTGCAGCTACCGCACACATAAACGTTCCCGCCTCAATCTGGTCGGGAATGATGGAATACTCCGTGCCACGCAGGGATTCCACACCGTAGATACGGATCACATCCGTACCGGCACCCTTGATCCGCGCGCCCATGCTGTTTAAGAAGTTGGCCACATCAACGATGTGCGGCTCCTTCGCGGCATTTTCCACCGTGGTCTGGCCCTTTGCAAGAACTGCCGCCAGCATGATGTTGATGGTGGCGCCGACGCTGGCAACATCGAGGAAAATACCGTTGCCGCGCAGGTTCGTCACATTGGCATAAATGCAATTGTCTTTCTCATTCTCGTCGCAGTTGACGCCGAGAGCACGGAAACCTTTCAGATGCTGGTCGATCGGCCGTGAGCCGATGTCGCATCCGCCGGGCATCGCAACCTGTGCCTGCCCTTTCTTGCCAATCAGCGCACCGAGCAGATAGTACGATGCACGGATCTTCTGGATAACTTCCGACTTTACTACCACGGAATTGATGGTCTTGCCGCAGATCACGACCTTGTGCGGGTCGATCCGATCCACGGTTGCACCGATTCCCTTGATGGCGTCAAGCAGCACGTTGATGTCGCTGACATCCGGAAGATTCTCGATGGTAACCGGCTCGTCCGTCAGAATTGCACCCGCAATGATACCAAGCGCCGCGTTCTTCGCGCCGCCGATCACCACGTCACCGTGCAATGACTTGCCTCCGTTAATGATATACCGATTCATAATAGGTCACTCCGCGCTTCCTTTGTCGTCCTTACCGATGTCCTTGAGGAGGTTGTAGAGCATCTTCTCCATATCCTCATCGGGAATTTCCTTTTTCTCGCGAACACACGGCACAACCTGAGTGTCAGCCATCATCTTCGCATACTCGTCCTCGTTCGCGTCGGAGGGATTGCCCTTCGCCTCCTCCGTCGCGTTGCAGACCTCATTGCCGATCCTCTCAGCCACTGCTTCCAGCTCCGCATCCGCATAATCGCGCTCCGCGATCACAACGTCACTGTCGTCGGCACCTTCGGATTCCTCCTCCGGAAAATTCTCCTCGTCGCAGTCCTCGTCGTCCTCATCGGATTCCTCGTCGCTGTCCTCATCCGTATCGTCAACATCGTCGTCCTCAGGCTCATCGTCGTCGGCATCGATGTCGTCTTCTTCATCATCGTCCTCGTCGTCGAGATCGTCGTCTTCGAGGTCGTCTTCCTCGTCGAACTCATCCTCGTCGTCATCATCGGACTCTTCGTCATCCGCCTCGTCGGAGTCGTCCTCCCCGGCGTCATCTTCGTCGGAGTCGTCCTCATCTTCGTCAGAGTCATCCTCAGCGGTCTCGCCGGACTCCTCCTCAGCCACATCCTCCGAAGCCTCGTCGGTATCCTCTTCCGGATCGGACTCGTCATCCTCGTCCTCATCGTCGTCATCGTCATCATCGTCGAAATAGACGTGATCGATCTTTCCGGCAAGCTCCTCCGGCAGGACATACTCTGCGCCGTCGGCTGCTGCAGCTTCCGTTGCGGCCTCCGCCACTTCGGCTTCCGTCTCGACAGCTGCGGGCTCTGCGTCAGCTTCCTCTGCCGCGGCCTCACCGGCATCCTCCGCGAAAACCGAACGATCCTCACCGGTAGGCTGGTGCAGCGACAGAAACTCCGGTGTGCGGAGATACGGCTCGGGATGAGCGGGCATCGCCTGTGCGATGGACTTCTCATCCACGGTCTCGTTGGCCACCGCCTCTGCGCGGGCATTTTCCTCCAGGAGCGCAGAGACATCATCCATCAGGGACTCTGCGGTGGTCTCAGCGTCAACTTCCTCCTCGGCAGCCGCGGCAATATCATCGGCGTCCGTATCCGTCTCGCAGGCGTCCAGAAGGACTTTCGCCTTCGCCGACACCTCGGAATCCGGAAAATACTTCATGATCTGGTGGCATTCCTTCGCGCACAGCTCACGGTCGTTATTCTTGTAATATGCCTTGGCAAGCTCCAGCGCCCAGACATCGGTATACTCTTCATTCTTCAGCTTCGCAAGGCTCTTGATCAAAAACTCGGGATCCTTGCCCAGCATGCAGTCCACACGGTAGCGGTACACAAGGCGCTCCGGGTTCTCCGGCTCCATCCGGCGGAACTCGCGGAGATACTGCTCCGCTTCCCTCGGTTCCTTCTGTTTCAGGCAAATCTCAATCAAGCCGGTCATAACCTTATGGGTTTTGTTCCGGTTGTACATCTCAAGATAAATGTCCTTTGCGTCGTCGTAGCGTCCCTTCTTCGTGTACAGATCCGCAATGACGGAAAGGTTGTACTGCGAAGCCACCTTCTCGGGATTGATTCGGTCGGCGATCTCCACCGCCTCATCGTACGCCTTCTCTCGAACCAGTTTCTTTACTGCATTGACTTTGGCGGTCGTTGTCAGTAACATGCTACTCTCCTCTCCTAAGAACCTGCGGATTCGAACCCGAATCCCATGGGAATTCCGTTAACCAATACAAAAGCCGTGCGAAGTGCGTCGAAACGCCTTTCCGGACGTTACCGCAGCAGTTGACTCGGCTCAGGTTTACTCGCGGCGCATGAGAGGGTTCGCTTAGTGCTGCTGTATTCCTACCCTGACACGGTTCACAAATTCTCATCGCGCGAGGCCCAAGCTTCAACGTTACTTACTACGGGCAGCTCCAAATCGGACGCCCCTCGGCACATCATCACCCCTGCTGTAGCGGATTGCAGGTACAGGGCACCGCTATCTCCCCGGTTGCACGGCACAATAAGTATACTGTTTTTCTATATAATTGTCAACCAGAATAACAAGGTAGAAAGGCTGCGGAAAATACTGTGAAAAAGCGCACTCAGTGTACGTGCGCTCGGCACACGCATCGCAGACTTCGTCTGCTTACGGTCTTGTTCCGCGACACATCGGAAATGAATTTCCATGTGTCGCGAAAACAATCCCGCCGACGCACCGGTGCGTGTGCCTCGCTTAGCGCGCAAAAGGAAACCACCCCTGCATTTCTGCAGGGGTGGCTTCCGGAGAAGGTATTTTTGTTACTTTGGGGTGTAGCAAAAACTATATAATGTATTGGGGTTTACGCTCATTATAATACCACGGTGCAGTACGTTTGTGTGCACAAACATTACAAAAACCATAATTTCTTTTTGTGCAACTTGTCAAAGGCCTTTCGTCAATGTGTCTGATTGACATCAAAATATCGGGTTCTCCAATGGACTTTTCCGTCATTTTGTACAATCGGGCCGTTTTTTGGCCTTTCGAGGCCGTCCCGATCCCGCTGAGCGGGCCCCCGTCGCTCACTTCCCCGGTTTCTCCCTCTGACACATCCCCCGGGAGGCGCATCCCTCACAGCCGCAGCTGCAGCTGTGCTTCCCCTGCCGGCGGTCGCGGATCATTTTCCGAATGATCAGGGCGACGATCACGATCAGCACAAGGGAGACAAGTATTGTCCCGATGTTCTCCGCAAGCCATGCCATGGGCTTTCCTCCTTCGCAAAACCGCCCGGAGGATCAGCTGACCTCCGGGCGATAGTGATAGTTTACTGCTCTGCGTTCTCTTCTGTCTCATCGAGAGAAATCTCGGTGACGGCAGGAACGGCTTCCGCCTCGGGAACGATGCCGAACAGCGCCTCGAACTCCTCGCGGGTGATGCGCTCTTTCTGAAGGAGCAGCTCCGCGCACTGGTCGAGGATCTCGCGGTTCTCCGAAACGATGCGCTTCGCCTCGGCGTAGCACTCGTCGATGATGCGGCGAACCTCCTCGTCGATCTTGTTGGCAACGGACTCGCTGTAGCTCTTGGTGTGGCCGTAGTCGCGGCCGATGAACACCTCATCCTCATCCGTGCCGTAGTTGACCGGGCCGAGAGCGTCGGAAAATCCGTACTTGGTGACCATGGCCTGCGCCATGCCGGTCGCCTGCTTGATATCCTGGCTTGCGCCGGTGGTGATGTCCTCGAAGACAAGCTCCTCCGCCACGCGTCCGCCGAGGGAAACAATGATCTCCTGAAGCATCTCGCCGCGGGTACGGAACATCTCGTCCTCGCCGGGCAGCGGCATCGTGTATCCTGCCGCGCCGTTTCCCGTCGGGATGATGGACACGGTGTAGACCGGTCCGACATCCGGAAGGACATGGAACAGGATCGCATGGCCTGCCTCGTGGAAGGCCGTGATGCGCTTCTCCTTGTCGGAGATGATGCGGCTCTTCTTCTCCGTGCCGATGCCGACGCGGATCAGGGCGCGCTTCACGTCGTCGTAATTGATGAATGCGCGGTTTTCCTTGGCTGCATTGATGGCGGCCTCGTTCATGAGGTTCTCCAGGTCAGCGCCGGAAAATCCTGCGGTGGAACGGGCGATGTGCTCAAGGTTGACATCCTCGCTGAGAGGCTTGTTGCGCACATGCACCTTCAATATCTCAAGACGCCCGCGCACGTCCGGGCGGCCCACCATGACCTTGCGGTCGAAACGGCCCGGGCGAAGGATCGCCGGGTCCAGAATGTCCACGCGGTTGGTGGCCGCGAGAACGATGATACCTTCGTTTACGCCGAAACCGTCCATCTCCACAAGGAGCTGGTTCAGCGTCTGCTCTCTCTCGTCGTGACCGCCGCCTAAACCGGCGCCGCGGCGTCTTGCAACAGCGTCAATCTCATCGATGAAGATGATGCAGGGAGCATTTTTCTTTGCTACCGCGAAAAGGTCACGCACACGGGATGCACCGACACCGACGAACATCTCCACGAAATCCGAACCGGAGATGGAGAAGAACGGTACGCCTGCCTCACCGGCAACGGCCTTTGCGAGAAGCGTCTTACCGGTTCCGGGAGGACCCTCCATGAGGATACCCTTCGGAATACGGGCGCCGACGCGGATAAACTGCTTCGGATTTGCAAGGAAGTCGACAACCTCCTGCAGCTCCTCCTTCTCTTCCTGCAGACCCGCGACATCCTTGAACGTCGTGGGATTGTCCTTGCCGTCGGTCATCTGCGCGCGGCTCTTACCGAAGTTGAGCACCTGCGAGTTGCTGCCGCCTCCGCCGAGGGAGTGGCCGAGCACCATAAATACGATGATCACGGCGATCAGGATAACCAAATACGGGAACACCAGCGTCCAGAACCAGCTCGGCTTGTCCACATCCTGCACGACAACCCTGACCTGATACTCCTCCGCCTTCTCCTCAACGCGGAGAATATCGACGGCATAGAAGGAGTGGATCTCACTGTTGGTCAGCTGGACCTGAACGAGACCGGTGGGCGTCTCCTCGTTGGGAGTGATGTACACGGCCTTCACTCTGCCGGCCTCTAGCCAGCCGCAGAAGTCCGCATAGGTGTCCACCTGCTGATTCCGGTCCGCATAGGAGGAATACGCAAGCCCCACGATGAAAATCCCGAGGAGCATAAAGTAAAATGCGATTCCCCTTATTGATCTGTTACTTTTCTTCATTCAACCTCCACATCTTCGGTGATGCTCAGCTTGCCGATGTACGGCAGCGCGCGGTACTTCTGCGCATAGTCGAGCCCGAAGCCTACGACAAATTCATCCGGGATCTCAAACCCCGTGTATTGTACCTTCACATCCGTCACGCGCCGGGACGGCTTGTCGAGAAGCGTACACAATGCAAGAGACTCCGGCTGACGGCTCTTTAACATTTCCAGAAGGAACGCTAACGTCCGTCCCGAGTCCACGATATCCTCCACCACGATCACATGCTGGCCGCGGATGGTCTCGTCCAGATCCTTGACGATCCGCACACGGCCGGAGCTCTCCACGTCGTCGCCGTAGCTCGACACCGACATGAAGTCCAGTTTAATCGGAAGGTCAATCCGCTTCGCAAGCTCTGTCGTAAAGAACACGCTCCCCTTGAGGATACAGATGAGCTTTAACTCCTCACAGCCCGCATAGTCCGAGGTAATCTCCTCCGCCAATTCACGCACACGCGCCAAAAGACGCTCTTCCGGAATCATCACACTGACCGTTTCGACCATTTCCATAGTTGCCTCCGTCTTCATTCTTCCGTCAGCCGGACCACCAGCACGCGCTTTGTGCCCTCGCTGACACGGAACCGCTCGCTCCCGCGCACGCCGGGAATCCACAAGGTCTCCGATTCATCCGCCGTCATCACGAGAGGAATCTCGTCGCGGCGCTCCCTCGGAACCTTCTTGTTGACGAACACATCCTGCACCAGGGCTGTCTTTCCGTCCCGGGAGATGGTGATGCGGTCTCCGGGGCGTCTTGCGCGCACCACGCAAGCCTTGCCCATTGTATCATAATCAAACCATTTCGTATACGGATCGGGCGAAAAATCCTCACAATTTTCACGGTCTGTCACGGAAAATGAGAGCTTCATCCGCCGTTCCCCGAAAAATGTCACCGTCACGCCGCGCTCGATCTCCCGCCGCGCGATCTCATGCCTTCCGCCGAAGGCCTCCACGATGTCCACCGCCGGCTCAATGTCGCGGTAGCCCCGCCGAAGCGTCACCCCGTGCGGAAAATCGGCCTGCGCCGATACTCTTCCCTCACACAACTTAAGAAGCATCGCGATGTGGGCGTCCGAAAGGTCCTTCCGGTGTCCGCACACAAGCTCAAGGTAGCGAAGCGCAGCCTCCGCCCGGAACACCTCGGGGATCTCCGCCATCGCGTCGCAGTGCAGCTTCCGCTCCGCCTCATCCACAACCGTCCCGTAGACCTTGTCCGTCTCGGCGTCAAAATACTCCCTGACAGCCTCGAGACGCTCGCCCGCCTTGGCGATGTTGCGGGCAGCCCCGGCGTTCCGCCCGGCAAGGAGCGGCATCACCCGGTTCCTCAGGAAATTCCGGTCCCCGTCGTCCTCACGGTTCGTGGCGTCAATACAGTACTCCTCGCCCCGGAGCGCCAACTCCGCAAGGATCTCCGCCTTGTGAAGCGAAAGAAGCGGCCGGATCAGACGCAGGTTCCCGTCCTCGAAGGGCCGGCTGTCCGCCGAAATCCCCGCGAGACCGCGAAGCCCGCTGCCGCGCATAAGATGCAGCAGGACCGTCTCCGCCCTGTCGTCCGCATGATGGGCAACCGCAACGCAGTTCGCGCCGGTCTCCGCAGCCACCCGCGCAAATTCGCGGTACCGCACGGTCCGGCCGGCCTCCTCGATGCCGATGCCCTGCTCCTTCGCGAACGCAGGCACATCCACCGATACAACCACAAGCGGAATCTTTTTCTTTTCGCAAAATGCCCTGCAGAACGCCTCGTCGCGCTCCGCCTCCGCGCCGCGGATCTTATGGTTGACGTGCACCGCGGTAAGCCGCAGCGACAACTCTTCCGCAAGCTCGTGAAGCATCACAAGAAGGCACAGCGAGTCGCTTCCGCCGGAAAATCCGGCCACAACGCCGTCTCCGGTTGACAGCAACCGCCTTCGCTCAATCATTTCCCGTACTCTGCGCAGCGCTTCCGTCTCCATACAGCACCTCTCGTCACTTGCCCGCCTTCGTGGGCTCCGGCGTCGGCGTTGCCGGCACATCGTCCTCCACATGGAACAGGATCTCATCCTTGTACACAAGGCCGAGCACCTCGCGGGCAACCTCTTCCATATAACCGCGCGTCTTTACGTAGGCGCGGTACTGTTCGATCTCCTCCGTGCGCTCCATCTCCTGCGCTTTCAGGCGGATCAACCGCTCCTTTTCCTCCAGCTTCCTGTCGTAGTCATCCTGCGCTCCGTGCAACAGGATGACAAAGGCCGCCCCGATCAGGCAGACCAAAAGGCCCAGGATGAAAAAGGAGACAAGCCGCTTTGTCAGCATGTGTTTTTTCGGAACTATTCCCTTCTTCATATCGTCCTCATTCCTTCGAAAGTAAATAAAACCCCTGCGTTTGCACTACAGATAACGGAACAATTCCTTCGCCTCATCCTTGCGGACCGTCTCGGTGACCGAGGTCACCTCCACCTTTACTTCCTTATTCCCGAAACCGATCTCGATCACGTCGCCGACCTTCACCTCCAGGGAAGCCCTCGCGACCTTACCGTTCACCGAGACGCGCCCTGCATCGCAGGCCTCGTTGGCGACGGTTCTCCGCTTGATCAGCCGGGAAACCTTCAAATACTTGTCCAGTCTCATACGATAATCCATCCATTGATGAACAATGGGCCGGTCAAAAACCGACCGGCCCATGATGTCTTCTTTATGCAACAAGGCATCCGTTAACAATTATTTCTTCTTTTTCTTGTTAACAGCATCCTTCAGAGCGCTGCCGGCTTTGAACTTCGGCTGCTTGGAAGCCTTGATCGTGATCGTCTCCTTGGTAAGAGGATTGCGACCCTTGCGAGCAGGTCTCTTGTTTACTTCGAAGGTACCGAAACCAACAAGGACAACCTTCTTCTCAGCTACGAGCGTCTCGGTAACGGTTCCGATGAACGCATCAACCATCTTCTTAGCGTCTTCTTTCTTAACGCCGGCCTTCTCAGCAATAGCAGCAACCAATTCTGTCTTATTCATTACGTGATTCCTCCTGTGATATTATTGGTATCTCCTTGATTTTCGCGGTTCCGCAATATGCTCCGCGCAAAAATCATACTCACAGTTAAGTTATAAACGGATTCGCCCGTAAAGTCAAGTGAAAAAGTGTCAAAACCCGCGGAAAATCAAGGAAAATCGCGGTTTTCAGGCATTTTTCGGAGAATCCTCCGTCATTTCCCGGACGTGGCCGCAAAAACCCTTTCACTCCGCATCTTCCATGAGATTCGGGGCAACGTACCATTTGCCGTCGATGCGGATGCACCAGCTGACGTCCGTGTCCTCTTCCGTCTGCTTGTCGCCGTTCTCGTCACGGTATGTCACCTTGTAGCGGATGACGGCCATGGCAGCCTTCTCGATCCTGCCCTCGTAGACGTCAAAGTACTCCGAGCGGAGCAGATCTACGCAGTGCTTGAAGCCCTCATCCCCGGGCTCATACTCCTCGATCTTTGTGCCGGTGCGGCGGTAGGACATGCCGTTTTCCTCAATGATCTGCTTCGCCTCCGTAAAATACGGCTGGATCTGCCCGTACAGCTCGCCGGAAAGCGCCAGACCGAGGTTTACCATGCAGTCCGGATTGTAGATGGTGACCTCGACAAAGTCGTCGAAGTCGCAGCCGTAGATCGCATCGAACGCGCGGTTGCTGGCGTTCTTCGCGCTGGCGTGCGGTGCGAGGACGGTCTTGTAGAGGATAAACACGACAACCGCTCCCAGCAGCGCGATCGCACCGAGAACGATCAGGAAAATGCTCGTCGGGGACAGTTTCTTCTTTTTCTTTTGACTTTCGTTGTTTCCCATGTAAAACTCCGTGACAGGAAAAGGATTCCCCCGGACCGCACCGCGACCCGGGGGAACACATTAGCTTTTCTCTGTGAAATTATAGAGCAGGATTACGATCAGTCGTCATCCTTATCATATTTAGCCCAGTTGTTGGCAACATCCTTGATATTCTCTGCGCTGGAGGTAGAATCAAGGATATACCACTTGCCGCTGATCTTCAGGCAGGTGAAGTACTCGTAGGTATCCTTCTTGGCGCCCTTCGTCTTAACTTCGACGATGGTCATCTTGGAAACCTTCTTGGTCTCACCCTTCATCGACTTCTCAATGTAAGCGCAAACGCCCTTGAATGCCGAATCCTTGCCGCTGTAGCTCTTGCTTCCCTTGATCTTCCAGGAACCAACGTCGTCATCGTCATCATCGTCATCGTCATCCTTGTCCAGATCGAGGGCCTTCAGAGCCTTCTTGCTGGTGATGACCATCATGTCGTAAGCCTTGGCCTTTGAATCTTCCTCAAGGTTCTTGTAGTCCTTAACAAGGGCCTTAGCGCCGTCATGAAGGATGAGGATAAGCACGATAGCGATCACAGCAACAGCTGCGATAGCGCCGATAATGAGAGGCAGCTTGTTGCCGCCTGCCTTCTTAGCCTTGGGAGCTGCTGCAGGCTGAACCGGTGCATACTGCGGAGCTGCCGGTGCCGGCTGAGGTGCTGCCTGAGGAGCTACAGGTGCTGCCTGAGGAGCTGCAAACTGTGCGCCGCAGATCGGGCATACAGCAGAGCCGTCAGGGATCTGATTACCACATTTTGTACAGAACATAACATTTCTTCCTTTCTCATTATTATATTTCGCTTTCATCTGCGGAAGATCTGCCGCGGATGTAAATCCGAAGCCTTCCCTCCCCGCATACATCTTGACTATACCTTATTTTTCATGGATTTGCAAGTGTTTTCGCAGGGTTTTACCCTCCCTGTGTGCAGAAATCACGGAAGTACGCCCATTTTCCGAAACAGGACCTTTTGACACGGCGGTTCCGCCCGGCCCTGAGTTGGGCTCCGACTATTGACTTTCCCCATCCAAATGGGTATGATATTTCACGGAAAATGTACCCGTTGCAGCAGGTCTGAACGGGTTTTCTGAGAATCGGAGGTTTCTATGCAGGACTCCTGTTGTTGCGACAAACATTCCCCTATCGTCAGCTGCGAGCACGCCACCCTGGGATACGACAATCAGGTCGTGGTCACGGACCTGGATTTTGAGATTTATCCGGGCGATTACGTCAGCATCGTGGGCGAGAACGGATCGGGCAAATCGACCCTTATGAAGACGATGCTCGGCCTCATCCGGCCACTGAAAGGAGACATCCGTATCAATTGCAGCAAAGGCAGCGGATGTATCGGCTATCTTCCCCAGATGAGCGAGATGCAGCGGGATTTTCCGGCGACGGTCCGCGAGGTCGTCATGACCGGTCTGCTGGGGCGGAAAGGCTGGTGGCCGTTCTTCACGAAAAAGGAAAAGCAGCAGGGTGCCGAGGTCCTCGCCAAGCTCCACATTGAGGATCTGGCAGGCCGGAGCTACCGCGAGCTCTCCGGCGGACAGCAGCAGCGCGTGCTTCTCGCGAGAAGCCTTCTGGCTGCCCACGAGATCCTGATGCTTGACGAGCCCGTCACGGGCCTTGATCCCGCCGCAGCAGCCGAGCTTTACGAGACGCTCCGCGAGCTGAACCGGAACGACGGGATGACCATCATCATGGTTACCCACGACATCAACAGCGCGGTGGTCAACTCCTCAAAGATCCTCCACGTCGACAGTGAGAGCGTATTTTTCGGCACCACGGCGCAGTACATGGCCAGCGAGGAGTCCAAGCTCTTCTTCCCGCCGGACGAGTGATCCGCCGCGAAAGAAAGAACGAACAACACTTGACATTTTACGAATCCAACGGAGGTTTTCCATATGTTAGAGCAGCTCAAAAAAGACGTGCTCGAGGCCAATCTCGAGCTTCCGAAATACGGTCTTGTCACCTTTACCTGGGGCAACGTTTCCGGCTACGACCCGGAGTCCGGCCTCGTGGTCATCAAGCCCTCGGGCGTTTCCTACGACGGCATGACCGCGGAGGACATGGTTGTGGTCGACCTTGAGGGAAAGGTCGTGGAGGGGACGAAGAAGCCGTCCTCGGACACTCCTACCCACCTCGCCCTGTACCGCGCATGGCCCGGCGTCCGGGGCGTTGTGCACACCCACAGCCGCAACGCGACGACCTACGCCCAGGCATGCCTCGACATCGTCGCAGGCGGCACGACCCACGGTGACTATTTCTACGGTGACATCCCGTGCACCCGCTACATGACCCCCGAGGAGATTGCCGGCGACTACGAGCTCGAGACCGGCAACGTCATCATCGAGACGTTCCAAAAGCGCGGCATCGAACCGCTGCAGATCCCCGCGGTGCTGGTGCGCTCCCACGGTCCGTTCACCTGGGGTACCTCCCCTGCCGAGGCCGTACACAACGCCGTTGTGCTGGAGGAGCTTGCCTACATGGCAATGCACAGCCAGCTCCTGATCGGCGACGCGCCCTGCATGCAGCAGGAGCTTCTCGACAAGCATTTCCTTCGCAAGCACGGTCCGAACGCATACTACGGACAGTAATTGATACGTATGATTGGAGGCGGCTTGAAACGATTTCGTCACAATCGAACCACAGTAAGCCTTCTCACGGCGGTCCTTCTTTTGATTGGTACCGCCGTTTTCGGCATGGTTTCGGTTCTCGGAACTGCCTCCGCTGCCGTAAACCTTCCGGTTCCCGCGGGCTTTGCATCCGAAGGATCCGGCCTTACCGGGCTGTCCTCACTGCAGCGTCGCGACGAGGGTGACCCGGGGAGCGGGACCACCGTGAAGACCGGCGTGGCCGACCCGGTTTTGGAGGGCGGTCCCCAGATCGGCGCCAAGCAGGCCATCGTCATGGAAGTCGGTTCCGGCGCCGTCCTGTACTCCAAGAACGCCACGGAGAGCTGCTCGCCCATGAGCCTGACCAAGCTGCTCACCGCACTTCTCGCCCTTGAGAACCTGTCCACCTCGGACAACCTGACATTTTCCTATCAGGCCATCCACGGCATCGGCACCTCGGTAACCCGCGTCGGTATTGTGGAAAATGAGCGCATCACCGTTCTGGACGGCCTTTACGCCATGCTGATCGCGTCCGCCGACGAGGTTGCCTACGCCTTCGGGGAAAAGATCGGCGGCAAGATCAAGGATTTCTATACGATGATGAACTCCCGCGTGAAAGATCTCGGCGGGATCAACTCCGATTTCTCCAGCGCTACGGGCACCGGCGGTTCCAAGCAGACGTCCTGCGCCTACGACCTCGGTCTGGTGGCGTGTGAGCTCACCCATTTTCCGCTGTTTTATAAGATTGCGTCCTCAAGCTGGTACGAGATTCCCGTGACCAACTTAAAGGAGAGCCGCGTGCTCGCCCAGACCCACGCCTTCATCCGCAAGACCAAGAAATACGAATACGCCCTGGCCGGCAAATCCGGCGGCCAGGCGGCGGACAAGACCTACTCCCTCTGCACCTACGCAGAGCGGGAGGGAATGACCGTTGTGGCCATCGTGCTGGGCGCCGCCAACTCCGACGCCTCCTACGACGACACCGTCTCCATCATCAACTATGCCTTCGAGAACTACAAGGCCCACGCGATGAAGGAGATCGAGAACACCGTCAACGAGGACTATTCGGGCCTGTTCGACTACTGCCCGATGTTCACCGACGGAACCAGGGATCTCGTGTACATCGACCGCAACTCCACCGTGGTCCTTCCCAGAAATGCCGACCCCTCGACGCTCACGAAATCCGTCGAGTACAATCTCCCCTCCGAGTACGTTCACGGGGAAAATATCATCGGCCGCGTGGTGTACCAGTACCACGGCCACCGCGTGGGCAACGCGGGGATCATCTACTATAATCAGGAGTACCCGATGTCCCAGGAGGAATTTGACGCGGTATGGCCCTTCTTCCTGATCCCGCCCTCCATGATCCCGTCTCTCGGCGGCACGGGCGTCAACATCGACAACTCCTACCTGATCCCGAGCATCACGCCCACACCGGAAGCAACGCCCACACCCAGGGGAGGCACGGGAACCCCCATCGGCGAACTGACGCCCACGCCGGTTCCGACACCGCTCCCGACGCCGCAGATCCGGACCGAGCAGGAACCCGGCACCGGCTTCCTCGGCTCCTGGTCCATCCGCGCCAAGGCAAGGCTTCTCGGGGCGGCAATCTTCGCCGCACTGTTCCTTCCCTGCGTGATCGTCATTTTCGTCGTGATACCGCGAAAGCGCCGCAAGAAAAACCGCGTGACCAAGCGGTTGTAACCCCGAAGGAGGTCCGCCCTTGAAAACGACTCTTCGACGACTCTCCGTTTTTGTCTTTACCGCCTTTGCGGTCACCGGCAGCGCCGCCATCGTCTACGGCCTGCGGTGTATCCCGATGCTGATCCGGATGATCCGGGATCTCGGAGGCGACGTCTCCGACCGGGGACTCAGTGCCCTTACGAAACTCCTCGGAGCGCCGGCACTCATTTTCCTTATCCTGCTCGTTGCTTTTGTCATCATGCTTCTCATTTTCGAAGCTGTGACCCTTCGGAAGAAACTGCAGAACACCCTGCGGAAGGAAACCTATGCGTTGTTCTGGAACTACTCCGTTTTCGAGCTCATAACGCTTCTCGTCAACGGCGTTCTGTTCTTTGCGATCACCTCCATGGGCTACATGTTTGACGGCGTTACCGAAGAACGCGTCACCGTGGAGTTCCTTATATGGTTTATCATCTACCTGATCTCCGCGATCTGTGCGATCATCGCGCTGGTCATCTCCTTCCGGGAAAAACGATATGAATAAAACAAGGCCTGCCGCCGGGATGCAGCTCCCGCAACGGCAGGCCGTTTTTATTCGGAAAATGCTGTTCTTTCACCGGGTGCTTTCCTGCACCCGGTTTTTTCTGCGCCGAGCGCACCTCTACACCAGCTTCCGCCCCATCAGAACACCCATGGAGGACGCCATCATAAGGCCTCTGGTCCAGCCGGAGGAATCGCCCAGACAGTAGAGTCCCGCCACGTTGGTGGTGAGATCGGGCTCCATCTTTACCTTGTTGCTGTAGAACTTCAGCTCCGGCGAGTACAGAAGCGTCTCGTAGCTTGCGAAGCCCGGGACAACCATGTCCACCGCCTGAATGAAATTGATGATGTTCGTCATCGCACGGTACGGCATCGCCGCCGTGATATCGCCGGCAACCGCGTCGGGCAGCGTCGGACGCACGTTGGACTGCGCCAGCTCCTTGGCCCAGGTGCGCTTTCCGGAGAGGATATCGCCGTAGCGCTGCACCAGGATCTGGCCGTTGGCAAGCATGTTGGTGAGCTCGCCCACCTTCTGGGCGTACTCGATGGGCTTGTTGAACGGCACCGAGAAATTGTGCGAGCACAGGATCGAAAGGTTCGTGTTGTTGCTCTTCAACTCCTTGTAGGAGTGGCCGTTCACCACCGCAAGGTTGTTGTCGTAATTCTCCTGGGAGACAAATCCGCCCGGATTCTGGCAGAAGGTGCGCACCTTGTTCTTGAACGGCGCCGGATAACCCACCAGTTTGGATTCGTAGAGGACCTCGTTGACTTCCTCCATGACCTCGTTGCGGACCTCGACGCGCACGCCGATGTCAACGGTGCCGGGCTTGTGAGCGATATCGTAGCGTGCACACAGCTTCTCCAGCCACTCCGCGCCGCGGCGTCCCGTGGCCACAACCACGCTGTCCGCCTCGTACTCCGTGCGTCCACCGGGCAGGTTGATGACCACGCCCTTGCACACGCCGTCGTTGATGATCAGGTCCTCACAGGAGCAGCCGAAGATCATCTCAACGCCGTGCTCCTGCAGAAAATGCTCTAACTTCTTATAAAGCTCCTGCGCCTTCTCCGTTCCGAGATGCCGGATCGGGCAGTCCACGAGCTTCAGACCCGCCTGGATCGCGCGTCTGCGGATTTCCTTCACCTTGTCGGGCTCGCTGACGCCCTCCACGTGGGTGTCGGCACCGAACTGAAGGTACACGGAATCCGTGTAATCGATCAGCGCCTGCGCCGCATCCGCCCCGATCAGCTCCGGAAAATCCCCGCCGACCTCGTAGCTCAGCGAAAGCTTTCCGTCCGAGAACGCACCTGCACCCGAGAATCCCGTAGTGATATTGCAGGGCTTGCAGCCCACGCAGTGTCCGGTCTTCGCCTTCGGGCAGCTTCTCTTCTCGATGGGCTGGCCCTTCTCGATCATCAATATCTTCTTTGTGGATCCACGGGTGATCATCTCATACGCCGTGAAGATCCCCGCCGGCCCCGCGCCGACGATCACAACATCATATTTCATAGAAAACCCCTTCTCCTGCTCTGTTTATGGCCATGGTCAATCCTTCTGTTACAGTCCCGTACCATGTTTTTACAGGAATTCATCATTTCCATGGTACAAACTGTACTTTGGCCGATATCACATGCCTTTCAAGCCGGTATCATGCATTCTTCTCCTGCTCTTTTCCCTTCGACGGCTTCGCGGCCCGCCCGAACATCTCACAGAGCCATGCACGGTAGCCGATATCGATCTTGCCGAGTTCGCCCGGGAGCAGACGCCACTGCCAGTTGCTGCCGAGGGTCGACGGATGGTTGATGCGGGCCGAGTTGTCCAGATGCAGGAGGTCCTGGATCTGGATGATCACGGTGTCCGCCACAGACTCGTAGAGTCTGCGGATCATCTGGTCGTGGAGCTCCTCACGCTTCAGGATCCCGAAGTAGCCCATCATCCAGTTGATCTGCCACTCGGGGCAGCCTGCGAGGAAGCCTGCAAGGGTCTCGTTGTCGTGGGTTCCGATGTAGGCGACGCAGTTGGAATTCGTGTAGTTGTGCGGAAGGTAAGGATTGGTCGGGTCGCCGCCGACGCCGAACTCGATAACCTTCATTCCCGGGTATCCGCAGGAGGCGATCAGGTCCTTCACGGGCTTGGTGAGAACGCCGAGGTCCTCGGCAATGATCTTCGCACCCTTCGCCGACTCCGCAAAGATATCGGTGAGCTTCTTTCCGGGGCCCTTCATCCATTTGCCGCCCTTTGCGCTCTTGCACTTCGACGGGATGGACCAATAGTTCACGATGCCGATAAAGTGGTCGATGCGGATGACGTCATACAGCTCCGCGTTGGCCTTCATGCGCTCGCGCCACCACTTGAAATTCTTCTGTTCCATCACATCCCAGCGGTACAGCGGGTTGCCCCAGCGCTGTCCGTCGTCGGAAAATGCATCCGGCGGGACTCCCGCAATGTTCGTCGCGTTGCGGTCGATGTCAAGCTCAAAGAGCTCGCTGTGTGCCCAGGTGTCGGCACTGTCCATGGCGACGTACAGCGGGATATCGCCGATGATCTCCACGCCGTTCTCCGCCGCGTATGCACGCAGAGCGTGCCATTGTGCGTAAAATGTAAACTGCAGAAACTCCTGGAATGACACTTCCTCCGCAAGCTTCTCTTCCGCAGCGGAAAGAGCACTCTTCTTGTGCAGCTTCAGATCCTTGTCACTCCACTCCTGCCACGGCTTGAAGCCCTCGCTCTCCTTGATGGCCATGAAGAGCGCATAGTCGCGGAGCCAGTACTCCTCCTTCTTTGTAAATGCTGCAAACTCCGGCGTCTCACGGAAGTTGCTGCGGGCAAAGGCCTTCCGAAGGACCGTGAAACGGCTTCCGAACTGCGCACCGTAGTCAACGTAGCGCGGCTCCGTGCCGAAGTATCCCTCGCGGATCTCCTCCTGTGTGAGGAGTCCCTGCTCCACCAGAAGGTCCAGATCGATAAAATACGGGTTTCCGGCGAACGCCGAATACGACTGATAGGGGCTGTCGCCGTAGCCGGTGGGTCCCACCGGCAGCACCTGCCAATAGCGGTGCTTCATCTTCGCAAGGAAGTCGACAAACTCCTTCGCCGCCTTCCCCAGAGTACCGATCCCGTAAGGGCTCGGCAGTGAAAATACCGGCATTAAAATGCCGGCACTTCGTGTTTGTTGTTCCGTTGTGTTCCTCTTCATAACATTCGTCCTCGCAAGACAAATCTTTATCGTTTTTGCGGATTATTGTCTGGAGTAATCTTCGTCCGCTTCGTCGTCATCGTCTTCGTCCGCTTCGTCATCGGACTCCGCCTCATCGTCGTCATCGGACTCCGCATATTCCGCCTCATCGTCTGCGCCTTCCGACTCATCGTATCCTTCCTCATCCTCCGACGGAACGTAGCCGTCATCCTCTGCGGAATCCGTATCCTCGTCCTCATCGGAAACCGTCTCGTACTCCGAGGTTGCGGAAACCGTAGGCGTCACGGCTGTCTCGGCGGGAACGCCGGACTTCTTGCGCGGCTTTTCCTCTTCCTCCTCGCTCTCTTCCTCGTCACGCAGCGAGGTTCTCGGCTGTGCGATGGGGATCAGGCGCTCACAATGGCTGGCAACCCTGCGGGAGTGCGTGAGCACGATGATCGTAAAGCCGCTGCTGCGGAGAATCTCCACAATCTCCATAAACCGGTCGACATCTGCGGACTGCAGGTTTCCGGTGGGCTCATCCAGGATCAGATATTTCGGGTTGGTCATGATCGCCCGCGCAAGGCAGACCTTCTGGATCTCAAAGTCTTCCAGATCGGCGGGGTAGTATTTGCCGAAGCCCTTCAGGCCGACGGCGCGGAGAACTTCCTTGGCGCGGCGCATTTTCCGCTTGGAAGTCATAAACTTGTGGCCCATCGGCACGAGAAGGTTCTCGTAAACCGTCATATCGGGGATCAACAGCGCGTCTCTGGGAACCACGCCCACGCGCTTCGAACGGATCATCGCCATCTGGAACGGATTCCAGTAGTAAATCTTGCGGCCGTCGATGGTGATGGTGCCGCTGTCCGGACGGAGCATACCGCTGAGCATGCTCATGAGGGTGCTCTTGCCGCTGCCCTTCTTGCCGACAATCGCAACCATCTCGTTGTCCTGGACCTTCATCGTAAAATTCCGTACGACTCTGCGGCGAGCGCCGCCGATGCCGAACGCTTTGTTGAGTTTTTTCACCTCAAATGCCATAATCGGTATCCTCCTAAGCCCTCACACGCATTATCTTCTTCGGAAAATCTTTCCGAAATCCTTGGCGATCACCAACCCTGCAACGACAACGAACGGGATGGCAATGATGCGGAGATTCTTCGAAATGATCGGCTGGACCGCAACCTCACGGAGTCCGAGGAGCTTGCAGACCGCCCACGACAAGCCGAAAGCAAGACCGCAGGCGAACACGAAGAGAACCAGGAGTTCCGCCAGGAACAGGAGGATGATCTCAAACTTCGTGTCACCGGTCAGCACCAGAGTCGTATAGTAATCCGAGCCCTTCAGGAACTTGTAAACCAGATACAGGAGAAGAAGACCGACGCATACGATGTAACCGATAGTATCGTACTTCTTCATCTTGCCGGGGATATCGCGGATCTTATCGCGGTAAATAACGCTGCCCGGCTTGTCCGCCTCGCGGATCACGTAGGACGACGTGCGCTCCAGATCGGGATTGTCCTTCTGATAGTTCTCCCAGGAGCTTTCCAGGATCGACTGAAACTTCTGCTGTGCTTCATCCGCTGTATATTTCGTTGCGATCAATCCGCTGTTCTTCTTCACCAGAAGCCGGAAGAGAAGCGTCCGCTGCTCCACCTGAAGCCCGCTCTCCGTCTCGTCCTCGCCGTCTCCCTCCTTGCCGTCCTTCTTGTTATCTCCGGAGGAAGCGGTCTCCTTCTTCTTAATTCCGACGACAATATATTCATCCAGATTAATGGTCTTATCACCGATCTGGAAGGTCTCGCCCTCCGGAACATATCCGTGACAAATAATGATCGCCTTGGAGACGCTCGACATCATAACGTTAAAATTACTGCCTTTTCGGACGCCAACCTTCTCATCCGCATAGTTATGCCCGAACCATGCGGGCATGCTCGTACCGGATGCCGTTATCTTGCGGAGCGACTGAAGCCAGCTCGGAATCTCGTCAAGAGCATCGATATCCTCGTCGGTGAGCCAGAGACATTTGGCAGCCGTATAGTGAGTCTTCTCATAATCAACCGAGGGCTCCGAGGCCTCGGTATCCTTATTTCCGAACTCGTCCTTGATCAGGGATTCCGGAAGATAGATGGAATCCGTGTTGGACGGAAGCGCTTCCAGAACCGCATTCGGGTCGTAGAGGTTCGAGAGATCCAGCAGCGGGCATACAACATAGAAATCCAGGCATACCGGATGGTTTCCGACGAGAAGCGTCGTGCCGGGTTCAAAGAAACCGATGAGCGTTGCCTTTACCTTCACGCCCTCCACACGAAGGGTCAGCTCCGTGCCGGGTTCGTATTTGCCGGTCTGCATTCCGGCACCCATCATCACGTACAGGTTGTCCGTATAAGTACTGCTCTTGGAAAACATGCGGGCGGTGAGCTCCGACAGATCCGCCTTCTGGAAAATCTCCGGTGAAAGCCATGCGGAATGCACCTTGCCGTACTTGCCCTTGTCCATCTCCACGGCCTTGTTGGCGGCGGATTTATCTTTTTCCTCATCCGGATCGTATCCGATGACCGCCTCATTCGGTCCGGTATAGTCCTTAACGTACAAATCGTAGAGGAAGCCTTCCTCGTAATCCATCCAGGCTGCCTCGTGCAGCGAACGGTTGATGGTCAGCTCGGCCTGGATGTCCACATCCTTCGCGGTTGCATGCTCCGCATAGGAGCCTTCGATGTGCAGCGCGCGGACCTTCGACTCTGTGACTATCCCGTACTCGTTCGGGAACGCCTTCTCCAGAGAGCTCTGAAGGCTCTCCCGGAACAGATAAACAGCGGAAACAAGCCCCATGATCACCATCAAGAGGAAGAAAATGTGTTTCCGCATCCGAAGCGAGTATTTAAACTCTTTCCAAAATCGTGCCATAACAACCTCCGCACCGCACAATGCAGTAGTATTCCCGTGCCCCACGACGGGTAGTTATCTCTTTCTTACAGCGACAATAAGACGCTTGCAATTATAAGTCAAACATATGCAAAAAACAAGAAAACAGGTGTAATCGTAACACAAACTTAACAAATAAACAGGGCGGAACCGCGATTCCGCCCCGTTTTCATCATTTTTTCTTACCGTTTTCCGCCGATCGGGTATTATCCGCGGAAAATGCCCCGCCCCGCAGGGGTACCGGCCGGAATTACAGGATCTCCGCACCTGCCGGCATATCCTTCTCGGGCTTCATCAACGCGAGGTTCCCCTCCGCGTCCTCAGCGCAGAGAAGCATACCCTCGGACACGATCCCCGCAAGCTTCGCAGGCTTCAGGTTCACAAGAACCATCACCTTCTTGCCGGGCATCTCCGCAGCGCTGTAGTACTGCTTGATCCCGGATACGATCTGCAGCACACGGTTTCCGACCTTGACCTGCGAGCACAGAAGTTTCTTCGACTTCGGCACCTCCTCGCAGGAGAGGATCTCGCCCACGGCGAACTGCAGCTTCGCAAAATCATCGTAGGAAATCTCGGGCTTCAGCACAAGCTCCGTCTCGGCAGCTTCCGCGGTCTCTGCGACAGGTGTCGCATTTTCCGTTGTATTCGTCTCTTTCTTCGGCTCTGCAGCGGTTGCAGGAGTCCCCTGAGGCGTCAGGCCGTGCTTCGCGTAAACCGCTGCCACGCGGGCCTGCTCCTCCTCGAATTCCGCCTTCTGGGCGGTGCGGATCTCCGCTACCTTCGGCTCGATCTCCTTCCAGTCAAGACGGGCAAACAGGATCTCGGGCGTCTCCGTCACCTTTGTTCCGTCCGCAAGAAGACCGAAGGTTCCGATCTCTTCGCAGGCGCGGAGCGTCGTGTTCAGCTGCTTCGCGATCTTCGCCGCCGTCTCGGGCAGGAAGCTCTCAAGAAGCGATGCGCCGATGACGATGGACTCGGTCAGGTTGTAGAGCACCTCGGACAGGCGGTCCTGCTTGCTCTCGTCCTTTGCAAGGGCCCACGGCGTCGTCTCGTCGATGTATTTGTTGCAGCGCTTGAACAGCGCAAAGATCTCGGTGAGTGCATCCGCCACGCGGAGGTTGTCCATCCTGGCAGCCACGCGGGCTCCGGTGGAGGTGACAACCGCCTTCAGATCCTCGTCCACGGCCTCCGTCGCTCCGGTGCGCTTCACCACGCCGCCGAAGTATTTGTTGCTCATGGAGATGGTACGGTTCACAAGGTTGCCGAGGGTGTTCGCAAGGTCGCTGTTGGTGCGCTCCGTCACAAGCTCCCAGGTGATCACGCCGTCGTTGTCGAACGGCATCTCATGCAGCACGAAATACCGCACCGCGTCGACGCCGAAGAGGTCCACAAGGTCGTCGGCATAAATGACGTTGCCCTTCGACTTGCTCATCTTGTCGCCGCCCTGCAGAAGCCACGGGTGTCCGAACACCTGCTTCGGAAGCGGCAGATCCAGAGACATCAGGAAGATCGGCCAGTAGATCGTATGGAAGCGGATGATATCCTTGCCGATCAGATGGAGATCCGCCGGCCAGAACTTGCCAAACTGCTCCGTGCTGTTGCCGTCCGCATCATACCCGATGCCGGTGATATAGTTCGAAAGCGCGTCAAGCCAGACATACACGACATGTTTGCTGTCGAAATCCACGGGAATGCCCCACTTGAAGGATGTTCTCGACACGCACAGGTCCTGAAGGCCCGGCAGCAGGAAGTTGTTCATCATCTCGTTCTTGCGGCTCTCGGGCTGGATGAACTCGGGATGGGTGTTGATATAGTCGATCAGGCGGTCGGCGTACTTGCTCATACGGAAGAAGTAGGCCTCCTCCTGCGCCTTCTTAACCGGCCGTCCGCAGTCCGGACAGCATCCGTCCTTCAGCTGCGACTCCGTCCAGAATGACTCGCAGGGCGTGCAGTACAAACCTTCGTAGCTGCCCTTGTAGATGTCGCCCTTTTCGTACATTTTCCGGAAAATCTTCTGGATCTGAAGCTCATGATCCGCGTCGGTAGTGCGGATGAACTTGTCGTACGAGGTGTTGACGCGGTCCCAGATCCGGCGGATTTCGCCTGCTGTGGCGTCGACAAATTCCTTCGGAGTCTGCTCCGCCTCGAAGGCCTTGATCTCGTTCTTCTGACCATGCTCGTCGGTTCCGGTCTGGAAGAACACGTCGTAGCCCTGATAGCGCTTGAACCGTGCGATGGCGTCCGCGAGAATTGCCTCGTAGGTGTTGCCGATGTGCGGCTTGCCCGACGCGTACGCGATCGCCGTGGTGATGTAATACGGCTTCTTCTCTGACATAGTTTTGTCCTCCTTGTTCTGACTGAGCGGTCCCGTCTGTGATAACCTCGCGAGCAAAGCTCGCTCGGTGTACGCGCGCTCGGCAATCCCGTCGCGTACTTCGTACGCTCTCGATGCTGCTCATCCGTCTCACTGAAAGAATTGCTTTCGTGAGGCCGTATTCGCATCATCGCCGCCCCCGGCGGCAGGATTGCTCTCGCTTACCGCGCAAAAAAAGGCCCTCGACTTTACAGAATTGTAAAGACGAGAGTCCGAGACTTCGTGGTACCACTTTACTTCGCATATTTCTATGCCTCTGCAGCTGCGGATAAAAATCGACAGCCTTGCGCTCTAACGGGCGCACCCGGCGGAACCTAAGCGCCCAAGCGCCTCGCCCCCGCAGCTCCGGGACCATGTTCCCGACATCGTTCCCCGTATCCGTTCTCAGCTGCCCGGATTCTCTGTAGCGGATTCGTATCGGTACTCTTCCCTTCTTCGCTAAGCTTATGAAGTTGCTGCAACTATACACCTAAAGCGCGGCGGATGTCAACCACCTTTTCCGAAAAATGCTGTGCAAAAAACCGTTTCGTCATGTATAATAGGGACGCACAAGGAGACCAAACGCCATGCAGCCAACCCGTTACTACCCGCAGCAGAAGCTTCGCGCGGGCACCTACCCAAAATTGATCTGCTACGGTTCCTACACCATGCTCGGCAGCGTCCGGGCAGACTATATGTCTCTCACAGGAACCCTGGACGGACAGTACGCTCTCACCGCCGGAAGCCTTCGGGCTACCGGGGCAATTCGTGTGCCTACGCTCGGCGGAAACAATATTTTCTTCTACGGGACGTCAAGCATGCGCGGCATTCTGCAGGTAAATAAAAGTGTGACGCTCCTCGGATGTTATATCGGGGACGGCCCCATCGTCTGCCCGATTGTCAACATCGAAGGGACCGCCACGATCAGCGGGCGCATCACCGCGGCACAGATCACCGCAAAAGGTGTTCTGTCCCTTAGGATGCTGAACGCGGAAACTATCCGGGTGGAATTTGCCGATCAGAGCCACTGCACCGGGCTCCTCGGAAAGAAGATCATCATCTCCCGCAAGCCGATGCCCACCCTGTTGAGACTCTTCGCCCCGGTCCGCAGTAATCAGGATCCTAAATTTCACGTGAACAGCAGCATCACAGGCGAGTATGTGAGCCTCGAGCATGTGACCGTTGACACCGTGAAGGGCATCGACGTGAATATCGGCCCCGGCTGCCACGTCAACAAGGTGTTTTATCGCGAACATTTATATATTGATGAAGAGGCTTACGTCGACTGGTACGAACCCTATGATGATCCGGAAAATACGCCGCCGACCGCCGGAAGCAGCAGTGGCGGAAATGTCGTTTAACAAATGTTAAATAATATTTAACAACTTTACCCTTTATTTTCCCCCTCCCGTGGTATATAATTGTGAAAACGCCGAACGAACGGGGTGTTTCGTTCGGACCACCACGAAAGGGGGATACTTATGTTATCTTTTCTGTTAGAAATGGATTCACCGGTCATTATCGGACTGGTACTCCTGGCAATCGCATTGATCCTGCTCTTTGTCGCAGGATACGTCAAGGCTCCGCCGGACATGGCATACATCATCTCCGGTATGAAGCACAAGTCCAAGGTCGTCATCGGACGTGCATCCTTCCGCTTCCCGTTCTTTGAGCGTTTGGATAAGCTGAATCTCCGTTTGATCCCCATCGACGTTAAGACCAGCAACGCCGTGCCGACCGCCGATTACATCAATATCAATGTTGATGCAACGGTCAACGTAAAGATCAGTAACGAGCCGGATCGTCTCCGTCTTGCCGCTGAGAACTTCCTGAACAAACCCACCGATTACGTCGCAGCCGTAGCCCGCGAGGTGCTCGAGGGTAACGTCCGTGAGATCGTCGGTAAGATGAAGCTCGAGGAAATGGTTTCCGACCGTCAGAAGTTCGCGAACCTGGTTAAGGAAAATGCTGAGCCCGACCTTGCGGCCATGGGTCTCGACATCATCTCCTTCAACGTCCAGAACTTCGTGGATGGAAACGAAGTCATTGAGAACCTCGGTATTGATAATATCGTAAAGATTAAGAAGGCCGCAGCGATCGCGCGTGCCGAGTCCGAGAGAGATATCAAGGTTGCGCAGGCTTCCGCGGACAAAGAGTCCAACGATGCAGCTGTTCTTGCGCAGACCGAGATCGCAAAGAAGCAGAACGAGCTCGCCATCAAGAAGTCCGAGCTCCAGCTGGATGCCGACACCAAGAAGGCTATGGCCGACGCGGCATACGAAATCCAGAAGGAAGAGCAGCGTAAGACGATTGAGATCACGACGGCCAATGCAAACATTGCCCGCCAGGAGCGCGAGATCGAGCTGCAGGAGAAGGCCGTTCAGGTTAAAGAGCGCGCCCTCGAAGCAGAGATCAAAAAGCAGGCTGAGGCCGACAAATACGCTGCACAGCAGAAGGCCGACGCCATCCTGTATCAGCGCCAGAAGGATGCTGAAGCGAAGCAGTTCGAGGCACAGCGTGAAGCAGAGGCCCGCAAGGCGCAGGCAGCTGCCGACCGTTTCGCCAAGGAACAGGAGGCTGAAGGTATCCGTGCCGTAGGTGAGGCTGAGGCTAAGGCAATCGAGGCCAAGGGTCTTGCAGAGGCACAGGCGATGGAGAAGAAGGCCGAGGCGTACGCGAAGTACAACAAGGCTGCTGTCGCTGAGATGATGATCCGGGTTCTTCCCGAGATCGCCGCTCAGGTGGCTGCTCCTCTCCAGCAGATCGACAAGATCACGATCATCGGCGGCGGCGAAGGCGGCGCCAACGGTGTGGATGCCGTTGCCGGCAACGTGCCCGTAGTCATGGCCAAGGTGTTCGAGTCCATGAAGCAGGCTACCGGAATCGACCTCGCCAACATCATCAACGCGGAGTCCTATGACGCGAAGGTGAACCGCAACATCAACGTGACCGGACTTGAGAACGCGACGACCATCGTCACGGACGGTAAGACCATCACGGGAGCTGCGGACAGTGCAGAGCCGATCGTTCCTCCGACCAACTGATCGGAGCGATACCGACAAGTAAATGAATAACCGAGGAGGCTGTCGCACCAAGCGGCAGCCTTCTTTTTGATGATCACCGGGCGGAAAGGGCCTTTGTTCCCGGGCGGAAGCGGCATTTTCCGAAGGGTGATCGTGTGGCGGGGACATTTTCCGAAAGATAGTTTTCAGTGAAGGTTTCTTCAGTCTCGATAGGTTGAATCTATGGCATTCCCACGAAAAAAGGAATTGCGGCGCCCGTGAAAAACAGTTGTAAAACCATGCTTGTTATGGTATTTTAGTAAATCATGGGTTTAGCCCTACAAACCGCCGCGGGAATGCGGCCAAGGAGGTATTTCAATGTCCAAGATCGAGACAAAATGTATTCACGAAGGCTGGAAGCCCTCGCAGGGGGAACCGAGACAGCTGCCGATTTACCAGAGCACTACGTTTAAATATGATTCCAGCGACGCCATGGGCGCGCTGTTTGACCTGGAGGCTTCGGGCTACTTCTACACCAGACTCCAGAACCCTACCAACGACGCAGTAGCCGCTAAGATCACCGCGATGGAAGGCGGTTACGCCGGAATGCTGACCTCCTCGGGCCAGGCTGCAAACTTCTACGCCGTGTTCAATATCTGCGAGTGCGGCGACAGCTTCCTTGCATCCACGGCAATCTACGGCGGAACCTACAACCTCTTCGGCGTGACGATGAAGAAGATGGGCATCGAGTGCATTTTCTTCGATCAGGACAGCACCGACGAAGAGATTGAGGCGCTGATCAAGCCCAACACCAAATGTATTTTCGGCGAGACGGTCACCAACCCGACCGTCACGGTTTTCGATATCGAGCGCTTTGCGAACCTTGCACACAAGCACGGCATGCCGCTCATCATTGACAACACGTTCGCGACGCCCGTGAACTGCCGCCCGATCGAGTGGGGCTGCGACATCGTAACGCACTCGACGACGAAGTACATGGACGGCCACGCGGTATGCGTCGGCGGCGCCATCGTGGACAGCGGCAATTTCGACTGGGAAGCTAACGCTGAGCGTTTCCCGGGTCTCACGACGCCCGACGAGTCCTACCACGGTCTCACCTACACAAAGAAATTCGGCAAGGCTGCTTACATCACCAAGGCTACGAGCCAGCTGATGCGCGACTTCGGTTCCATCCAGTCCCCGCAAAATGCTTTCTACCTCAACCTCGGCCTTGAGAGCCTTCCGCTTCGCATGGAGCGCCACTGCAGCAACGCGCTGGCTGTTGCGAAGTATCTGCAGAGCAACGACAAGGTTGCATGGGTTCATTATGCGGGCCTTGAGGGCGACAAATACTACGATCTCGCGAAGAAATACTGCCCGAAGGGCACCTGCGGCGTCATCGCCTTCGGCATCAAGGGCGGCCGTCAGGCTTCCATCGACTTCATGGACAGCCTGAAGTTCATCACGATCGTAACACACGTTGCGGATGCGAAGACCTGCCTCCTTCACCCGGCAAGCCACACGCACCGTCAGCTCACCGATGAACAGCTCGTTGAAGCAGGCGTAGCACCGGACCTCATCCGCCTCTCCGTCGGCACCGAGAACATCGACGACATCCTCGCCGACCTCAAGCAGGCATTTGGCGAGTAATACTCAAAAAACAGAAGCACAAACGCAAGAGAGACAACTACCCTGTTGTCTCTCTTTTTCTTATTCTCCATAAGTGGGCAAAGTTCCTAAATCAAAGCACAGGCAGGCGTGCCAATCGGAAAATGCAGGGGCGTTGGGGCGGCCGAAGAACATTCGTGACAAGGACTGTTTGAGCGAAGCGAGTTCCGCAGAAATGCCCTGCCTATGAGAGCGCCGGGTTTCCCTAGTCGACTGGAACCGTCCTCCGTCCGGCCCTACTCTCAGTTCCACCAGATTCCCGGCCGCCCCCAAGCCCCCGCATTTTCCGATTGACACGGCACGCCGCCTGTGCTAAGATTTAGGAACTTAATTAGAAGTCTAATCAAGGAGGTTGCAAAGATGCCGGAAAACACCGATCAATTCTTTCGGGAAATGCTTTCGCTGTACTATGCCCACCGCTCGTACAACACGCGGTATTACGCGTCGCTCGGCCTGTCCAGCGGGCAGCCGAAGGTTCTGAACGTGCTCTTTGAGGAAGAGGGATACCTGCAGAAGGACCTCGCCGCAAGATGCCGTGTGGAACCCGCAACGATGACCTCACTGCTTGCGAAGATGGAAAAGCAGAACATGATCAAAAAGGAGACCGTCTACGTCTCCGGCGGCAAGCGCGCCTACGCGATCTACCTGACGGACCACGGCCGCAAGCTCGCACATCAGGTATCCGAGAAGGCGGCGCAGGCCGATCGGATCGCCCTCGCGGGAATGACTTCAGAGGAATCAGAAAAGCTGATCAGCCTCATGCGCAAAGCCCGCACAAACATCGAAAAAGAACTGGAAGGAACCTGGGAGGAACACTGGAAATCATTATGAGACGATTGACTCTTTTACTGTTAACTATTGCGCTTTGCGCATTTTTCGTCGGATGCACTTCATCCGACAACAAGGCAAACGGGGACGGACAGACGGCCCCGACACCGACGGCTGTGCCCACGGAAAATGCGGCTACGCCTACGGAAGCACCCGCCACAAGCACCCCGACGCCGCAGGATGATCCCACCCCGACGCCGACGGTCGGCCCTCACGCCAAGATTGACAATCACGTGCCCACCGACTATTCCCAATACCGTTTGAAAAATGTCGGCTCGATCGTGGAGATCACGTATGAGAGCCGGGATTATCTGAACGATCCGGACGCGGTTGTCGTAAAGCCCGCCTTCGTCTATCTTCCGCCGAACTACGACGAGACGAAACAGTATAATGTGCTCTACCTGATGCACGGCATCGGCGGCAACGAGAGCGAGTGGGGAATGACCGGGCTGACGTCCATTGTCAAGGCCATCATGGACAACCTGATCCGCTACGGCGACATCGAGCCATTCATCGTGGTCACGCCGAACGGCCGTTCCTACGCCGACTTTGCAAACACCTCCGGCGACAGCCGTTCCTTCTACGTGTTCGGGCAGGAGCTTCGCAACGATCTGATCCCGTATATGGAAAGCCATTTTGCGGTGTACCATGACGATGACATGACGGCGGTGCGCGACCACCGCGCAATGGCCGGCCTCTCCATGGGCGGCATGCAGACCATCAACATCGGCATGTGCGAATGTCTGGATATCCTCAGCTGGTTCGGAACATTTTCCGCTGCGCCGACCTCCTATCCCGCAAACCAGATTGCAGAGATCATCGGCAGCGACAAGTTCAAGGATTACAAGATCAACTACATGTACAACATCTGCGGTCTGCAGGACAAAACCGCATACTGGAGCGCCTCCGCTGCCGCGAAGGACCTTCCGAGCTACACGGACAAGCTCAAAGCTGATGAAAACTTCATGTGGCAGGAGCTGAACGGCGTGCACGACTTTGGAATCTGGTATCTCGGTTTCTACAATTTCGCACAGCTGGTATTCAAGTAAACAATTCAAAAAACGATCCAGGAAGACAAAGAAAGGCCGGGGCGATTGACCCCGGCCGTTTTTTCTGCTATGCCTGATTACTTGCTGTTGCTGGACTTTGTGCTGATCCCGTTCGTGAACTCGATGTACTGGGGCGTCTTGGAGCTTGTTTCCAGGCTCGCCCTGTATTTGTACTGACCGCGCTCTCCGAAAATGCCGGTGGTACCGCCGGTTTCAAACTTTCCGAGGTCCTTGTCGGAGAACGGATACTTTGCAGCCTTAAACGCCTCTACCCACTTCTTTCCGTCAAGATCCGTGAAATCCTGTCCGTTGAACTTCACCGCGCCGCCGGTCTTGTCATGTCCCGGCCAATAGCTTACGGAATACACCTGGCAATTCTTTACGCCCTTTGCGTTGGTAGCGGTGTTCATGACCTTGAAGTAAATACCGGTCTCCGTAGCGTAGTTGCCGGTGATGGGGATCCCGATCTGGTACTCGGTCGACGGTACCGTCTTCGGAAGAACGCTGTCGCCGGTGAGATCAACGATCTTGCCGCTCTTATCGCAGATTACAAGTCCTGCATTTAAGAAATCCTGAGGCGTGCTCTTCATCGTAAACTTTGTGCCGTCCACCTCAAATTCCGGCTTCGGCGCCAAGATGTACTGGTATCCCAGATAACCTGCTGCAGCGAGGGCCGCCAAAACGATGAGAAGCGCAAAAAAATTGAACTTCTTCTTCGGCGGCTGCGGAAGCGGCTGCGGTGTAATCTGCGGTGCGGTTCCTTCCGGCATCACGCCTGCCGGATCGGCTTGTGCGGGCACCTGGCCCTGGGGGTATTCCTCTGCCATGATCATTTCCCTTTCTCAATTAAAAATTTGAATCCGGGTCTCTCTCCCGGGTTTCGGAAAATGCCCTCCCATCGCTTCCGGCGGTTGATTTTCCGAACAATTACATGGGAAGTATAACAGAACTTCCCCTGCGCGTCAATGCTTTTTACCTTTTCTGTGTGACAGATTCACAATTAATTGTCTTACAACTTCTCCGCCAGCTGCAGGATCAGCTGTTCCGTCTTCTCCCACCCAAGGCACGGGTCGGTGATGGACTGTCCGAAGACGTGTCCGCCCACATCCTGACGGCCGTCCACCAGGTAGCTCTCGATCATCAGGCCCTTCACAAGGCGTCGGATGTCGCCGTTTAAATTGCGGTTGTCCACAACCTCGTTGGCGATGCGGATCTGCTCCAAGTACCGCTTGCCGGAGTTGTTGTGGTTCGTGTCGATGATGACCGCCGGGTTCACAAGCCCTGCGTCCGCGTAAGCGTCGCAGAGACGGAGCACATCCTCGTAGTGGTAGTTCGAGACGCTCTTGCCCGCGAAATCGAGATAGCCGCGGAGGATCGCGTGAGCGTAGGGATTGCCCTGGCTCTTAACCTCCCAGCCGCGATAGATAAAGGTGTGCCCGTGCTGTGCGGCGTGGATCGCGTTGATCATGACGCCTATGTCGCCGCCTGTGGGGTTCTTCATTCCCACAGGGATGTTGAGACCGCTGGCGGTCAGGCGGTGCTGCTGGTTCTCCACCGAGCGCGCTCCCACTGCAACATAGGCCAGAAGGTCGGAGAGGTAGCGGTGATTTTCCGGATAGAGCATCTCGTCCGCGCAGGTAAAGCCGTAGTCGGAAAGCGCCGCACGGTGCAGCTCGCGGATCGCAACGAGACCCTTGTACAGGTCCGGCTTCTCCTCCGGCTCGGGCTGGTGCAGCATGCCCTTGTACCCGTCGCCTGTGGTTCTGGGTTTGTTCGTGTAGATGCGGGGGATGATGAGGATTTTGTCCGCCACCTTGTCCTGCACCTCGCGAAGCTTCTCAATGTACGCAAGCACCGGGTCGCGGTGGTCCGCCGAGCACGGTCCGATGACCAAAAGGAACTTCTCGCTCTCGCCGGAAAATATGGCCTTGATCTCCTCGTCGCGCTCCCTCTTCACCTGCGCCATGGCATCGGAAACCGGGTACTCCTCCTTCACCTCCTGCGGGATCGGGAGTTTTCTGAAAAATTGCATGTTCATAAAAAGTATATCCTCCAACGTGTACTTTCAAAAGGCCTTTCCTGCCCTGCTTTGCTCAATCACACTTTCTTGTCAAAACGCTTGCGCCGCTTGGTGGAGAGGCGCATCATTTCCCGCATCTTCTCGCGGTCGCCGCTTGCGATGGTCTCCCGGAGCTCGTCAAATGCCGCGCGGTACGCGTCCATTTCCCGAAGAAGCGCATCCTTGTTGGCAAGGAACAGCTCGCTCCACATCTCATCGTTGATGTTGGCGATCCGGGTCAGATCCCGGAAGGAGTCGCCGGTGTAGCGCTCCAGATCCGGCGCGTCGCAGGCGCACATCAAAGACACCGCGATGCAGTGCGTCAGCTGCGAGAGGAACGCGATCATGCGGTCGTGACTCGCCACATCCAGCACGGAAATGTCCTTGCAGCCCAGGGTCTCGCCGAGGGCCTTGCAGAGGTTGATCGCACGCTCGCTGTTGGCCTCGGTGGGCACCACGATGTAGTTCGCGCCCCGGAATATGCGGTCGTCGCTGTACTCGATACCGCTGGACTCGCGGCCCGCCATGGGGTGCGCCGCGATAAACTCAACGCCCTTCGGAAGACTCTTCTGGATCTCATAGACCACGCAGCCCTTCACGCCGGTCACGTCCGTGATGACGGTTCCCGGGCGAAGCTTACCGCCGTTTTCATGGATCCAGTCGATGAACACGTGGGGGTAGAGGGAGAATACGATCAGATCCGCCTCCGCGAGAAGCTCCTCGTCCACAAACGCGCTTCCCCGCTCGATCATCCCGTGCGCCAGCGCGTAGTCGACGCTCTCCTGCCGCCTCGCGATACCGGTCACATGATACCCCTGACGCGAGAGCGCCGAGGCGTAGCTGCCTCCGAGAAGGCCGAGGCCGACAATACAGATTCTCGTGTTCTTATCCAACAACATTGTTTCAATTCCTCCCGGGGTTACAATACTTCTTCCATGGTAATTCTCTGGGACTTCATTCCCATCGCCTCGTAGAAGCTCATGGCTACGGGATTGCAGTTCCATACATTGAGGGTGACGCTGTCGCAGTTCTGTTCCTTCGCAAACGCCCTGACATGCTCATACAGAGCCCGCCCGACGCCCTGCCCGCGGGCCGCCTCATCGACGCAGATGTCGTCGATATACAAAGTCCGTACGTCCTGCAGGATCTTATGGTTCTTAAGCTCCTTGATCTGGCAGAACGCGTGCCCCAGCACCGTTTCCTCCGGATCGACGCACACAAACACCGGCGTCGTATCATCTGCAAAAATCCCGGCAAGCTCATTTTCCGTATACTTCGTCACCGGTCCCCGGAAAATGTCCGGTCTTCCGTTGTGATGTACCATATCCACCTGTACCAGCAGGTCCATGATCTTCGGGATATCCCTCTGTTCCGCTCTCCGGATTTTGTTTACGGGTTCTCCCTGTGATGCTGTCGTGCCCATTTTTTCTTTACTTCCTCCGCTCTCGCTATTACTTTTTTCTTCCGGGAATCGTCGTCGATATGCAGCGAACTACAGTTTCTTCCGAAGGGTCAGAATGTTCTGTCCGTCCTTGTACTCATAGGAAACGTCATCCATCAGCTTCTTGGTCATGAAAATCCCGAGGCCGCCGAGCTCGCGCTGCTCCGCGGACAGCGTGACGTCGGGATCCTCCTTGGCCAGCGGATCGTAAGGCACGCCGTGATCGATGAAGGTGATGGTCACCGTGAGGGGTTCCTCCGAAACCTCCACCCGGACCGTCGCCGTCCCGATCTCGGGGGCGTACGCATAGCTGGCGATGTTGACAAAGATCTCCTCCACCGCCACATCAATCTGCATCTGCGCCTTCATCGGACAATCCGCTGCCTCCAGGCGGGCATCCACAAACGCCGTCACCTGCGGAAGATTTTCCGTCAGGGCTTCAACCACCAATTCATCCCGTTTTTCCTGATTATCCATTCCCCGGTACTCCATGCAAAGCATCGTGAGATCATCAAACTGTTCCGCGTCCTTCACAAAGCGGTCAACTGCCGCCCGGACGTTTCCGAGAATTGTCACCGTATCGCCCTCCGGATTCTCGTTCAGCGCATCCAGCATGTGCGCGGTCCCGAACAGGGCATTGTCCGCATCCATCGCCTCGGTCACGCCGTCAGTGTAGACAAACAACCGGGCTCCGGGCGTCATCGTAAACTCGTATTCCTTATATTTGATCCGTCTTTGCCTCGATGGATTTGTGTCTCCGCTCAAGGCTGCTCATTTCTCTGACAGATTTTTCCGGCATACTGCCTCCTCCGCGGATCATTCAATCGTCAAATTGTCCGCAAATCCGGTAATCTCGAATATTTCCATGATCGTCCCGTTGACGTTGGCGATCACCAGTCCACCCTCAAAGGCGAAGGCAGATACCCGCCTTTGCAAGCACCGCGAAGAAGTCCGGATAGCTCTTTTTGACAGCCTCCGCGCCGTCGATGGTGCCGCCGGTCACCGTGCACAAAAGCGACAATGCCATGACAATGCGGTGATCGTTGTGGCCGGAAATGTTTTCCGTAGGAACGTGAAGGCCGCTGCCGGGGACCTCTGCCGCGCCGCTGCAGGCGACGGTCACATCATTTTCCCCCACCGTCACGGTGACGCCGAACTTCGTAAGCTCCTCGGCCATTGCCTTCGCCCGGTCGCTCTCCTTGATCGCCAGCCGCGCCGTCCCCGTAAAATGCGCCCCGCCGTAGTACGCTGCCATGGCGAACAGACACGGCGCAAGATCGGGACAATCCGACAGGTCAAACTCGCGGCACGACCCGTCCGCAAGGCTGTGAAGCATCTCATAGTACACCCGGTCGCCCTGGGCGGTTTCCGCAGGGACACCGAGGACCGTAAGGCCTGTGCCGCTCTGCAACCCGGCCGGGAACCCGCCGCCCGGCTGCCCGGACAGGAACTCATCGTCCGGCCGTGCCGAGAGAAGGGCCAATGCCTCGAGAAACGCCGCGTTGGAGCAGTCGCCCTCGACGTTATACGGCCTTTTTTGATATGCTGCATTGCCGGCCAGAACGAAGGTGTTCCCCTCGCACTGCACGGTCACTCCGAAATCCCGCATCACCGCAACCGTGATGTCGGTATAGGACCGGCTCTCGAAAGGCTCCGTCACACGGATCCGGCTCTCGCCGCCCGCAAGGGACAAAGCGATCAAAAGTCCCGTGATAAACTGGCTTGAGATGTTGCCGGGAATCTCGTAATCCCCCGCACACAGTCCTCCGCGGACCGTGAGCGTTCCGTCCTTTTGTTCAAAGAGCCCGCCGTTCTTCGCGGCGATCTCCTGATATATGCCAAGGGGCCGCTGCATGAGCCGCTCACTTCCCGTAAATGTCACCGTCCGCCCGGAGAGCATCGCCAGAGGAAGCAGAAACCGCAGCGTGCTTCCGCTCTCGCAGCAGGGAAGGATTGCCCCCTCGGGTACCGCGGAAAATCGTCCGCTGCCCGGGATGGACAGTCTTCTGCACCCGATCAGCACTGAATCCGGCTTGTCGTCCGACTGATAGATCGCCGCACCCATAGCCCGAAGGCAGTCGCAGGTCGCAAGAATGTCCTCCGACCACGCAAGTCCGCTTACGGACGAAAAATCGGTCAGCGCCCCGCAGATCAGCGCCCGGTGTGCCACGCTCTTCGACGGCGGCGCCGTCACGCTTCCGCGGGCTCTCGATGGTTGAATCGTAACTCTCATATGGCTCCTGTAGATAATCGACCGCGGTCGATAGGTTCTTCAATATTCTCAATCGATGCCGGCTCGGCTCATTCAGTCAATGCCGTTCGTCCCGCTTCAGTCTGCGAACGCCTCCAACACCGCATCCGCCGTCTCTCCGACAGTGCCGTCCGTCTCCACATGAGCATCGCAGGCCGTGCAGTAGATCGGGTACCGCTCCCGGTAGCGGGCCTCCAACGCCTCGCGATTTGCGGAAAGAGGTCTTCCTTCCGTCGCCGTGATGGAGGAAAGGGGCCGGTCAAGGAAAATGATCCTGCCGTTTGCGCGGAGAGAGGCAACATTTTCCGCCCGAAGAACCGCTCCGCCGCCCGGGGCGATCACCCTGCCGCCCGTCGCGGACAGCTCCCGGATCACTTCGGTCTCCAGATCCCGGAAGGCTTTTTCGCCCCGGGTTGCAAAGATCGTCGGAATGTCGCACCCCGCCTTCTCCACGATCACATCGTCGCAGTCGACAAAGTCTCTTCCGAGGCGCTTTGCAAGAATTTTCCCGATGGTGGTCTTGCCGACGCCCGGCATCCCCGTGAGGATGAGATTTTCCTTCTGCAGAAGAAGTTCCCGATACACGCGCTCCGTGTCTGCCGGATCGCCCTTCTCCCCCGTAAAATGCTCCGCCGCTGCCGCCGCCTGACCAACCAGCATATACAGTCCGCCGGCCGCCTTTATGCCCCGGGCCTGCGCCGCCAGCACAAGCTTCGTGCGGAGGGGATTGTAGATGGCGTCCACCACTCCCGTGAGCTTCGGAAACGCCTCAATGTCGATGGGGCACCCATCCCCGTTCGGATACATTCCGACCGGCGTAGCGTTGATGATAATCTGTGCATCGGCGTGGATCTCACGCGCCTCCTCATATGTGATACAGTTGTCTCGTTTCGTCCTGGATACCCGCAGAACAGTCTCTGCGCCGAGGGATTTGGCGACGGTCATCGCCGTCTTCGAGGTTCCGCCGGAACCGAGGACAAGGACCTTCTTTCCGGCCGGATCGATGCCTTCCCAGAGCATGAGCTCCCGCATTCCGGTGTAATCGGTGTTGTACCCGAAAAGCTTCCCGCCACGGTTCACGACCGTGTTCACTGCGCCGATCTCCCGAGCCGCCTCATCGATCTCATCGAGGTACGGGATCACGGTTTCCTTGTACGGGATTGTCACGTTAATGCCGCGGAACTCCCGCTTCACAAGAAACTCCCGAACCTCGTCGGGGCGGAGTTCCCGAAGCTCATAGTCGTACCCGCGAAGGCTTTTGTGGATCTCCCGCGAGAAGCTGTGGCCTAATTTTTCGCCGATCAAACCGTATTCCATCTCGTCCTCCGATCACTGCAGTTTCCCGGCTTGCGCCAAAAGGTCCGCAGCCACAATCGCCGTCATGGCGTCCACGACCGCGCGCACGCGGTGGACGATGCAGGGGTCATGCCGGCCCGAAGCCGCAAGGGTTGTCTCCGTATTTTCCCGGAAATTAACGGTCTCCTGCTCCCTGCCGATGGTGGGCGTCGGCCGCACCGCACAGCGGAACAGGATCGGCATTCCGTTGGTAAGCCCGCCGTTGATGCCGCCCGCATTGTTCGAGGTCGTCACAACACGGCCTCCCGCATAGCGGAACGGGTCGTTGGCCTCGCTTCCGCGCATCTTCGCAAGCCCGAAGCCCGCGCCGAACTCGATCCCCTTGATTCCGGGAATTGCAAACAGGGCGTGGGAGAGAAGTCCCTCCACGCTGTCGAAAAACGGTTCTCCGATCCCCGCGGGAAGTCCCGTCACAGCCGTCTCGAGAATTCCGCCGACACTGTCGGCGTCGGCTTTCGCAGCCATAATGGCCTCCTGCATATGCATTTCGGCGTCCGCATCCAAAACCGCAAAATCAAGTCCCGCCAGCAGTTCCAGATCGCACGTAAGCTCCTCGCCGCAGCCGAGGTTCCGGTCCGTGATCCCGGCGATCTCCGCGATGTGGGTCCCGATGAGGACCCCCTTCGCCCGCAGCGCCGGCATGAGAAGCGCACCGGCAGCCACCACCGCCGCCGTGATCCGGCCGCTGAAATGTCCGCCTCCGCGGGTATCATTGGCGCCGTTGTAACGGACAAACGCCGCGTAATCCGCGTGGGAAGGGCGCGCGATCGACGCCATCTTCTCGTAATCCGCGGAGCGGGTGTCCTCGTTGGGAATACGGATGCATACCGGCGTCCCCGTGGTGTATCCGTCCCGCACGCCGCTCTCAATGACGTACGGATCCGACTCGCGCCGGGCCGTCGAGATGGCGCCCTGGGGCCGCCGCATCTCCAGATACCGGTCGATCACCGCCGTGTCAACCGGCAGCCCTGCCGGAAGACCGTCCACAACGCACCCGATGGAGGGGCCGTGGCTCTCGCCGAATATTGTCACCGAAATCGTATTTCCGAAGGTATTTTTCATGGACAAACTCCTTTCGTCCGCCGTAAGATCATCCTCGTACAACTGTGGCAATCCGTCTCCGGAGCTGCTCCGGATCCATCCGATGAAAATCAAAGGTTCCCGGTTCCCTGCAAAGCACCGTCATAACGGCGGTTCCCTCCGACTTTTTATCGTGGGCGCACAGTGCAAGCACCTCGTCGGGGTCGCACTCCGCCTCGTGGGGCAGCCCGAGCTTATCAAGCACCGGAACAAGCCGCTCCCGAAGCCTGTCGGAGCAAAGGGCCGTCATGCCGATCGCCACGCACTCGCCGTGGAGAAGCGTTCCGCCGCAGGCAAGCTCGATCCCGTGGCCGATGGTATGTCCGAAGTTGAGCACGCGGCGAAGCCCGCTCTCGCGCTCATCCTCCTCCACAACCGCTTTCTTGATCCGGATCGCACGCTCACAGATCTCATCGAGATGCGTAAACGGATCCTCTTTTTCAAACAGTTCAAACAGCTTCGCATCGCTTGTCAGCGACATTTTCAGAGCCTCCGAGAGACCGTTGACCACATGGCGCTTCGGAAGTGTCGCCAGCGTGTCGTGGTCGATGATGACCATGGCAGGCGGGTAAAATGCCCCGACCACGTTCTTCACGCCCGCAAAATCGATGGCGGTCTTGCCGCCGACGGAGGAATCCACCTGGGACAGCACCGTCGTCGGTATATTGATCCACTCGATGCCGCGCATGTACAATGCCGCTGCCAGACCGGTCATGTCGCCGACCACTCCGCCGCCCACCGCGATCACGCGGTCCCTGCGGGTCGCGCGGAGCTCCACGAGCTTCTCAAGGATCATCGTGAGCGACTCCATGTTCTTGTGCTCCTCGCCCTGGGGGAGCGTCAGGATCTCCGCCCTGCCGTTCGCCCTGCAGGCCGCTGCCACGGTCTCCGCATACTGTGCGGGAACGCCGTCGTCCGTCACGATCAGGGAAAGTTTCCCTGCGCCGCTCTCGCCGATCAGCTCGCCGACCCTCGCAAGCGCGCCGCGTTCCATTATGATGTCGTACCCGCCGTCGCGGGTTTTCACCGGGATTACCATAGTGACTCCTTTTCCTCCGAATCCGGCGACCTGCCGGATAGTTTCCGCCCTGACTACAGCCTTACTTCCTGCTCATAGCTTCCGAGCACCTTAAGGTCATGACAGCACTCCTTCAGTGCCGTTACCATCGCCTGTCCCGCAGGGCTTGCGATGTTGCCCTCGCTCTCCGCGTAGAAGTAGTACTCCCACGCCAGCTCCTTGCGCGGGCGGCTCTTGAGGGCCCGCAGGTTAAACCCGTGCTCGCCGATGACGTTGATGGCCCGGCCGAGGGATCCGGCCGCGTTGTTGACCGAGAAGAGCATCAGGAATCGCCCGTCATCCGCGCTGGGCTCACGCTTCTCGCGGGTAAACACCGCAAAGCGCGTCGTGTTGTTGCTGTTGTCGTTGATGTGGCTCTCCAAAACCTTCAGCCCGAACTTGGCCGCTGCCTCGGCGCTGCCGATGGCCGTCAGGTCATGCCGTCCGGCAGCCGCCACCATCTTGGCGGCAACCGCCGTGTTGACCGCCTCCTCCGTGGCGAACCCGTGCTTCTCCAGGTAGTTTGCGCACTGTCCAAGCGCCTGCTCGTGGCTCACGACCGTCCGCACCTCATCCATCGTGGTCCCCTTGACCGCGAGGAGGTTGTGGACAATCTCAACCTCGTACACACCGGAGACGTATAATTTGCCGAAATACGCGAGATCCAAAACCCGCCCGACATCGCCGTTCTGGCTGTTCTCAATGGGGAGCACCGCGCAGTCGCAGGTTCCGTCCTCCACGGCTTTGTACGCCGCCGCAAAATCCGCGTACGGAACCGCCGTCGCATCGGGGAAGATCTTCTCCGCCGCGATGTTGGCAAATGCCCCTTCCACGCCGCTGTACGCCACGCGCATTCCGTCCAGAAGCCGATGCTGGTAGCTCTTGGAAATCCCGATGGTCTCCCGCAGGAAACTCACATAGAACGGCCGCAGCGACTCATCCCCGATGAGTCCCGCCTCCTCGCGAAGGATCTCCTCCTCCCGGGACCGGTCCGTGATCGGAAGGCCGTGGGCCTTCTTGTACGCCGCCACCGTGCGCACCGCCGCCATGCGTTTTTCAAACACCTTAGCAAGCTCGCGGTCCGCCTCGCTGATAATTGCTCTTGCCTGTTCCAGTTCTGTCATGGAAACCACCTTCCTTCGGCCCAAATAATAGAAAAATCCGCAAAATTCCGAAAACACATTCGGAACACGCGGATCAGGACTGCTTATTTGCTTGAATCACTCTTCACGAAGCAAACCGGCAGTCCACTGTAAAATAATAAAAGTAAAAGCTCTTCGTAAACATACCGCTTTGCCCCTTTCTGCCGTCCTTTTCGTCAGTGACGGCTATCTGCGACACATAATACCCTTGCACAGGGCATTTGTCAAGCATTTTCCGTTTACGAAGAGCCTTCTTTTCCGTTTTCCGAAGGGCTTCCCTTTATGATAATTCCGCCGCAGTTCCTGCAGTACTTGTCGCCGGGAGCATTCTCGTATCCGCAGTCGCAGACCGTCCTCAACAGCTTCCCGCAGCTTCTGCAGTAATTCGCACTCTCAAAGTTCTCACAGCCGCAGTCACATCTCGTTAACAGCCTTCCGCCGCAGGTACTGCAAAATGTCGCATGCGGCGGGTTGGCGGAACCGCAGGTGCACCGTTTCTTTAGGAGCACGCCGCAGTTTCGGCAGAAGGAAGCGAACAACGGATTGGCCGTCCCGCAGGCGCATTTTCTCCGGAGGATCCCTCCGCATTTACGGCAGAACAGCGCCTCCGGAGCGTTATCGGATCCGCAGGTGCAGCCGCCCCGAAGGATCACGCCGCAGTTTTTGCAATATGTAGCGTGCAGGTTGTTCAGGGCCCCGCAGGAGCATTCCTTCAAGAGACGCCCTCCGCAGCTTTTGCAATATACCGCATCGGGATCGTTCTCAAACCCGCACGCGCAATGGCGGCGGTGCTCGATCATCACTCTGCGGATTTTCTTCCCGCCCGGAACCTTCGAAACCCCGGACAAGACGACGCCCTTTGCGGAATCGAATTTCTCGCCGACTGCGTCGCCCAGTTCATTCCAGGCCTGACGGCGGAGTTCCCTGCGATACGCGCGGTCCTCTTTCCGGCGGGTTGCCTCTTCATTGATCTCTTTGACATGATCCGCAAAATGTTCATACATCCGGTCGTCCGAAGCGATGTCCATCAGCCATTTTCCGCAATGGAAGCAGGAAAAGGAATCCTTCGGAACATCGTTGCGGCATCGCGGGCAGCGGATCATTCCCTCGGGGACAGGAGCCACCACCGGAAATTCAGCGGGCGGGACGTTCGGCGCAGGCTCTTCGGTTCCGGTCTGAAGGATTCTCCGGAATGTCTCGAAATCTTCCTCGTCCTCCGCCACCAATCTCTTTCCGCATTGGTCGCAAAATGTGGAAGTATCCGGATTGTCGCTCCGACAGCCCCTGCAGCGGATCATTCCCGGCGGCACCGGAGCCGCGATCGGGTTCTCGTTGGGCTCCACTTTCGGAAGCAGGTCCTCCCGCTTCACCAGATCGGCGTAATCCCCCTCCGCCTCCGGATACGGCACGTACCGAAGCGGCATCCCGCAGACTTCACAGATCGTGCCCTCAGCGGGATTGGAATGCCAGCAGTAGGAGCAGCGGATCCTCTTCTCTCCCTTCGGGTCCAGCACAGGCTCCGTGCCCATGGAGAGGACGTCCTCCTTGGGAAGAAACTCGCCGCAAAACTCACATACAACGGCATAATCCGGATTGTCACAATTACAAAAGATACAGCGCATTGTTACCTTTCTCCAAAACACCGGTATCGTGTTGATCACAGCCGCTTCAATCAAGAACGCCATCGGCGTTCTTGCCGCGGCGTGTGCAGTGCGAAGCACCTTCCTTTGCACACGCCTGCGATCCCGCCGGAGGCTTTGTTACGGCCGGGTATTCCCGGCCATAACAAAGCGGCCGCCCGGTTTCGAAATAGAATACCACGGCGGCCGCAAAATGTCAATAGTATTTACCTTCTCGGAGCGCAGGATTATTTTCCTTCGACCTTACGGATAAACTGCATCTGCGGGCTCTTCTCGTCGATCTGCATCAGCTCGATCTTGATCCCGTCGGGATCGTGGGTCCAGCACTGCCAGTTGTAGTCCGCGCCCTGCTTCGGAGCGTCATCCTGCGGTGCGCCGGTCTCGACGATTTTCCGCCAGGCCTCTTCTATGTCATCCACCGCGACACAGATGTGGAAGAAGCCGATGTTCTCATCCCGGTACGGATTTTCCTTCGTCGCGCCGTAGAACAGCTCGATGAACTGGCCTCCGCCGCCGTAGAGATACACGATCCACGGCTCTCCGTTCTCCGGCCTGGGAATGTCAAAGGCGCGCTTAAACCCAAGCGTCTCCTCGTAAAATGCCACCGTCTTATCCATATCCTTAACGTTAAATGCTGCGTGTCCGATTCCTGTAACCATGGTTATTCCTCCTTGTGCCTGCACGGTTCTTCGCAAAATAACGGCTCAGCTCCCGTACTTTTTCTGAATCATAGCATTGATTTCCGGCGCAAAGAATGGAAAATGTCAGCCTGCACACGCAGTATTGGATACAATTCCCGGTCAGACGTACTCCGACGGCGACAACAGATAGACCGCTCCCAAAAGGAGCAGAAGCGTCACCTCGATCTGCACCGCCGCCAGGAACGCGTATCCGCCCTGATTCCTGATCAGGAACGCCCCGATTCCGGTAACCGGATCCGACCAGAGTCCGTACGGCTCGACGACAACCTCTTTTTCATTGCTCCGGGATTCATCAATCTTCCCGTAAATCTCAATCGCCTCTTCACGACCCTCGGTTTTGTCCCAATACGACGCACCGGCCGGGATCAGGATATCCGGGACCGGAGCGCCGGCTTCCCCGTCCTTCACATCGGAACGATAACGGTCATAGGTTATTACATAGCCCTCGCCATCATCGATATAACCGTGACTAATGAAATCCACATAACGATACGGTCCGTACTCGATGTGCTCATATCCGGCGATAAAGGCCTCATTTTCCAGCTCCCGAAGGACTGTTCTTGCCGCATTTTCCCGTTTTTGCAGCACCTCCCGTCCGTAGAGAACGATTGCAAAAAACGCGATTACGGGAAATGCGATGACACAGCCGCGCATGAACTTCCACAGCCTGCCGAGGCGTTTCTGCTTCTTCGGGATGTAGCCGTCCTCCCAGGTCTTTTTCACGGATGGCATCTGCTTCTGTTTCTGTTTCTTCATCTTACTGCTCTTCCTTCACGAGGTTCTGGATCCAGACCCCCTTCTTCACAAGCGTAAATCCGATTGCGCACTTGATCAGGTCGATGGACTGCATGCACAGGTAGAACGGAAGCACCGGAAGGCCGGTGTAGCGGCTGATGATCCATGCCAACGGGACGCTCAGGCACCACAGGAATGCGCTGTCGAACAGGAATGTGATAAAGGTCTTGCCGCCCGTCCGAAGCGTAAAATAGCAGCAGTGCAAAAATGCGTAAATCGGCATGCACACCGCGCAGATCCGCATGAAGCCGGTGGCGAGCAGCTTGACCGAGTCGGTGGTGTTGTACAGTTCCGGGAACAGCGGCGCGAGCGCAAAGAGGATCACGCCGAGAGCCGCGCTGGAAACCACGGAGGCAAACAGAAGCTTGGTGTCCGTGTCTCTCGCCTCCTCGAGCTTTCCGGCGCCGAGGAGCTGTCCGACCATGATGGCGACCGCCGAGCCCATAGCGATAAATACAATATTGAACAGATTGTTGATGGTGGAGGCGATATTCATCCCCGCCAGAACATCGAGTCCGCGTTTGGAATAACACTGGTTCAGAATGGCCATACCGACGGACCAGAGGATCTCGTTGGCCATCAGCGGGAACCCCTTGACGGCAATCCGTCGAACGAGACGGATCGGTATCCGGAATGCCCGGTACGCTCCCTTGGCCCAACGCATGATCACGGTGTGGGCGTGGGTCCAGATGACCACGATCGCCGCCTGAACAAAACGGCTGATGACCGTGGCGATTGCGGCGCCGGCTACCTCCAGGCGGGGGAAGCCGAATTTGCCGAAAATCAGGACATAGTTGAGGCCGAGGTTGACAAACACGGCGATGAGACCTGCCACCATGGGCACCCGCGTCTCCCCGCACTCGCGGAGGGTGCTTGCGTACACTTCCTCGATGCCGAAGGGGATCAGTCCGATCAGCATGATCGCAAGATAGTCGCGGCCGTACTGCATCACAAGCTCTGGCGACTGTGTGGAATCGATATCGTGAAGATACAGTTTCATCAGGGGATCACCCTGCAGAAGCATGACTGCCACGCCTGCAAAAACAATCGCAATCCCTATATACAGCTTAAAACGAAACGTGTGTCTCACTCCGTCGTGATCGCCCTTGCCGTAGAACTGCGCGGTGAAAATTCCGGGGCCCGACAGGGCACCAAACAGCGCAAGGTACAGCACGAACAGAAGCTGGTTCACGATGCCGACGCCCGACATCGGCTCCGTGCCGACACGTCCGATCATGATATTATCAAGAAGGCTGACGAAGTTGGAGATGCCGTTTTGAACTACGATCGGCACCGCCACCGTCAGCACTTTCTTATAAAACGATTTGTCACCGATAAACTTTCTCACAAAACACCTACTCTAACACAATTCCGTAAATCTTCTTGCCTCTCGTGCCGACAACGATGGTGTTGCCGAACACCGCAGGCGAAGCTTCGATATTCTTTCCGAGGTTGATGGTTGACTTCAAAACACCGGTGCGTCCGTCCAGAAGGAACATGTTTCCGTCGGAATCGCAGAGGATAATGTAGCCGTCGCCCTTCGCGTCGTAAACCGCAACGGGGCTCGACCAGCTGTAGTACTTCATCTCAACGCTCCACACCTCGCCGCCGGTCTTCTTGTCGATGGCCACCAGCTTGCCGTGCTTCTTGCCGCCGGTGCGGGCAACGTTGAAGTACACAAGGTCGGAGATATTGTTCTGTCCGAGGCAGGCCGTCGCCTGAACGCCGCCGGAGACGCCGTCCACGGTCTTGCACTCGTAGGTGCGCTTCCAGATGATCTCGCCGGTAGCCGCATTGACCTTCATCACCGGGATCTCACCGCTGTCCTTCTTGTCCTTCGTCCAGTGCAGCGAGGTGGAAACGTACAGGTACGCCGTGCCGTCCGCCGCATCAATCTCCAGAACCGGGGACGCATTGCTGTCGTCCACCGTATCCTGCACCCAGACCAGCTCCATAGTGTTGATATCGATGCAGATCAGATCGCCGCTGTTGTCGCAGGCGTAAAGGTAATGATCGTACATGCAGGCCGACGACTCGATGCCGAGCCAGTAGGTCTTCTCTCCGGTGCGGGCGGTCTCGTAGTTCCATTTGACGACGTCGGAAGGGTTGATCGTCACCTGTTTGCCGTCGTAGGAAGTGTTGAGCTTCGTCGTGTAAAGGATCCCGTTCTCGCCGGGCTGGATCAGCGTGTCCGTCGCAACGTCGAAGAGAGCCGAGGAGTCAAAGGCGCAGAAGTTGCCGTTGTCCTTCCGAAGTGAAAAATCATCGTCGTAGCCGTACTCGTAGATCACTTTGCCGCGGATCAGGTCGACGATAAAGGTTCTCGCCGACTCGTCGCCCATGTCATCGCCGGCACCGACCACATACAGCGGCGTTCCGTCGGGATACAGCGACCCCGTTCCCTTGATGGGGAATCCCAGGTTGATCTCGTCCCGCGTCGCCGAGCCGTCCTCCAGGTCGAGGAAGTAGATGTGTCCGTCCATGGTTGCGTAGATGACCTCGACCAGCTCGCTCTTGCTCTTCTTGCTGTCGTAGAGGTTCATGATCTGCTTGGTCGCCTCATCCCACTGCACCAGAAGGGGCTGTCCGGTCCAGCCGCTGCCGGTCCACTCGCCCTTCTTGACGCTCTTCTTGAGCTCGCCCGTGGTGACGTCCCACGCCTTGCGCAGCTTGTACTCCGTCATCACGGCGGTGCCGTAGGCTGCACTGCTGCGGTAGTTATCCCCGCGGAACGTGATAACGCCCTTCACCTGCGAATAATTATTGTTCGTAAAATGAATCTCGTCCTGACGGCGGTACCCGTCCACATCGATCCCGCCGACGTTCAATCCGGTCTTATACCCGAACACGGACGGCTTTGTGGAATCCACGGGCACGCACACTCCCGTCTCCAGCAGCTTCTGCGACGTAGTCAGCTCCGTCGTATTCAGATACGGCGCGACCGAATCGCCCTTCTGCGGCTCCCCCAGAGGATCCCCGCAGCTGGTCAGCCCGATGACGACGCCGATGATCACGACGACAAATGCCGCTGCCGCGATAAGATACGATTTTTTCATACGAAACGCTCCATCCTTTCCCGCATTACGCGCCCCCACAAAATCCATAAAACGAGCCGGGGCAGGTTCTCCGCCCCGACTCGCTGATTCCTGCTGTCATTGCAGCCGCACACGGCCGCTCATTTCCGAATTACAGCACGCTCTTTACGGTTGCCACAACATTTTCCGCCGTGATACCGAACTTCTTGAAGAGAACCGAAGCCGGTGCGCTGGCGCCGAAGCCGTGCATCGTTACATAACCGCCGTCGAGGCCGACATACTTACCCCAACCGAAGTCACTGAGAGCCTCAACCGCAACACGCGCGCGGACAGCCTTCGGAAGAACGCTCTCCTTGTACGCATCGCTCTGCTCCTCGAAGATATCCATGCAAGGCATGCTGACAACGCGGGCGTCGATACCCTCTGCCGCAAGAGCTGCCTTAGCCTCAAGGGAGATGCTCACCTCGGAACCGCTGGCGATAATGATCGCATCCGGAGTAGCCTTCGTGGAATCCTCGATGATGTAACCGCCCTTGAGAGCATCCTTGGAGGAGCCTGCAAGCTGCGGAAGATTCTGTCTGGTGAGAACGAGCGCTGTAGGCGTCTCCTTGCTCGTCACCGCGCTGTACCATGCAGCCAAAGTCTCGGTAGCGTCTGCCGGACGGAACACATGGAAGTTCGGCAGGGAGCGAAGCATTGCAAGCTGCTCGATGGGCTCATGGGTAGGTCCGTCCTCGCCGACACCGATGGAGTCGTGGGTCAGAACGAAGGTGGTCGGGATGCGCATCAGAGCGGAAAGTCTTGCCATGGGCTTTACGTAATCGCTGAATACGAAGAACGTTGCGCAGTAAGCGCGAAGTCCGTGGAGGGTAAGACCGTTGCTGATGGCTGCCATAGCGAACTCACGAACACCGAAGTGAAGGTTACGTCCGCTGTAATCGTCCTTGCTGAAGTCTGCGATCTCCTTCATCGCCGTCTTGTTGGACGGAGCGAGGTCTGCGGAACCGCCGATCAGGTTCGGAACCTTATTCTTAAGCTTGTTGAGAGCCCAGCCGCCGAGGTTTCTCGTAGCGTCTGCCTTCTCCTCATATGCCCAGTACTCTGCGTCGTCGATAAGAGGCTTTGCGATGTCCATGTTGAACTCGTCGTCCCATGCCTTCTTCATCTCCGGGAACTTTGCGCAGTAGTCAGCGAAGAGAGCGTTCCAGGTGTCCTCATCCTTCGCATGCTCTGCCGCAAGTGCCTTGTAGTTGTCATAAACTTCCTCAGGTACGAAAAATGCTTCCTGCGAAGGCCACTCAAGGAACTCCTTCATGGCTGCTACATTTTCCTCTCCCAAAGGCTCGCCGTGTGCGGAGGCCTTGCCCTGCTTTGCCGGGCAGCCGTAACCGATCTGCGTCTTCACGGTGATCATGGAAGGCTTCGTGGTCTCTGCCTTCGCTGCCTCGATCGCTGCAGCGATCTCCTCAAGGTTGTTACCGTCCTCTACAACGAGGGTCTGGAAGCCCATAGCACGGAATCTTGCCTGAACATCCTCGGTAAATGCGATGTCGGTGTTGCCCTCGATACTGATCTTGTTGCTGTCATAGAACACGATCAGTTTGGAGAGTCCGAGGGTACCTGCAAGGGACATAGCCTCGTAGGAAACGCCCTCCATCATGCAGCCGTCGCCGCCGAGCACATAGGTGAAGTGGTCAACGACCGGGTAGCCGGGCTTGTTGAACTTCGCAGCGAGGTGAGCCTCAGCCATCGCCATACCGACAGCCATACCCATACCTGCGCCGAGAGGGCCTGTGGTAGCCTCAACGCCCTTGGTGTGACGGTACTCCGGATGACCCGGGGTAAGGGAACCGTCCTGACGGAACTGCATCATATCTTCCTTGGTCAGGCCGTAGCCGAACAGGTGAAGAAGGGAATACAACAAAGTGGAACCGTGTCCGCCGGAGAGGATGAACCGGTCACGGTTCGGCCAATCCGGGTTCGCGGGATTGTGCTTCATATGCTTTGCCCAAAGCTCGTATGCAACGGCAGCCGAGCCGAGCGGAAGTCCGGGATGACCGGATTTTGCTTTCTGGATTGCGTCAGCAGCCAGCACTCGGATGGCGTTGACAGACATCGTATCGATCGATTTGCTCATATCTAGGGTTCCTCCGAATTTTTATTTCTGCCGCATTGTATTGAGGACTTTCTGCGGCAACGACGTGCGGCGCCCACAGCATGAGCGCACACCCGATGAAATAATACCATACTGCCCCGCGCAATGCAATAAGGGGAGGTGAAAAAAGGCGAAAAGCCGGGCGGGTTACGCCCAGCTTTCCTCCGCCGCTTCCTCACGGTCTTCCCACGCAAGGCGGAACGGGATCCCGATCACATACAGAAGTCTTGCCGCGATAACGCCGACGAAGAACCGAACTGCTATGGCACCGTCAATCTCACGAAGCCGGCCGACGGTCGCCTGAAGGACCGGCGCCGCACTTCCGAGAAGCATCTCAAGAAGTAGCAGAGAGCAGAAAGCCGAAGCGCAGGCAAACACCACATGCGCAACCGTGTCAAACCGGTACCAGCACTCCCCGCACATAAGGTGCGCGATGCTGACCGCCGCCAAAGCTTCCGATATCATCAATGCTGTGGCAAGAAGCAGGCCGGTCGCAACACCGCGAGCCCCTTCCGCGCCGAGCACAATCTCCTTAGCGGCAACCGCTGCCGATGCCGCCATCAAAACTCCCGCCACACTCCAAATCACATTTTTCCTCTTCATAGACAAACCTCCTGTCTCTTGTTTACATCCACAGTATACCGCGGGAGAATTTTCCGTAACATCGATTCCTGTTACAATTTCGCGCCGGGAAGTGACAATTTTGTAAGACAGGCAAAAAAAGCGGGCACGCAAGGTGCCCGCGATTCATTATTAACAGTATCACTCCAGCGTCTTCAGCGCCTCGCTCTTCGGGATCCTGTGGATCTTCCAAAGCTGCAGCGCAACTACCGCAAGGTAGCTGACAATGCCCAGGACGATCATCTCGATATAGCAGTCATTGCTGATGCAGTACGGAAGGTAACCGCTCATGCGCTGGTAGAGGTAGGTCTTGAAGACCAGGCGCAGAAGCCAGGCAACCAGCGGCACCGCCAGCAGAAGGCTTGCGATAACCACGAGGGACGTGGAGACGATGTACAGCCCGCCGATCTCCCCGCCGCTGAAGCCGAGGATCTTCGTCATGGAGATACTGGTCTGGTTCCGCTCGATGATCTGCTTCGCAAGGAGGTAGACCATCAGGACAAACATCAGGATGCCGAACCATTTTACGGGGCCCATAAAGTCCGCGAAGGACTTCCAGAGCTGGTCCGCGAAATGCCCGAAGACTTCGCTGTCAAGCCGCATGTACACGTTCGACTCCGTGAGTTCCGTGAGCTCCCGGTCCGAAAAATACCCGCTGTAGTAGTCCGGGGTCTTCCCGAACTTATCGTTGAACTCACCGATATTCATAAACACCGACAGCGCCGCCTCGTAGGGGTAGTCCCCCGCGACGACGAACTCGTAGGTTTTGTCCGCGTATTTGTCGTAGAGGCTCACCGTGTCGCCGGCTTTTACGCCGTACTTGTCCATAAAACCGTTGGAGAGAAGGGCCTGGCCCTCGGGAATGGACTTCTTTACGTAGCTGCTCTCCGGCGAGATTCCGTAGACCGAAATCTCGTCCGTCTTGTAATTTTCCTTCGTGGTCTCCAGCGTCGCGATCGCGAACTTCTCGGCGCCGTGGTTCGTCTCCTCCGGCGTCTTTAAGATGTACTGGTAGCGGCTGATGCTCGTGTCGCTGATCCGCTGGGCAACCGTCTCCAGAAGGGGCTGGAACATCAGTCCGAAAATGATGATCGCGCCGGCCAGAATGATGCCGACCGCCATCGTAATGTAGTTCGGAAGGTTCTGTAGAAGGATGCGGATGCGGAACCGCCAGGAGAAGGGTATTTTCCGGGGAAGTTTAAGCGCGCGCTTCTTCTTTCTTCCGGAGAGCTCGCGGCGCAGAAACTGCAGCGGTCCGATGCGCAGCTTCCAGATGAGGATCGCCGCGTTGATGACGATCATGATGGCCGCGGGGATCAGCGTCGTCTTCACAAACGCGTCCGCGTTCCAGAAGGTTTCCACCTTGCCGAGGGAGTACATCTCGCGGTAGATGCCCACCATGAAGTCCCTGAGTCCCGTGTAGCCCAAAATGTTTCCGACAAGCATTCCGGCGAAAAATGCCGCAAGCGGCAGGATCATATAGTGCCGCACCATCTCGCCTCTCGTGTACCCGGACGCACGCAGCGTTCCGATGACACCCGCCTCTTTCGAGAGCGTGTTGATGGTCGTCACGGCTACGATAAATGCGAGCACCGCGATCACGATATAGAGGAACACCACCATCGCGGCCTCGTCGCCGTTCATGTCCTCGCCGGCGAACTGGATGGACTTGTTCTCATACTCCGGAAGAAAATCCGAGACCTCCAGCATGGCTAGCCCGGTCTCCCCGGCCATGGAGCGCTTCACGATCTCCGTGTTCGCGGTGATGAGTTCCTCGCGGAGGGCGTTCAGGACACGCTCCGAGGCATCCTGCTTCTCCTTGTCCGTATCGGGCTTTACATGGTAAATCCAGGCGTACCCGATGGTTTCGTGGTCGGACGCAAACGCGTCATACCCCTCCGGCGACATCACGCCGACGCCGAATGCTTCCGTCTCAAACATCAGATCCGCGTTGTCCTTGAACAGGGCGCTGTAGTTTGGCATCGCCAGGAGTCCGACCACCGTCAGCTCCCTTCCGCCGACCGTAAGCCGGTCGCCGACCTTGATCTCTTTCTTGTGGGCGTGCAGGTTGTCGATGGCAATCTCGCCCGCACCGTTCGGAAGGCGGCCGTCTGTTACCTCGGCGACATTGACGTCCGTGTTGTAGCGGTACACGCGAAATGTCGTACCGTCCGTGTCGTCCTCCTCGAAGAAGTCCGCCTGGTACAGGTCCACATCCGCGTTCTTCGCAACCGCTGTGAGGATGTCCTCGTCCGGTCTTATATTAAAGGAAATATGTCCGTCCTCGAGTTTGTTCTCGCGGATGTTTCTTTTGTACGCGTCCGCGATGCCCGCGTTGGCGATCAGAAAGCCCGACACCACGGAGACGACCATGACAAGGAACAGGAAAATGACTAAGTATTTTCCGAAGTCTGCCTTCAATTCCCGGGGCAAACGCCGGTTCATGGGATTTCTCATGGCGCGCCTCCTTACCACTCGATCTCGCTGACGGGCAGCTTGTTCTCGTTGAGGTAATTGCGGCTCACCTTGCCGTCACGGAGTTTCACGACGCGGTCTGCCATGTTCTTCAGGGCGTCGTTGTGGGTCACCATGATGATGGTGTTGCCATACTCCCTGTTGATGCGCTCGAGGAGCGCAAGGATTTCTTTCGAAGTATTGTAATCCAGGGCACCGGTGGGCTCATCACAGAGCAGGATGTCCGGATTCTTGATGACCGCGCGGCCGATGGCCGTGCGCTGCTGCTGGCCGCCCGAGAGCTGCGTCGGCAGCTTGTGGCGGTGCTCGTACAGGCCGAGTGTCTTGAGAAGCTCATCGACTTCCAGCGGCTTCTTACTTAAGTACGCGCCGACCTCGACATTCTCGCGCACCGTCAGGTTCGGTATCAGGTTGTAGAGCTGAAACACATAGCCGAGGTGGTCTCTGCGGTACTGCGTCAGCCGCTTCTCGTTCATGTCCGCGGTCTTCTCGCCGTCGATCATCACATAGCCCTCATCGGCCTCATCGATACCGCCGATAATGTTTAAAAGGGTCGATTTGCCGCTGCCGGAGGGTCCGAGCAGCACACAAAACTCCCCTTTTTCCACGGAGAGCTCCACGCCGGACAAAACCGCCTGGCGGGCCTCCCCTTCGCCGTAACTTTTCTTCAGATTGTGGATCTCTACGAAACTCATGGTGTTCTCCTTTTCCCGCATGCAATGCGATACCTTATAGTATTTTCGCGCTGATCGAGTCTTCCGCCCGGGGCATCGCTTTTCATGTCAACACTTGAATGTTTGTTCATCTGTTCAGCATTATATATGAATCTCTATTCATATGTCAACCCCTTTCGGAAACATTTTTCGGAAAATGTTCCCCAGGTGTCGCAGAAACAATCCCGCCGACGCACAGGTGCGTGTGCACTCGCTTAGCGCGCAAAGGGACCGGATATGCTTCACCATATCCGGTCCCGAATTCTCAACATATGCAGTATGCGGCGAGAACAGTTCCATGTATGGCTTGCATACATGAGTCTCGCATTTTCAAACAAGCCGGGCGACCTCGCCGTGATGACGACTTGTTTCGCGGCGCTTCCGCGCCCCGTTGCTACTCCCCCATGGGTTCATGCACATTGTAACAAAGGGTCTTCGGGATTGTCAACCCCGAAATTTCCGGTTCCTTTTCCCTTGCATTTTCCATGGTAACATGCTACACTACAATATATTGTATGAACAATTCCAAAAAGTCCATAAGTATGGTTTAACCGTTGTTAGAGAGCAGCGTTCCACCCATCCGGTTCGAATCCGGAGCAACCAGTGACCATATCCGGCGAAAAATAAGGCAGCAGGCCTATTGAGGCTCGAAGTGCAGGCATTTTCCGTCGGGTATCGTCGTGCCTCGATTTTTCTGCCCGCCTGACAACGCGTCCGGCGGGCTTCATTTATAGAAAGGAGCAAAATGGATACTTTCCGCAGGCGCCATCCGCTGGTGCCGCTCACACTGCTGTTGTCCGTGCTCCTTTTGGTGATGTTCGCGCAGACACCGACGCTGACGGTCTCCGCGTTTTTGGGCGCCGTGTTGTTCCTGTGTGTGACCAAAACGAAGCTGTCCGTGAAAACCGTGCTTTGCTACCTGTTACTCTGGGTGCTGGTGGCCGTGACCAACCCGCTTTTTTCCACGGGCGGAGCGACGCCGATCGTCTTTGTAAACGGAAGACCGTACACGAAGGAGGCGCTCCTCTACGGAATCCACCTTGGCGCTATGCTCATCGCGGTGCTTTTGTGGTTCCGCTGTGACCGCCTGCTGGTTCCGGAAGAAAACCGATTCTACCTCTTCGGGGGAATCGCCCCGAAGCTTGCTTTATTGATAACAACCGTGCTGCGGTTCGTACCGCTTCTTCGCCGTCGCGCGGGGGAGATGCGCGCCGCGCAGACCGCTGTCGGCGTCTACGACGATCCCGACTGGATCCATCGCACGAAGAGCAGCATGACGACGATGTCCGCGCTCACGACCTGGTCTCTTGAGCACGCCATCGATGCCGGCGCCGCCATGAAGGCCCGGGGCTACGGGCTTCCCGGCCGGACTACCTACCGCACCTGCCGGTTCCGCGCCATGGACGGAGTCTGTATTACCGTCATTCTGGCGCTCACGGCCGTCACCGTTGTTGCGCTTGCCACCGGCCGGCTCGACATTTCCTACTACCCGAATATCATCACCGCTCCCGCGGACACGCTTTCGCGCTGCGGTGTTACGGCCTATGCAGTCCTTTGTCTGCTGCCGTTTCTCACATCCGTCAAGGAGGCAATCCGTTGGAGCTTCTATCGGTCGAAAATGTAACCTTTCGCTATCCGAACGCAGCTTCGGACGCCCTCCGGGATGTATCCTTTTCCGTCAGCGAAGGACAGTGGGCGATTCTCTGCGGCCTCTCGGGCTGCGGCAAATCCACCCTGCTCCGCCTGATCAAGCGCGAACTTGCACCCTACGGCAAATTCTCAGGCAGGATTTTATTCCGGCAGCAGGCCGGCAGTGACTCCTTCGCCGTTCTTTCGGAAAATGTGTCCGGCGCGCCGGCCCTTCCGCGGGTCAGCGATCGCGAATCCGCCGAATCCATCGGCATCGTCATGCAGGATCCGGAATCGCAGATCGTCACGGACACCGTGTGGCACGAGCTGGCCTTCGGCTTGGAAAATCTGGGGCTTCCCTCGGAGACGATCCGCCGACGCGTCGCGGAGATGGCGGCGTTTTTCGGGATGGAGTCCTGGTATCACCGGAAGACCTATGAGCTTTCCGGCGGCCAGAAGCAGCTGCTGAACCTCGCTTCAACCCTTGCGATGAACCCGCGGCTTCTCCTTTTGGACGAGCCCACGGCGCAGCTTGACCCGATTGCCGCTGCCGATTTCCGAAACGTACTGCAGCGCGTCAACCGCGAGCTCGGGGTCACGATCCTGATGGCGGAGCACCGGCTGGAGTCCGTGCTGCCGCTTGCGGACCGCATTTTCCTGATGGACCGCGGCGCGATCCTCCAAAGCGGGGACGCCGCAGGACTTGTAAAATATTTATCCGAAACCTCTCACGCGATGACGGCGGCTTTGCCGACCGCCACGCGCGTATATCTCGCACTCGCCGGCAGTTCAGTTGTATCGGGGGAGACAACGACTGCCGGAGATGATGCGGGAATTCCGCTGACCGTGAGGGACGGCCGTGCGATGCTTCGCAGCATTCCGTGCCCTGCAGGAGAGAAGCAAAAGGATGGCGAACATCGGATTCCGGGCGAAGAAACGGCCAAAGCCTTTTCCGCGAAAGAGTCCGCTGCCGTTCTTTCTTCGAAAAATGTCCGGTTCCGCTACGACCGGAATCTGCCGGATGTTCTCGCGGAAGCCTCGCTTTCGCTTCGCGCCGGCGAGCACTACTGCCTCTTAGGCGGCAACGGCTCGGGCAAAACGACATTTCTCGCCGTGCTGGCCGGACTGTTGAAGCCATATGCCGGAGCCGTTCATCTGTTTGACAAAAAGATGTCCGCATACGCTCCCGGAACACTCTATCGGAACAACCTTGCGCTGCTTCCGCAGCAGCCGAGAGACGTATTTACGGAGAAGACGATCCGGGAGGATCTGGAGAAGGCGTTCCTTCGGGATGCCGAAAGTGAATCCTCAAATACAATGAACGCCCTGTGCGAGCGTCTCGGGATCACGGGGATTCTCGACTCCCACCCGTACGACGTCAGCGGCGGCGAGCTGCAGAAGGCGGCTCTCGCCAAGGTGCTTGCCTCCCGGCCGAAGGTTCTCCTTTTGGACGAGCCCACCAAGGGCATCGATGTCCGCGGAAAGCAGGAGCTGGCTGACATTCTTTCGGAACTGACGCGTGAAGGCACCGCCGTTCTCACGGTGACGCACGACGCCGAGTGGGCCGCCGAGCACGCTGACCGGTGCGGTCTGCTGTTCGACGGGCAGGTGATCTCCGAGGATGCACCGGGTGCATTTTTCGACGGAAACGCATATTACTCCACCGCTGCGAACCGCATGACAAGAGGGATCCTTCCCGGCTGCGTCACGGTGGATGACATTTTGAACCGATATCGCGGGGAGGTGCCGCAATGAGGTACCGCCGGCTCACCCTCGTGTTGTTTTTCCTGCTGATCCCCGCGGTCGCCGTGGGCGGAGCGTTGCTGTTCCGCGAGAAGCACTACGCCTGGATTTCCCTGTGCGTGACGGTGCTTACATGCCTGCCGATCTTCTACGACTTCGAGCGAAGGGAGACCGGCGCGGCCGAGCTGATGGTGCTCTCGGTGCTGACGTCGCTGTCCGTCGCGGGGCGCTTCCTGTTCGCATGGCTTCCGGGCTTCAAGCCGGTCACGGCCATCACCGTGATTACCGCGTTGTGGCTCGGCGCGGAACCGGGATTTATCGTGGGTTCCATGACTGCGCTTCTGTCCAACTTTTACTTCGGGCAGGGCCCTTGGACGCCGTTTCAAATGTTTGCCTGGGGACTTCTCGGCGGCCTCGCCGGACTCCTGGCCAAACCGCTCCGGCGCCACAAATTGCTGCTTTGCCTGTACGGCATTTTCGCGGGCGTGTTCTTCTCGATGGTGATGGATCTGTTCTCCACCTTCTGGATGGGTGAAACCTTCACCCTCAAGCGCTACCTCGCCCTCGCCGGAAGCGCACTGCCGCTCACGATCGAGTATGCGGTGTCAAACGTCATCTTTCTGCTGGCCCTCACCGGCCCCATCGGTGACAAGCTCGACCGCATCCGCGGAAAATACGGTCTCTTCCGCGAGCATGAGACCGACCCCGATGACATCCGGGCATTTGCCCCGGACGAATCGACAGAGTAAGCTCATCACGACCGTCTTCCGGACATTTTCCGAAGACCGGGTCGTTTTGATAAATACTATGAAACGAGGTGTTTTTCCATGAAGAAACTTCTCACTCTCCTGACAACGCTGGTACTGACCTGCGCTCTGTGCTGCGGCATCGCGATGGCTGACGACTCCGCAACCGTCATCGTGACCATTGCAGACCAGAACGGAAACCTGGTTCTCGCGTCGGAAAAAATCGAAGTCAAGGACATCGACAACGATGGCGAACTGACCGTCAACGACGCTCTTTACTGCGCACATGAAGCCAAATTTTCCGGCGGCGCTGCAGCCGGCTATCTCTCCGAGATGGGCGACTACGGTCTTTCGCTCAAGAAGCTTTGGGGCTTTGACAACGGCACCGGCTACGGCTACTATGTTAACAACGGCGCTGCGATGAGCCTCGCCGACAAAGTTAAGGACGGCGACACTGTCAACGCGTTCATCTACACTGACACGACCGCCTGGTCCGACACCTACTGCTACTTCGATGCCTGCGAAATTGAAACCCCGGCAGGCACAAATATCCCGTTCGAGCTGACTGCAGTCGGTTTTGACGAGAGCTACAACACCGTGCTCAAGCCCGTTGAGGGCGCTACCATCCTTGTAGACGGCAAAGCGGTCGACGCCAAGACGGACAAGGACGGCAAAGTGACGATTCTTTTCGACACCGAAGGAACCTTCATCCTCAGCGCGAAATCCGATTCCCAGACACTGGTTCCTCCCTGCTGCCGCGTGATCGTCAAAAAGGCGGAGAAGGCTTCGGACGGCAAGGATGACAAGGACGGCAAGGCAGACGGCGGCTCGAAGGAAGACACTCCGAAAACCGCGGACACCATGATGGTTGCCCTTTTCGCGGTAATCGCTGTTGTATCCCTCGGCGTTGTGGCTGCTTCGAAGAAAGCCAACCGCGCCTGATGCGGCTTCCGGGCACTGACCTGAAAATGCCCGACCCTTACAGTTTATGAAAGCACTCTTAACGAAAAGAAACGGCGGCAGACGGCAGCGCATCCTCGCGCTGCTGTTTGCCGCGATAACCATGGCCTGCGTCATTGTGTCAATCTCTCCGATCACACAGCGAGCGCAGGCTTTCGGCGTTTCTGCGGATTCTTCGGAAAATGCCGCGCTGCGGAGTTCGGCAGACGTTTCGCAGGTCCAAGGCCTGCTGGATGACATTTTCCGGGCGCTGCGAACGAAGTACTCCGCGACGGACTTACAGGAGCTGATCGACAAGGGGATTGCCTCCGATCCGACGGGGTCGGACTGGTATATCCTGGCCCTTGCCCAGTACAGTCGGTTCGATACTTCAAGCCGCGAGGGCTGGTATGATTTTTCGAAGTGCAACAAGGCTCTCGCCGACGCGATTGCCCTTCGGGAGCGCAAACCCACGGGCACGGAGATCCAGAAGTATGCGCTGTTGACGCTGGCGATGGGGTACTCGATCGACGGGTTTGATATGACGGCCCTGTCCGACTCCATCGGCTCGCAGGGCATTATGAGTCTCGTGTTCGGACTGCACCTGATGTCCAACGGCGTTTACTTCCCCGAGCATACGGCGCAGGAAACCGTGAAGGAGCTTCTCTCCCTGCAGAAAAGCGACGGCGGTTTCGCGATCAGCGGCGACTACGGCGACGTCGATGTCACCGCGATGACGCTACAGGCGCTGGCACCGCTTTATCAATTTGAGCTTACCCGTAAGCCGCAGTCCTCGGCAGGATTTTCCGAGGAAGTGAGGGACGCCCTGATTGCCGCGGTTGACCGTGCCATTGCCCTTCTCTCCTCCCGGCAAATGTCCGACGGCGGCTTCCAAAGCTACGGCTCCCCGAACTGCGAGAGCTGCGCCCAGGTGTTGGTTGCGCTTTCCGCCCTCGGGATTGACGCGGCCACCGATCCCCGATTCCAAAAAGACGGTCATTCCGTCATCGACGCCATGGCATCCTATCGGCTCACGGACGGACAATTCAGCCACATCGCAGGGGAGAGCGTCAACATAAACGCCACCAAACAAGCCTGCTACGCCTGCGTAGCCTACCTGCGGTTCTGTCATAACCAGCCGGCACTCTACGATCTGGATGCTGTCCGGGAGAAGCATATTTCCGATGTGACACCGACTCCTACGGGTTCTCCGACGGACCCAACACCTACTGACTCCGTGGCACAACCGACACCGACCGGCTCCACGAAATTGCCGACACCTACTGATTCTGCGGATCAACTGTCACCGACCGGCGGCGCGGAACTGACACAGGCTCCGGATCGTTCCGTTACCCCCTCTCCTTCGAAAGTTCCCGACAATGAAGGAAAGAAGTCCGACAGTACGAAAACGCCTGCATATCGTATCTACGGAACCGCTATCCTCGCTCTCCTGACGGTGTTTGCCATAGCCCTGCTTTCGATTTACAAACGGCTGACCAAGCGCAACGTTGCTTTATTCTGCATCTCCGCTGCCGTTCTGCTTCTCCTTCTTTGGACCGTGAAGATCCAAACGCCGAAGGACTACTACGAAAGCATCAAAGTTTCTGAGGAGGACGCCGACGGTACCGTCACGCTTTCCATCCGCTGTGACACCGTGGCCGGCGAGAACGGACTTCCCTCCGACGGCATAATACTTGCATCCGTAAAGATACCTTTCCGCGACGGCGACACGGTATACAACGCTCTTGCCGCTGCCGCTGCCGACGCAGGTCTTCCTTTAGACATCGGCGGCACCGGATCCAACGCCTACATCCGCGGCATCGGCTCGCTTCGGGAATTTGAATACGGTTCCCTCTCCGGCTGGATGTACTACGTAAACGGCGATGCGCCGTCCGAGAGCTGCAGCACCAAGAAGCTCCGGGACGGCGATGTCATCGAGTGGAGATACACAAAGAATATGGGTATTGATACGGAGTAAGACAATATTCCTGATAGAGGCCCCTTCAATTTGAAAATCGTACCATGGGAATTTCTTATCTTGCTTTTTCCATGGTAAAAACCGAACAAAAACAACAGCGCGCAAGGCACTGCAGTGCCTTGCGCGCTTATTTCATTATTTCAAAACCTTCTCACAGTTTTGTGCAGCCCAAATCGGCTACAGTTCATAGCGTTTACAGCCCGTACCGGTCTGCCTTCTCATCCACGATCAGGATCTTGCCCTCGCCTACGATACGGCGATCCGAATGGATCGTGTCGCGGCTCTCGACGATGCAGTTCTCGATGTAGGTGTTATCACAGATGTGAACGTCATTGAGGATGATGGAGTTTTTGATGGTTACGTTGTTGCCGACGTATACCTTCTTAAACAGCACCGAGTTCTCCACAACACCGTTGACGATACAGCCGGATGCGATCAGACTGTTGCGTACGACAGCGTCCGGATTGTACTTGGCGGGCGGAAGATCGTCCACCTTGGAGTAGATGTCCGGATACTGGCGGAAGAAGTAATCGCGGATGTCGGGCTTCAGGAAATCCATGTTGGTCCGGAAGTAATCCTCCACCGTTGCGATGTTGCTCCAGTAGCCTTCCATCAGGTAAGCGCAGATGCGCTTGCTGGTCTTGTAACGCATCAGCACGCCGCGCACGAAATCGTAGTTGTTGTCGGCGATGCAGCGCTCCAGAAGCTCGATCAGAAGACGGCGGCGCACTACGTAGATACCGGTGGAAACCAGTCGGTTCTCCGACTGTAACGGCTTCTCCTCGAACTCGATAATGCGGTCTTCGTCATCGATGGCAACCGTGCCGAAGCGGGAGTTGTCACGCCCCTCCGGAAGTTTCGTCACGACGACGGTGATGTCCGCCTGCGTGTCGATGTGACGGTTGATAACCTGATTGTAGTCGAGCTTGTACACGCCGTCGCCCGAAGCGATGACGACATACGGCTCATGGCTGTTGCGGAGGAAATCAAGGTTCTGGTACATTGCATCGGCCGTGCCGCGGTACCAGAAACCGTTCTCCTGTGTGATGGTCGGGGCGAAGAGATACAGACCTCCCTGCTTGCGGCCGAAATCCCACCATTTGGAGGAATTCAGATGCTCGTGCAAGGACCGGGAACTGTACTGCGTCAACACCGCAACCTTCTGGATGTGCGAATTGGTCATGTTTGACAGCGAAAAATCAACGCTTCGGTAGCTTCCCGCTACGGGCATCGCCGCGATTGCCCGGCGACTCGTCAACTCCTGCATGCGGCTTGAATTACCGCCGGCTAAAATAATACCGATTGCTTTCATGATTCGTCACCTGCCTTTATAAGGCTCGCGCCGCTCTCCAGCACGCCGCCCGGATAGTCATCCTCGCTGGTTCCGCCGAGAATTACCGTGTTCTTGCCGATGGTCACGCCGTTCGGAACAACGGTGTCCTCGCCGATCGTCACAAGGCCCTCGCTGTAAATATGCGGTTTCCACGTGTTGGGAACTTCCTCGCCGACGCCGAGCTTGCAGTCGTCGCCGATGACGACATTTTCCGCAATGATGCCCTTCTCGACGTAGGTTCCCTTGCCGATGGAGGTGCCCTTCATAATGATGGAATCGCGCACCACGGCGCCCTCGCCGATGGTCACACCCTCGCCGATGACGGAGTTGTGGACCTCACCGTAGACCTCCGTGCCCTCACCGATGATGGCGCGGTTGATCACAGCATTTTCCGCGATGTACTGCGGGCGGATTACCTCACCCTTCGTGTAGATCTTCCAGTACTCGTCGTAGAGGTCGAAGACCGGCACGATATCGATGAGCTCCATGTTGGCCGCCCAGTAGGAACCGAGGGTTCCGACATCTCTCCAGTAGCCGTTGAACTCGTAGGCGAAGATGCGGTCGCCACGGTTGTGGCAGTACGGGATGATGTGCTTACCGAAGTCGCATCCCTCCTGCTCGGACAGCGTGACCAGAGCCTCGCGCAAAACCTTCCACGTGAAAATGTAGATGCCCATGGAAGCCAGGTTGCTTCTCGGGTTCGCCGGTTTCTCCTCGAACTCGCGGATGCGCATCTCATCGTCCGTGATGACAACGCCGAAGCGGCTCGCTTCCTCCCACGGCACGGGGATCGTGGCAATCGTCACGTCCGCGTTGTTCCGCTTGTGGAAATCGAGCATCTCCTCGTAGTCCATCTTGTAAATATGGTCGCCGCCGAGCACCAGAACGTACTCCGGATTATAGTACTCCATAAACCGAAGGTTCTGATAGATCGCGTTTGCGGTACCGGTGTACCACTCCGCGTTGGTGCTTTTCTCGTACGGCGGCAGAATCGACACGCCGCCGATGTTGCGGTCCAAGTCCCACGGAATACCGATTCCGATATGGGTGTTCAGCCGCAACGGCTGGTACTGCGTCAACACACCGACAGTGTCCACGCCGGAGTTGATACAGTTGCTCAGCGGAAAATCGATGATTCTGTATTTGCCGCCAAAGCCCACCGCAGGCTTCGCCACGCTCTGCGTCAAAACGCCGAGACGCGACCCCTGTCCGCCCGCGAGAAGCATGGCAATCATCTCTTTCTTAATCAAACTTCCACCTCCTCATCTCTCATGGAGCGGGGCATACGCAACCCCCTCATCTATAATGTCCTATTGTATCACAGGAATGACGAAAAATAAACTGCTTTCCGCCCGTTTTCTGTGAATAATGACGATGCTTTCGGCCTCGTTACGGAAAATATGACACTTTTCCCGTTTTTCCCCCATGCGAGCCGTCGGTTTTCGCGGAGAGCACCCGATCCGAAAAGGCAAGTAAGGATTGTATTTTTGACAAAACATGCTACAATTATGTGGGTTATCAGATTCTATGGACGGCTTGCTCTGTCGGGCCGGGACATCGGAATCCGGAACCCCTGTGCGCGGATTCCTCACTGCGAAGGGAAGCTCGCGCCGGATCTTCCAGTTACGGAGAACAATTATGTTTGAATTTGATTTGAATACACCCGGAAGCGTCTACTTCATCGGTATCGGCGGCGTCAGCATGAGCGGCCTTGCCGAGCTCCTGAAGTCCCGCGGATTTACCGTGAGCGGTTCCGACCGTTCCGCATCCGAGATCACCGACCACCTGAACGAAATCGGGATCCCGGTAGCCATCGGACAGCGCGCGGACAATGTTCCCGACGGCATCGAGTGCGCTGTTTACACCGCGGCCGTTCACCCGGACAACCCGGAATATATAACCTGTGTCGAGCGCGGCATCCCGCTTATTGACCGCGCGGAGCTGCTCGGACAGGTATCCCGTGCATACGACGTATCCATCGGCGTCTCCGGCACTCACGGCAAGACCACGACGACCTCGATGATCGCCATGATGCTACTGCAGGCCCAGATGGATCCGACGATCTCCGTCGGCGGAAAGCTCGCTGCCATCGGCGGCAACATCCGCATCGGCCAGTCGGACCGCTTCCTCTTCGAGGCTTGCGAGTACACCAACAGCTTCTTAAAGTTCTTCCCCACCGATATCTGCATTCTTAATATCGACGAGGATCACCTCGATTTCTTCAAGGACATCAACGACATCCGCCACTCGTTCCGTCTCTTCGCGGAGCGCCTGCCGGAGAACGGAAGACTGATCATCAACGGTGAGCTTCCGGATCTTGAGGCCTTCTTAAGCGGCCTTACCTGCGAGATCGTCACCTACGGCCTGTGCCGCAACGGACAGACTCCCGCGGATGTTCCTTATACATATACGGCAGCCAACATCACCATCGACGAGCTCGGCCATCCTTCCTATGACCTGTATGCCCGCGGGAAATTCGTAGACCGTATTCAGCTCTCGGTTCCCGGTGTACACAACGTCTCCAACAGCCTTGCGGCCATCGCGGAGGGAACCTTCCGCGGCATCTCCGTAGAAGACATGAAGGCGGCTCTTCGGATCTTCACCGGCACATCCCGCCGCTTTGAGATCAAGGGCGTGCGCGACGGCGTGACGGTGGTGGATGATTATGCGCACCATCCGACGGAGATCCGTGCTACCCTCACGGCAGCCCAGAACTATCCGCACAAGAGCATCTGGTGTGTGTTCCAGCCCCACACCTATACCCGCGCCAAGCTTCTCCGCAAGGAGTTCGTTCGCGAGCTGGCCCTCGCCGACAAGATCGTCATGGCCGACATCTACGCAGCCCGTGAGGTGAACGACGGCTCCATTTCCTCCGCCGATCTCCGCGACGACCTGATCGCGATGGGCAAGGAAGCGTATTATTTCCCGAGTTTCGACGAAATTACAAAATTTTTGCAAAAAAATTGTGTCAACGGCGATTTGTTGATAACCATGGGTGCGGGAGACATCGTAACCGTGGGCGAATCGTACCTGAAATCATAGTTATCCACAATATCCACAATCCTTTCCGACGAGAGAGATTGTGGATATTTTCCTTCCGGGAGGATTTTCCGTGTGGATAACTTTTTCTTCGGAAAATGCCGTAACCACGCGGGTTTCGCGCATTTTCCGCCGAATTCGGACCGTGTTGTTATCCACGTTATCCACAATATCGGAAAGACGATTCTACTTGTTTCGTCCGGCCTGCGGCCTATTTACAATCCTTTTTCCATTGGTTATAATAACCTTCGCACGGTGCAAAAACACCGCCGCAAAATCTTGGGAAAGGGAGGGCAGCCGACATGTGTACGATTCGAATGAAATCGAAGACAAAACAATTCGGCACGGCCGTCCCGAATCTTTTTATTGACCGTTTTATGAACAGCCTCGACGGGTCGTTCATCCGGGTCTACCTGTACCTGCTCCGGCACTACACCGGAAGCAACCCGAACCGCCGCGACTCCGCGGAGCTCTCCGTCTCCACCATGGCGGACCGGCTCTGCTGCATGGAGTCGGACATCCATCGCGCCCTTCGGGAACTGCAGAACAAAGGTCTTTTGGATGTGTCCTTCGACGAGAAGAAACGCGTCACCGGTATCGAGCTTGTGGATCTCTTTGAATATGAAGAGGATGCGGCACCGATCGTCCCGGAGCAGTCCGATGCGTACGGCTCCGCCGAAAGCGCTCCCGTAACGGAAGCTACTGTAGCGCCGGCCGAGAGCAAGCCGGACTACAGCGTGATGGAGAAGGCATTTTCCGTCACCAGCGAGATCCAGGACCGCTTTGCGAAGGATCCTGCCTACGAAGGACTTACCGATCTGTTGGAGCAGCTTCTGAACGCACCCATGAGCCCGGATCTCTACCGGTTGATGCTTTTCACCTACGACGGGCTTCATTTTCCGATGGATCTGATCGTGTTCCTGTTCAGCTACTGCATTGAGTTAGGAAAGACCAGCCCGAAATATATCAGCAAGGTGGCTGTCACCTGGGCGGAAAACGGGATCTCCTCCGACAAGGAAGCGGAGCAGTTTGTGCTGGGCTACGACTCCGCCGTGCGGGTTGTGCGGGCGCAGTTCGGTCTGCGAAAGGACCTCGGAAAGGTCCAGCTGGAGTTCATCCAGCGTTGGTCGCGAAGCTGGAGCATGCCGGTGGAGCTCATCGAGGAAGCCTGCCGCCGCACCGTTCTGAACACCAATGAAGCCAGTTTCTCCTACGCCGAGAAAATTCTCTCGGATTGGCACGAGGCCGGTTTTACGACGTTGGCGGAGGTTCAGGAGGCCGACAGCAACCGGCCGCAGAAAGCCCCTCGCGGCAAGCGGGGAACCACCGGCGACACACACGCTGCCGCCAACGCCTTCAACTCCGGCTACCAGCAGCGGGAATACACCGCGGAGGAATACTCCGCACTGGAACTTGCCATGCGGAAGCGCCACTGACGGCGATACGGAAACGCCGTTTGCGGCACCCGATTTCCCGTCACCCTATGACACCCGAAAAGGATACCACCCATGAGTCTCACTGCATCCGAATACCGGATCATTCAACAGATATACGAAGACCGCCGCATGAACAGCGAGAAAGAGCTCTCGCGGCGCAAGGCGGCGCTGTATGACAGGATCCCCGCTCTGGCGGAGATTGACGAACAATTGATCCACGGCTCCGTACAGGCGGCAAAGCTTGCCCTGGAGGGCAACAGCGCCTCCCTGGACGCGCTCTCCCGCACGAACGAGTGGCTGATCGGCCGGAAGAGACAGCTCCTTGCGGGGGCCGGCTATCCGGCGGATTACCTGGAGCGCAGCTACGTCTGCCCCATCTGCCGCGATACCGGAAGCGTGAACGGCAACGCCTGCATCTGCTTCCGCCGGGAGGTGATTGCACAGTTTTATATGGACGAAGGCCGGGAGGAACGGCTGCAGAGGGAGAATTTTTCGACCTTTGACCCGGAGATGTACTCCGCACAGTCCATCGACCGCGCCACCGGCAAGACCTACCGCGAGATCGCGCTGGAAGCCCTCGCGGATGCCCACACCTTTGTGGACAACTTCGGCAAGGTCTATCGCAACCTCCTCTTAAACGGAAACACCGGCGTCGGCAAGACCTTCCTCACCAACTGCATTGCAAAAGAGCTTTTGGACCGCGGCAACACCGTACTGTACCTGTCCGCGTTCCGGCTGTTTGAGATATTTTCCTATTACCGGTTCGGCGACCGGGAGCGCTCCCAGAAAGCGTCGATGGACTTCGACACGATCCTGGACTGCGACCTCCTGATCATCGACGATCTGGGCACCGAGATCCCGAGCTCCTACACGACCTCTCAGCTGTTTATCTGCCTGGAGGAACGGGACCTTCGGCATGCGCCGACGCTCATCTCCACCAACCTTTCGATGGACGAGCTCGGAAAGCGCTACAGCGACCGCATCGCGTCGCGGCTGTTCACCTTCCAGTACATCAAGCTGTTCGGGAAGGACATCCGCGTGCTGCGGACCCTGTAATCATTTCGAACACGATTTCCGCCGGGGTTCCGCGCGGTTATTGTGTGTCGGGGACATTTTCCGTTCCCGAGGCACCCATAAAAGCACATCAATCAACGGAGGACACCCATGTCACAGGAAGACAAGTTTGTTGACAGCAGTTCCTTTGCTCCTCTCGGCATCATTGCCCTTGAGAGCAGCAGGAAGATCGGAGAGAAAGTCGATGATTACATTGCGAGCTGGCGCAATGCCCGCGAGCACAAATTCCTCGACGAGCCGGGGTACGACACCTACCGGCGCGACACCTACCTGATTGATTCCAAATGCCCCCGGTTCGGAACCGGCGAGGCGAAGGGCATCATCGGTGAAACCATCCGCGGAATGGATGTCTACATCCTCGTGGATGTGTGCAACTACAGCATCACGTACACCGTCTGCGGGCACAAGAACCATATGTCCCCGGATGACCATTTTGCGGATGTGAAGCGCGTCATCGCCGCCCTGAGCGGAAAGGCCCGCCGCATCACGGTCATCATGCCGTTCCTCTACGAGAGCCGCCAGCACAAGCGCTCCTCCCGTGAGTCGCTGGACTGCGCCGTTGCTCTGCAGGAGCTTACGAATCTCGGCGTGGAGTCGGTCATCACCTTCGATGCACACGACCCCCGCGTACAGAACGCAATCCCGATCAAATCCTTTGAAAATGTGCAGCCGACCTATCAGTTCATCAAGGCGCTCCTGCGCAATGTCCCGGACATCAAGATGGACTGCAAGCACCTCATGCTCATAAGCCCCGACGAGGGCGCCATGAGCCGCGCCGTATACTTTGCAACGGTTGTCGGTGCCGAGATGGGTATGTTCTACAAGCGCCGCGACTACTCCACCATCGTGGACGGCCGCAACCCCATCGTCGCTCACGAATTCCTGGGCACTGACGTCAAGGGCAAGGACGTCATCATCATCGACGATATGATCTCCTCCGGCGACAGCATGCTCGACGTCGCGAAGGAGCTTAAGAAGAGAAACGCCGGCCGCATCTTCGTATGCGCGACCTTCGGCCTCTTCACCAACGGCCTCGCAGCCTTCGACAAGGCATACGAGGAAGGCCTGATCTACCGCGTTGTCACCACGAACCTCGTCTACCAGACGCCGGCTCTTCTGAAGCGCAAGTGGTACATCACCGCCGACATGAGCAAATACATCGCTCTCCTCATCGATTCCCTGAACCACGATGCCTCCATCAGCGAGTACCTCGACCCGACGGAGCGCATCCACAAGATCCTCGAGAAGAAGAGAAAGGGCGAGAAGATCTAACGAAATAGAGCCCGCGAAGCGAGGTCTATGAGTAACGGGTCATACGGCCCCCACAACAAAAAAACAGGGCTGCGGATTGATATGCTACCCCCAAGTAGGACACTGAAATATAAAACCTACTTGGGGGTAGCATATCATTCATCCCGCGGCCCGAGATCAGTTCTTCAATCGTCGTCATTCCCGCCCGGTATACATGCGATCACACCTTCTCAAAGACCGGCATGTACTCGATCGGTGCATCCACCGTGACAGTCTGTCCGCCCACGAAGATCTCTCCGGTGGAGGTGAGCTTCCATGTTCCCACCGGGAGATACACGTCACGGCGGAAGCAGTCATGCTTCAAAATCGGTGCCACCAGGTAGCGGCTTCCGAACATGTACTGGTCCGTCACCTGCCAGCAGCGGCCGTCCTCCGGAGACTCGTAGAACATCGTGCGGATGAGCGGGGACCCATTTTCCGAGGCCTCGTTATACAGGGACTCGATGTAGTCCTTCATCGCGATCCGGATGTCATAGTACCTGCGCATGATCGCGTAATTGTCCTCGCCGTAGCTCCACAGCTCGTTGGGCTGGCCCGTGTGCAGGTATCCGCCGCCCCAATCCCGGTCGTCGAGAGCCGGAATGTCGTACGGGCCGCGGTCGCCGTGCATGCGCAGAACGGCCGAGTATGTCGCAAACTGATACCAGCGGATCAGGAGCTGGCGGAAATACGGATCGTTCACATCGTCAGTCATGAAGCCTCCGATGTCGGTGGTCCACCACGGGATGCCCGCAAGGCCCATGTTCAGGCCGCACTGCAGCTGGTCGGCAAATGCCTCAAACGTCGAGGGCACGTCGCCCGACCACACCACGTTGCCGTATTTCTGGCTGCCGGCCCAGGCACAGCGGAGAAGGTTCACCGGCGTCTTGCCGTCCTTGCTCATCTCATCCCAGAAGATGCGGCTGTACATCTGCGGATACATGTTGCTGCAGGTGAGCGCCGGTCCGATGCTGTAGCGGTAATTCTCGAAATCGTAAACGCCGTAATCCGGCTCGGAGTTGTCGAGCCAGAACGAGTCGATGCCGAGGTCCGCGTAATTCTTCCTGCAGATATCCCAGACGAACTTCCGGGTCTCCGGATTGAACGGATCGATCTCCACACAGTCGCCCTGGTAATCGTAGGTCTGCTGCGCGCCGCGCTCCGTGCGGATCAAAAGCCCAAGCTCCGTCATCGGGTAGAAGTTCTCGCTCTTTCGGTCCACCGACGGCCACACGGACACCATCACCTCGATGCCCATCTCGTGGAGCTCATCGACCATCGCCTTCACATCCGGCCAATAGGTCTTGTCGAACTTCCACTCGCCCTGCAGCGTCCAGTGGAAGAAGTCGATGACGATGCGGTCGATCTTGATCCCCTCGGCCTTATACCGTCTTGCAACCTCCAAAACCTCGTCCTGTGTGCGGTAGCGAAGCTTGCACTGCCACAGGCCCATGAGATTCTTCGGAAAATGAGGTGCTCTTCCGCTGACGGCGGTGTACGCCGCCAAAATCTCCTTCGGCGTGTCCGACACAGTGATCCAGTAGTCCATATCCTTCGTGGCTCTCGCGACCCACTCGGTAATGTTCTTGCCGAAGGTCACGCTGCCCACCGCGGGGTTGTTCCAGAGCATGCCGTAGCCGAGGGACGACACAAGGAAGGGCACGCTGATCTGGGAGTTGCGCTGCGCAAGCTCCAGAGTGCACCCCTTCAGATCCAGATAGGGCTGCTGATACTGTCCCATGCCGTACAGCTTCTCGCCGTCGTTGCTCTCGAAAAGCACCTTCAACCGGTACTCGCTGCCGCCCTGTACGCCCTTCCACTCGCGGTTGACAACCTTTAAGCACCGGCTCTCGCGGGACAGCGTTCCGCCGTAGCTTCGGTAGTACTCGCGAAGGAACAGTTTTTCATCGCGATAGAACGACAAAACGCCCGCAAAATTCACGACCGCTTTGATCCTGCCGTTCACGATCTCCGCACAGGGCTGCCCCTCGGCGTCGCGGCCGATGGAAACCTTTGCCTCCACCACCGGGATCTCCTCGGTGAGCGCCCACGCGTAATCTGTAAACTCCGTCTGCATCGTTGCGCGCACCCGCAGCGAATTTTCACCCCAGGCTTCGATACACAGGGTCTCGCCCTGCCGCTTGGCGATCAAAGCCCCGTTTTCCTCGTAAAATATCATCGTAACATCCTCCTGTACGCAGTCTGCCCCAAAGGGTCTCTTTACTCAATAAACCATAAACGGCGGGGATTCGCAATAGCGTATCCTCGCCGTTTTTTCGTGTCATTTCTTACCCTTCGGGAAAACCGAAGGTTTTTGTCGGGTTAGGCGACATGCCTTATTTCCCTCTGATAATTCCGAAGACCTTCTTCACGCTCAGCTTCTCGCCGTTGTAGAGCACAAGGCCGCGGTAAATCCGGCCTGCGATCCACACCAGAAGAAGCGTGGCAGCGATCATCTCCGCAACTACGATCAGGCCGACCCAGACGGAAACCTTTCCGACCAGGATCTCCGCGGTTACCGTGAACGGTGCGGCGAACGGAATGTACCGGCAAATGGTGAGCACCGCCTCATTCTGGCTCGCAGCCGCAAGATAACCGACCATCCAGAAGATCAGCACCGGGAATACGATGACCGTATTGGCCTGGGCAACCTCCTCCGGCTTGGTAACGATACTGCCGCCGATACCGGCAACTGCGTAGTACAGAAGGAGTCCTAAGAAGAACACCAAAAGCGTCTGCACGATCGGGACAAAGGTCATTGCGCTCTCGCCCGTGACCGCACGGATTGCGTTAAATGCCTTGCTCACATAGTCCGTGTAATCCGGATTGATGGCTTTGGCTGCCAGCGTTCCAACCCAATATCCGCCGAAACCGCAGGCAACCCAGATCAGAACCTGTGCCACGGACATCACGAATCCTGCAAGGATCTTGCCGAAGATCAGATCCTTGGGCTTGACGAAGGACAGCATCGTCTCCATCAGCTTGCTGGTCTTCTCAGCCGCGACATTTCTCGCGACATCCTGACCGTAGATCATGATCATGAAGTACATCAGCATACCGGAAAGCATCGGGAGCAGGTATTTTACGAGCTCTGCAACGAGACTGGTATCCTCGCCGACAACGATGGTGGACGGGATGGATTCCAGTTTGATAAACTGCGCCATATTGGGATCGATCTTTCTCTCCACATAGGTCTGCAGCACCGGGATCATCGCATAGCCCGCATCAGTTGCATCCCCCTCGCTGAAGGAGCTGTCCGTCGGGCGGACCATGTAAATGCCGTAACCCTCGTCCGTCTTGCGGATAACGGCAAACATCGTGTCGGACTCCGCATTCTTTTCGTTCTCCGCCTTGCAAAGCTCGGCAGCGGAAGCATTGTCCTTCCACTCCACCGTGATTTCCTTATAGGCAAGCGCTTCCGCAACCGCCGTGCCGATATCCTCGGCCTTCATCGGCGAATGTGCCGCCACAACGTCATCGGGATTGTAACACACGATATCCGACTCGTTGCATACCACAAGCTTACCGGTCTTGGTCAGTTCCTCCTCGGTGTTATCCTTCTTCTTCGCACCGAGCATCACGATCAGGAAAATGCCGGCGAAGATGAACAGACCGATGAGTATGGTTGCTACCTTATAGCCTTTTTTCTTCAGCATCTGTCCGCAGGTAAAGTTGAACACATGCCGTATCTTGTTTCCAGAGGAGCTCATTACTTCGCACCTCCCTTCTTATTCCGCATCATCGCGATCACTTCCTTCGGAGTTACGCGATTGCCCATGTTGGTGATCAGGCCCTCGTAAACGCCTGCCGCAAGACGGATCGTCAGAAGGTCAAGAACGATCAGGATCGCGATGGCGATCAGCGCGTAGGACATCGGCGCAACACCGATGATCCGCGCACCGGGAGTGGTCATGGGCGACGTCAGCGGGAAGATCTCACAGAATTTGACGAACGCGTTGCTCGCCGACTTCTGCATGGAGATGATCGCTCCGATCGCACAGTACATCCCGATGATGGATGTGAACGTAAAATACTTCAAAGCGTCCTGCAACTCCTCCAGCTTGCTGACCATCGCGCCGCAAAGACCCGCAAGGGTCGCATAGAAGATCATGCCGAGGGCGATCAGCACAAGGATGGTAACCGCATTGAAGACGGTCAGGTTCGAGAGAACTCCCTTCGGGATCAGGGAGGTTATGTAGGTCTGCTCCGTTCCGAAGAGCGCGCCCGTGATCTTGTTGGAAAGAACAAAAACAAGCATCAGAAGCGCATACTGGCCGACCGTCGCCACAAGCATGGCGAGGATCTTGCCCATCAGCAGCGCCATCGGGCGGACCGAGGTGAGCAGAAGCTCCACCACGCGGCTGGACTTGTCGGTAACGACCGCCGTCGCCACCTGGGTGGACGCCATGATGCAGATCATACTCACGATGAACATGATCGCGTAAGCGATGCCGAACTGGCCGCCGCCGATGCCGTCGTCAACCTCGGGGGTAAGTTCGCCGGACTCTGTGAGGTAGTTGATCTCAACGGTATACTCGTAATCGAGAACCTTGAGCTCCTCCTCCGGAAGACCGCTGTACATTCTCTTGTACTTGTCCAGATTGTCGCACAGGATCTGCGCAAGCTCGTTACACTCGTCGGTGGTAACCGCTCCGCCGCCCACGCGGACGACCTCCACGGTGATCCCCTTCACACCGACCTTGGGATGGACGATGACATTTTTCGTTTCCGAGCCCTCGTCCTCCAGTTTCTTGCTGATTTCCTCAAAGGAATCCTGTACGGTTTCGAATTTTACATTGGCAAATGCCTCATTGTCCTTCACGTTGCCGGTGATCTCATACCCGGTCGGAAGAAACGGCAGCTCATTGCAGACATAGGCCGTTTCGATGTTGCTGGTTTTCACTTTCTTCGTGCCCGCCGCACCGCCTTTGATCAACTGCATGACAGGCGACGTGAGCAGCGCGATCACCACAAGCATTACCACCGAAACGATAAATGCCTTGCTTTTTATCGTCTGAATGAGCGTAAAGCGGAAGACCTCGCCGGTCCCGCGAAGCTCATTACTCTTCATTGCCGGCACCTACCTTTTCTACGAAGATTTCGTGGAGGGACGGCTCGCGGAGATCAAACTTGATGACCGTGATCCTGTTTGCCAGAAGCAGCTGAAGGAACTCCATCGCCTGCTCCTCGCCGGTCACGCGGATCTGCGTCTCCGCCGGAGTCTCCTCGATAACCGTAAGGCCGGCCTGCTTGATGAGCGCATCGATGGGCTGCTCGCATTTTACGAAGAGATTGACACGGCCGTAGCTCTTCTTGATCTCGTTCAGGTTGCCCTGCAGCACCACGTTACCGCGGTTCATAATGATGATGTCGGTACAGAACTCCTCGATGGTGGGCATCTGATGGCTCGACATGATGACATACTTGTCCTTGGAGATCTCGTCGCGGATCACTTCCTTGAAGAGGTCGGTATTGACCGGGTCAAGACCGCTCATGGGCTCGTCTAAGATGACAAACTCCGGATCCGACAGAAGCGCAGCCATCAGCTGTACCTTCTGCTGATTACCCTTCGAGAGCTGCTCCGCGCGCATCGACTTGGAGTTGCGCTTCTTGCGAAGAGCCGCTGCCTTTGCAGCCTTCGAGCTCTTGGGTGCGGGCGCTGCCGCAAACTCTCCCTCGCGCTCCTGGCGCTTCTTCGCTTCCTTCGCCTCCTCTTCCTCCGCAAACTTCGCGGGGAAAATGTACTCGTCAAGCTGCAGTCGCGCAGACCAGTATTTGATCTTCTCCATGGCCTTCGCGCGGCCGACACCCTTCAGCTTCGCAAAATAAAGAAGCTGATCGAGAAGCGTGTACTTGGGATACAGGCCTCTCTCCTCGGCCAGGTAGCCGATGTTCATCTTTTCAGGCTGCATCTCAGCGCCGTTCCAGAGGACTTCCCCCGAATCCCTCTTCAGCATACCGAGAATCATACGGATCGATGTCGTCTTACCGGCACCGTTCGTTCCCAGGAGCGCATACACGCCCGGGCCGTCCATCTTGAAGCTGAGGCCGTTCACCACGGTCTTCTCTCCGTAGGACTTCACCAAATTACGTACTTCGAAAGACATTTTTCCAACCTCCGTTATTGTCGAAGCCGCCGAATCCCTTTTCCACGGCCTCCATATGTTCAAACGCCTGAAATTATACCACATGTAAATTTCATTTACAACGAAAAATGCGGCAATTTTACTCTTTCTTAACAATCTTTCACAATTTTTTCACCGTTTCGGCCCTTCCCGGCGCTCCCAAGGGCATTTCCGCAAAGAATTCCCATTGTGATTTGTTTCTTAGATGCTATACTGATTTTATACCATAACAATTATATATACCCCGGAGCGCCCGCGCGGCGTTCCGTTTCCCCGGAGGATACCTATGCTTACCAAACTGAAAGATCAACTCAACCGCACGATCGTCGGCAAGGAGAACGTGACCGATCTGGTCTTAACCTGTCTTCTCGCCGGCGGCCATGTGCTTTTGGAGGATGTCCCGGGCGTCGGCAAGACAACCCTCGCCAAGGCGCTCGCCACAGCCATCCGCTGCCGCTTCGGGAGGATCCAGTTCACCCCGGACACGCTCCCGTCGGATGTGACGGGCCTGTATGTCTACAACCCCAAAACCGCAGCCTTCGACTACCGCGAGGGCCCCGTCATGAGCCAGGTCCTTCTCGCCGATGAGATCAACCGCACCTCGCCGAAGACCCAGGCGAGCCTTCTGGAGGCCATGGCGGAGGGGCAGGTCACCGTCGACGGCATCCGACACCCGCTGCCGGATCTCTTCTTCGTCATCGCGACCCAGAACCCCATCGAGTACCTGGGAACCTTCCCGCTGCCGGAAGCCCAGCTCGACCGCTTCATGATGCGGCTTAAGATGGGGTATCCCTCGGCGGAAGCCGAACTGGCCATGGCACAGAATTTTCTTGCCTCTTCTTCGGAAAATCCTTCGGACGGCGTCTGCGATGTCTCCGACATCCTCCGCATGCGGGAGGAGGCCGCTGCCGTGCATGTCAGCGAGGCCGTTCTCGTCTACCTTCAGGAGATCATCGGGCTCACCCGCACGGAGAAATCCTTCTCCCTCGGAGCCAGCCCGCGTGCCCTGTTGTCCCTGCTCCGCGCCTCCCAGGCCCGCGCCTGCCTGCGCGGTCAAGACTTTGTCCGTCCCGACGACATCAAGGAGATTGCGGTTCCGGTGCTTCACCACCGCATCGTACTGAGCGAGGAAGCCCGCATGGCGGGCGCTGACACGGACGAGATCCTCACGGCTCTGGTCCGCAAGGCAAAGCTGCCGAGAGAATAACGAAAACTTCGGAAGACCTCTTCCGGGAGAGTGGGACTGTATGCTGCGAAACCGGATCCTGATCGGTATCCTGTGGATTGTGTCGCTTGTGGGAATTTCTTTCTACGGCGGCACGATTTCGTATGGCTTTTTCATCGCCGTCACCCTGCTCCCCGTGCTGTCGTTTATCTATCTTCTGTTAGTGCGGATCCGATTTTCCGTCTATGAGCGGCTGGAGGGAAAAACCTTCGTTGCGAACCATCCCATCCCGTATTTCTTCACGCTGCAAAACGAATCCCGGTTTGCGTTCGCCGGCGTCAAAGTGTATTTCTACTCCGATTTTTCCAGCCTCACCGGGCTCTCGGACGGCGCCGAGTACGAGCTTCTTCCCGGCACCGGCGTCTCCCGGGACACGACGCTTCTGTGCCGTTACCGCGGCAGCTATAACGTCGGCATCCGCACGATCGAGATCACCGATTTTCTCCGTCTGTTCCGTCTGCGGTACAAAAACCGCGAGCCCCTGGAAGTCAACATCAAGCCCGACACGATCACGCTCCCGGATCTGGGCGGGATCCGCCTGCCCCGGCTTCTCGCAAGGGAATCCCTGCAAAGCGGAGGCGTCCCGGAAGCCGCCGTCCGCGACTACCTTCCCGGCGACCCGATGCGCCGCATCCACTGGAAGGCCTTCGCGAAGGAAAACCGTCTGCTGGTGCGCCGAATCTCCGGCGAGGAACAGCAGCAGGTCAGCATTTTCCAAAGCACCTGCCGTCCCGCCGCCGAACCGGCCGCCTATCTTCCCACGGAAAATAAGCTGCTGGAGCTTTCGCTGGCCCTCTCCGCCTTCTTCCTGCGCCGCGGGATTCCCGTCCGCGCTACCTACAAGACACGGTCGACCATGCTTTGCCGCATAAACAGCAGCGACTCCTTCAACCGTTTCTATGAGCTCTGCTCCGGGCTGGAGTTTTCGAAGGATCAGCCGGACTCCGCTCTTTTCTCCGTGCTTGCAAAACACCCCGAGACCGTCGGCGGACATCTCGCCTTCTTCCTCCTCTCCGAATGGAGCGCCGAGGCGGAACGGTTCGCCCGGACTCTGAACGGAAACGGCATCGCTGTGGCTGTCTGCCTTGTGACCGCCGATGCCTCCGCTGTTCCCTCCGGTCTGTCCCTGCCCAGAACAGAAATGATACAGGTGTCTCCTGACGTGGATTTACGGGAGGTGTTCGTATGAAACGATTTGCCTCCTACCTCTATGAACCGCTTCTCGCCGTACCGGCTTCCATCGCTGTCCTTCTGATGATCGCCCCGGAAATCGGTCTCCCGTCAGCCTCGAAAGCGGCCGCACTGTACCTGATCATCGTCGGGATCGCCTGCGCGCTCTTCCGTTACCTTCACGGAAAATACCGCCTCATCCTGGTGGTTTCCGCGGCGATCGTCCTGCTTCTTCCGGCGCTTTACGGCCTGCGCTGGGTTTCCTCCGGGTACCATTACGCGCACCGGTATTTCTGGCTGATCCCGCTTCTCGGCGTCGGCTGCGATCTCTGTGCGGTCCTCTGCCGGCACTTCCGGATCATGCGATACCTCTCCGCCGCTGCCATTATCGCCTGCCTAACGGTCTGCCTGATCGAAAAATACATCCTGCCCCAGGCCTGTGTGATGCTCTTCCTCACGGTCCTGCTGCTCCTCCTCATCGACGAGACACAGCTGTTATGGCCGAAGTCCGGCCACACCGACCGGGCGCTGCACCTTTCCTTCGTCGCGCCCTTCGTCGCAATCTGGCTCGGCCTTGCGCTTCTCCTGCCGGTTGGGGAACGCCCCTACGACTGGGCAGCCTTCCGCAACATCTGGCACCACATTCAGGACTTCGTCGTCTCGCTGACCCAGAAGACCGTCCCCATGGGGCCGGATGACATGGATGTGTACCGGGCGGGATTCTCCGAGGATCCCTCCTCCCCGGACGGCTCCGTCCTGGAAAATGAGGACGTCCTTCTCCGCCTCGAGCGCACCGGCGGCTCCGCTGCCGACGCCTTCTACCTCGCCGGCCAGTACTGCGATACGCTGGACGGCCTGAACTGGCGCGCCACCGCCGCCGACGATACGAGAGATTGCGAGTTTGATTATATGGAGACGCTCTGCGCCTTCCGCGAGACCGATCATTTTGCGGACTTCATGCAGGCCATCGAGTTCCGCGTGACCTTCCGCAAATTCCACAGCCGCTTCCTCCTCGCCCCGACGAAAACGATCCCGGACAGGACCCTGCTGGCGCGGGACGGCATTTCGGAAGAAGGCCGCAACCTGGTATACAACGAGCGGAAGGGCATCAACAACTCCTACGTCATCGGAGGATACCGCCTGAACCGCCTGCACGACATTTTCCGCGAGTTCATGGCCGATCCGGCGGAACTCACCGAGGAGAGCTGGCTCCTCCACCGCACCGAGTATCCCGGCGACGCCTCGGAAATCTCCTATGAGGGCTATCTGGCATACCGGGAGCGGATGACTTCCCGCTACCTTCACCCCTTCGCGGTTTCCGATTCGGTCAGGGCTTATATCGACACCGTCACCGAGGGCGCTGCAAGCCCCTTTGAACGGCTGATGTGCATCGCACAGGACCTCGCCGGGTTCACCTACACCACGTCGCCCGGCGCACTTCCCGAAAGTGTCACCGACGGAAGCTCCTTCTTATCGTATTTCCTGACTTCACAGCAGGGCTACTGCGCTCATTTCGCCACGGCGATGACGCTTTTCGCCTGGGCCGAGGGTCTTCCCGCCCGCTACGTCACCGGCTTCCTCGTGCCCCTCGGCAGCGCGGATTCCATCGACGTGACGGGGTCCATGGCCCACGCCTGGTGCGAGGTATATTTTGAGAACGTCGGATGGATTCCCTTCGACGCAACGCCCGGCCACTCCGACAGCGCATTCTGGACGGTCTACAGCGAGCGTGAGACAACGCCCTGGACGCCGATACCGCACACACCGGCTGTGGTGACGCCCAAGCCGGCCGGCCCCGCAGGAGTCACCATCATCTCGGAAAGCGGCTCCGTCCTTCGGATCCTTCTGTTTGTCCTTCTGGGAATCGCCGCGCTGGCCTTCTTCGCGGTTCTGATCCTCCTGTTGGACCGCCTTCGCAGCCGGCGCCGTTTCCGGCAGATGGACTCCTCCTCCAGGATCCGCGTCCTCTACCGGAGAAACCTGCGGGTTCTGACTTATCTGGGGCTGCCCATCGGCGAGGAGGAAACCCTCACGGAGTACCGAGGAAGACTCCTTCCGCTTCTTCCCGATGAAACGCTTGACTGGATCATCCCGTACGAGGAGTTCCTTTACGGCACCGCCGACCCTTCCTCCGTCGCGGCCTCCATGCAGGATGGGTACGATGCCCTTTCGGAAGAATTCCGCAGGTTCCGCCCGCAGATGTACCGGCTGTACCGGTTTGTCAACCGGGTGTGACCGGCCATTGCTTTCAGACATAAAAGAACCCTCCCGATGGCGTCAGGATAACCTGCAGCTTACGGGAGGGTTTTATTTTCCGATTTATATCGATGACGGCCGGATTACGGATTGTACTTGTCTCCGAAGTAGGACTTCATCTCCGAATCGGACAGGCCGAAATACTTCTTCAGGTCGGCCAGGAAGTTCTTCTCACGCTTTCCGTCCTTCACATAGTTGTAGAGCACGTTGATGCTGCTGTTCCAGCCGTTGACGGTGCCGCCCCAGCGGGCCCGCTCCGCCTCGATCTCCGGCTCCAGCGTCTTCTTCCACCAGTCAATCTCCTTGGTGATGTACTCCTCGTTGAGGATCGTACCCATCAGGTAAGCAGCGCGCTTGAGGAAGGCCTCCTTGCCGCGCTTGCTGTGAGTGATGTACCAGATCAGCGGGTGTTTGCTTGCATTTTTCACGTTCGTGGTGAACACGTGATCCTGCTTGACGAAGCCCCAGTCAAGGTCGTAGAACATCCAGCGCCATTTGTTGTCGCCCTCTGCCGAGGCGAAGCACCGGATGTTGGCGTCGTCCGAATCCCCGTAGTAACCGCGTAAAATGTACCAATCCATCAGGCTGTCCATATCGATGCGGCTCTCCAGATACTCGTAATTCTCGTCCTTGTTGAGGTCTTTCTCCTTCGCAAACTTCACAAGCGCATTGTAGTCTTCCGCGCTTCCGTTCTCCGCTGCCTGATAGCCGCTGTAGCCCTGAACGATGTTGACCGAATCCTTGGAAACATCGTAGTGGTCCGCAACATAGTCCGCGCTGAATCGCTCGCGCATGAAGTAGATTCCCCAGAACTCGCCCGCAAGATACATTACCACGGGCTTGCACGCCTGCGCGCTGACACCGGTGTTGCCCAGTGCCATATGGGTCATAAACTCGTCTTCGATGATGCCTTCCTTGTACCGCTCGCTTCCGCCCTTTAAGAGGATGGAATTGAAGACCTCGAGATCGATATCGTCAAAAAGCTTGTAATTCAGTTTGCTCGCACCGTAGGAGGAGCGGAAATGTACCGTAAAATTCTGTTTGTCCTTCTTTCGGCTGTCGTTGCCGTGAAGCGTGATGCCGCACGGGATGGAGAATTTCTCCTCGCCGTCCTCGATCAGCGTCATCATGGCCTGCGCCTCAAGGTCCCGGTCGGAAATCTTCTTCACGACGCCGTTTTCGCCGAGGATCGTCTCCTTCGGTCCGTTGACAACCAGGATGGGCAGCGTATGCTCCGTGCTGTCGATCACGTAGGTGTATGCCGCCTCCTCACTCTCACGGCCGTCCTTCACAGCCATCGCGCGGATCGTGGTGACGCCCATGACGGTGATCCCGTCGCTGTACACCTTGGAGGAGGTGGTGGGCTTGCTGCCATCCGTCGTGTAGTAGATCGTGCCCTCGCCGAACAGCGTCACATTCAACGCTCCGGCGTAAACGCCCGTTGCATAGTTGGCTTCCGGAACCGAAGTGCGGGCTGCATAGCCCTCGCCGTTGGCACTGCCGGGCGTCGGATTCTCAAAATACAGCCACTCGCCGTCCTTGCGGCCGTAACTCTGGTCCGCCGGAAGGTCCGAAGGCACCTTGATGCGGTCACAGAAACCGTCCTTGTTGGAGAGATAGATCTTCTCTCCGGTGGACTTGATCTTAAACGGCGCCTGATTGCCTTCGCCGACACCGTTGCAGTAGAGGATATATCTCTCCCCTGCTCCCAGCGTAACGTTGGGCAGCTGGTACTTCTGCGGCATATCCTTGTTGTCGCTGATCCAGTAATCGCTCAGGTTGACCGCCACCGAGGAGATGTTCACAAGCTCGACCCAGTCGGGGTAATTGCCGTTCAGCTCCGCGTACTTGCTGTTCGAGGACATCGCCTCGTCAAATGTGAGTCCCGTCAGAGGCATCGACTTCCAATCGATATCCTCCTCCCCCGGAGTGAGCGCCGGCGTAAGGTCGCCGTTCGGCGGCGTCACCGCCCCTGTGGGCGTAGTCTTGTCCACGACCTGCGTCGGCTTCGTCTCTCCTCCTGTATTGCCCCCCTTGGGCCACAGAAAATAAACAAGCCCCGTCACGCACAGCGCGAAAATTCCCGCCATCACCAGCATGCGGATCCGCTGCTGGCGTTTCTTACGTTTCTTCCGAAGCGACTGACTCTGGGCCGACCGCTGTCCCTGCGCCGTTTTCGTTCCCAGCGGGGAACGAGTCCCCTGAGACGTCCTCGTCCCCCGGGAAGAACTCGCTCCCTGGGAAGATCTCGTTCCCTGAGCCGTTTTCACCCCTCGGGCCGCTCCCTGTGTCGTCCGGTTTCGCTGAGATGTCCGCTCCCGATCCTTATCGTCCATCCTCTCTCGTACTCCTTCCCTGCACTGCTGCCGTTTCTTTCCGGTTTCGCGTTTCCGCCAGACACCAGTGCGTTCTTCCTCTGTTAATCGTTATCGTTTCGCCAGCTCATCCGAGTCCAGCATGACCGTAAACGGTCCGTCGTTGCGCAGATCCACTTTCATGTCCGCGCCGAAGCTTCCCGTCTGCACCGGAAAGCCGTAGGTGTCCCGCAGCCGCGCTACCGCGTACTCATACAGCCTCTCCGCCGCCTCGGGGCTTCCCGCGCCGGTGAACGACGGCCGGTTTCCGTGCCTGCAGTCCGCGTAAAGCGTAAACTGCGAAACCACCAGCACCTCGCCGCCGACATCCGCGAGGGCAAGGTTGGTCTTCCCGTTCTCGTCCTCAAAAATACGGAGCCCCGCCAGCTTCTTCACCATCACGTCGGCAACCGCCTCCGTGTCTGTGGCACAGGCTCCCAAAAACACCAGAAACCCCTTTCCGATCCGGGCAATCTGCATCCCGTCAACCGTGACCGAGGCCTCTGTCACTCTCTGTATCAAAAACCGCATTCCGCAAGCGTCCTCCGCATCATTTTCCGGAAAATCCCGTTCTGGCTTCCTCGCGGAACACCAGAGTTCCACCTTCCATACTGTCAATGATCGCCAGGGATTCCAGCCTTACGCCCTCCTCCCGGATGCGCTTACCGCCCTCCTGGAAGCCCTTCTCGATGGCAATCCCGCAGCCGACCAGCGTTGCGCCCGACTGCTTCACAAGATCCATGAGCCCCTGAAGAGCACACCCGTTCGCCAGAAAATCATCCAGGATGAGCACCCGGTCCTCCGGTGTCAGAAACCGCTTCGAGACAACCACGTCGAACACTTTTCCCTTCGTAAACGACATGATCTTCGTCGAGTACACGTCGGTATCCATATTGTTGCCGGCAATCTTCTTGGCAAATACGGCACGGCACCCGAACTCCTCCGCCGCGATGCAGGCGAGCCCGATCCCGGACGCCTCGATCGTAAGGATCTTGTTCACTCCGGCATCGGCGAAGCGCCGCTTCCACTCCTTCGCCATGGCGCGGAACAGCTCCGCATCCATCTGGTGATTTAAAAAGCTGTCAACTTTGAGGATCACTCCGTTTTTTACGGTTCCCTCCGTGCGGATCCTGTCTTCCAAAAGCTTCATGACTGACTCCTTTCGGCTGTGACAATCTTTCGGTTTGCCCTTTTACACAAACCTCTACGCGTACCATAATACACAAAAAAAGTACTAAAAACAAGCATTGAACGCTCGGTTTTCATTTTCCTCTTGACTTAATGTTCTATAAGGTGTATAACATAGGCATGGGGTAATTGTGGTTTACCCGATGTGAGACGGAAGAAGGAGGAAATTACATGTACGACAACGATTTGTTTAATCAGTTTTCAGAAGCGTTCCACGATATGCTGGACAATTTGGACAAGGGGCTCCGCGACGGTGTCGGCGACCTCAAGGACATGAAGAAAAAAGTTGAGCGCAACGGCCTCTTCGGAGAGAAGAAGCAGCAGAAGCGCAAGACCAACTACCGCGCGCCCTTCGGCGGATTCGGAAAGAACCTTACCGTTCCGAACATCGACAATCCGTTCAAGAAGCGCCGCATTCCTGCGGACGTGATCCGCTGCGACGGCATCCTGACCATCCGCGCAGAGCTTCCCGGCTATGAGAAGTCCAATATTCACGTGGATTACAAGGACGGCACGATCCTCATCCGCGCCAACCGCGAGTTCATTGATGTCACTCCCGGCGAGGGCAGCGAGGGCGTTCGCAGCTACGACCGCACCAGCGACCGCTGCTACGGCTCCGTGGAGCGCTCGTTCCGCGTCGGCAAGATCGATGTCACAACGGTCCGCGCCGGTTTCAACAACGGCATCCTGACCGTGACCTGCGAGTGCCCGGATGACGGCAACTCGATCGATATCGAGTAAGCTTAACCAAGAAGTGTTATTACACACAGATCCCCCGGACTGAGCACAGTGCTCCTGTTCCGGGGGATTCTTATTGTCTTATGAATTTCGGAAAATGCCTGTCTTATTTTCCGTGCAGTGTACCGTTTTCGAGGCCGTCATCCTCTCCCGAGTCTCTCCAACAGCTTCACAAGCAGATTCCAGGTTCGCTCTACCGACGCGATCTCCATGCGCTCCGCTGTGGTGTGAATATCGAAAATGTTCGGCCCGAAGCTGATCGCATCCGTCTCCGGCATATGCTCGATGATCAGGCCGCACTCCAGTCCGGCATGAATGGTCTCCACCTTCGGCTCCTCGCCGTACAAATCTCGGTATGCCGCAACCCAGGCTTCCCGAAGCGGCGACTCCGGACGGTACTCCCAGCCGGGATACTCGCTGTGGCGCTCCGCAATACCTCCGCACAGCGTCGTCAGAAGAGCGATCTTCCCGCCGAGCTGTTCCTTGCGAAGCGAGATCATGCTTCGCACCGAGCTGTCCGCGACTACCATATCGCCGTCCGTCCGAAGGATGCCGACGTTGTTCGACGTCTCAACCAATCCCTTAGGCGTCTCACTCATGGCACTCACCCCGAATGGCACAAGCATCAGGAAATTCAACACCTTCTCAAAGGACGCCGGGCTCATCACACGGTAGCTTCCTTCCTGTATCTCATACTCACCGCCGCCCGAGGTCTCTTCCATCACGAAGTCGATGCCGGGCTCCTGTCTGCGGTATACGTCCAAAAGTTTTCTCTCCGCGCGGTCAAAGGCACGGCAGATCTCATACCGCTCGTAATCGTTCACACAGATGACGATCTCCGCTGTTGTCGGGATTGCGTTGTCCTTCTCTCCGCCGGCGATCCAAAGCGGCTGCAGCATTTTCCCGCAATCCATCTCGTGGATCAGCGACGCCAGCACAAGGATCGCATTTGCCCGGTTCTTGTCGATCTCCGTCCCGGAATGCCCTCCGCGGCATCCTGTCACCGCGATGCGCAGGAGATTTCCCGACACCGTATCGCGGGAAACGGGGAACATCGAATGCTGCGTAAGGCCGCCTGCGCAGCCCGCCAGCAAAATCCCCTCATCCTCGGAATCCAGATTGATCCAGCGGCGCCCGACGACATCCTGCGCGAGCAGCTCCCGCGCACCGTCCATGCCGGTCTCCTCGTCCACCGTCGCAACCAGCTCGATGGGGGGATGCACGAGATTATCCGCCGCGAGCACGGCAAGGCCGTACGCCAGCGCAATCCCGTCATCACCGCCGAGAGACGTCCCCGGCGCATAGACAAACTTTCCGTCCTCATCAATCACGGGCTGAATGCCCTCTTTCGTCAAATCCTTATCACATCCCTCATCCTTCACGGCCACCATATCCATGTGCCCCTGAAGGACCACCGCCGGCGCCTGCTCGCAGCCCGGCGTCGCATCCTTCCGGATGATCACGTTCCCGCACGGCTCCACAATGTAACCGAGCCCCTGCTTCTTCGCAAAATCCTGCAGATACGCGCTGATCGCCGCAGTATTGCCCGACCCGTGGGGAATCGCGCAGATCTCCTCAAAATACTTCCATACATCCTTTGGCTGTAACCCTTCCAACATGCTTTTCTCCTCCGATTCACTATCCATTCAAAACGCCGTCTCCGCCGGCGTTTTCACCGCATTACTATCACCCGTAGAATACCACAGTTCCCCCTTGTTTTCAACCGCGAACCACAGGGGGAACCGCCTGTGCCGCCACCCTGACAAGTAATACTGCAAGGTAACCGCAAGAGCCTTCTTTTCGTGGTGCGGAGCCTGTGTCCCCGCGGACTGCGGGGGCGGCGGGACCAATTGTCGCAGCGAGCGATTTCGAACGCTCGCTCGCGAGACAATTCGTTCCCGCTTACCCATTTCTTTCGCAGGTATCCGCATAACGAAAGAAGCCGGAAGACTTGCGTCTCCCGGCCTCTTCCGGAAAGTGTTAATAACAAAGGTGAATACTGTCGTCTGTCATCTCATGTGGTATCTGTTCCGGTAGTTCCTCTCTCTGACTGCAGTATACCACGGTTCCTGCAGTTCTTCAACACCTCTTTCTGCAGTTACCTGCATCGCGTCAATGAATGGTGCATTATTGCGCTGAAATGCAATATTTTCCGTCAAATCCGCGCTTTTTACTACACCTTAAAGCGGTAACCGACACCCCAGATTGTCTCGATATACTGGGGATTTGCGGTGCTGACCTCGATTTTCTCACGGATTTTCTTGATGTGCACCGTCACGGTTGCGACCTCGCCGACGACCTCCATGTCCCAAATGGCACGGAAGAGTTCGTCCTTTGTGAAGACGCGGTTCGGATGCTCCGCAAGGAAGGTCAAGAGCTCAAACTCCTTGTTTGTCATGCTCTTCTCCACATCATTAAGATATACCCTATGGGCGTCCTTGTCAATGCGCAATCCGCGAATTTCGATGATCGCGTTGTGCCGGGGCTGCGCGCCACCGGTCAGGCGCTCATACCTCGCCAAATGTGCCTTCACCCGGGCGGTCAGTTCGCTCGGGCTGAAGGGCTTGGTGATATAGTCGTCCGCGCCGAATCCGAGGCCGCGGATCTTGTCCAGATCATCCTTCTTCGCCGACACCATCAGGATGGGCAGATTTTTCTTCTCCCGCACCCGCCGGCACACTTCGAATCCGTCCGTCCCCGGCAGCATCAGATCCAAAATGATCAGGCTGAATTCCTCCGAAAGGGCCCGCTGCAGCCCGGTGTTTCCGTTCTCCGCGATCTCCACGCGATACCCGGCCTGCTCAAGGTAATCGCGCTCCAGCTCGGCGATCGCCTCCTCATCCTCAATGATCAGGATTGTTTGTCTTTTCGCTTCTTCCACCGTTTTCCTCCCTTTTCACCTGCACTGTTTCCGCCACTGCCATCCGCCGCTCCCTCACCGGAACTGCTCTTCGGCAGCGAAAACCGTATCGTCGTTCCTTCTCCTGTAACGCTTTCGGCTAGAACGGCTCCGCCGTGGGCCTCCACAATGGACTTCACAATGGAAAGTCCCAGACCGCTACCGCCTTTCTTGGTCCCGCGGGAGCTGTCCCCCCGGTAGAAGCGGTCAAACACGTGGGGAATATCATTTTCCGGTATACCGCAGCCGTTGTCCGTAACGGCGATCCACACCCACTCCGGGTCCTCCGTCACCGAAACGGCAATACGTCCCGGCGTCTTGTCCATGTATTTTACGGAGTTCCCGATGATGTTGATGATAACTCGCTTGATGTGCTCCGGATCGAACAGCGCCTCGGTGTTCTCCGCGCAGCGCTCCTCATACGAAAAAACAAACCCCTGGGTCTCCAGATCAAAACTCAGCTCGGCGAAGCAATCCTCAAGAAAATCATGGATCGACAGCCGGCGGAAATCGTATGTCATGGCGTTTTGCTCGATCTTCGCGTAAAACCCGAGCTCGTCAACCATGCGCTCCATATCCGCTGCCTTGCTGTTGATGGTGCGGTAATACCGCTCCTGCTTTGCAGGCGTATCCGCGACCCCGTCCAACAGACCCTCGGAATATCCACGGATGGCCGTGAGCGGCGTCTTCATGTCGTGGCTGATGTTGGAGATCATCTCCTGGGATTCCTGCTGATACCGAAGCTGCTGCTCCGACAACTCCTTTAAGTGTCGCCGCATGGCCTCGAAATCCTGCTGAAGCTGTCCGATCTCGTCTTTCTTTCCGACCTTCACCTCACCGTCCAGATTGCCCTCGCTGATCTGGTTGGCCGCACGGCTCAGCTCTGTGAGGGGCCGCACGATGCTTCGGTAAAGCCAGGTGACCACGATGACCGTGGTTACGATCAAAGCTGCCAGAAGCGCCACCAGCGCCTCGATGAGCGTGCGCCTCCACTGCGGCAGCAAATGGTTGATGTCCGTGATCAGGAAAAGCGTGCCTTCCCCGTCATTTTCCGTGCGATAATCAATCTGCCGGATCAACGCATGGGACTCGCCCTCGAGGAACATGCTCTTCTCCGACGCGCTGTCGTCACCGCGGTATTCCGGAAGCCGTCCGGCTACGGTCTCGTAAAATTCTTCGTCCCCGACGTAAGTTATCTCTCCGTTCTCGCGGATGCACAAAAACGAAAACTTGTCCTTTAACTCCTTGTTACGCTTTGCAACCCACGCATCATCCGACAGCGTCAGCGGATTCGCCCGGACGGTCGCCAGCAGCTCATTGAAATCATCCTTCACAAGCCCTTCGAAGAGGGACGGCGAATTTTGTATGACCTCGATCATGTTCGTGCTTCGGTTGTACGAAGCGGACAGGAGCTGCACCTGAAAATGCAGGATCAGCCAAACCACAACCGCGATGAGCAGCAGGGGCAGAAGGAGACACAAAATGATGGATACGAGGATTCGTTTCTTTAACCGCATGGATGGCCTCCTTTCTGCCGGAAAATTCTGTCCCGGTCTTCATCGGTGTCCGGCGGTTACCCCGCCTCCACCTGTAGTGAAAATGCGGCGCAGGCTCTGCCCACGCCGCATCAACTGGCACTGATATTCTTTTGTTTTGGGATTACTTCAGCACGCTGTTCAGAAGGTCTGCAGCCTTCTTGATGGAATCGCTCTTAAGAAGGGATACCCACAGCTTCTTTCCCTTGTAGCTGTAGCAATACTGGTAACTCGAATCACCCGAAGTAGAGTAACTCGTGATGGACCATTTTGCGCCGTCTCCCAACTGCATCGTCGCAAGGGACACCAGCTGGGAAACCGTCATATCCGTTTGAGTACAGCTTGAAAATCCTTTTATCAGCGACTGATAGTTCGAAAGAAGTGATGTCGAGGACAACTTGTTGATGACGCCCTTGATGACTTCCATCTGATGTTTTGCCCGACCGGCATCACCGGCTGAAATAGTCTTACGCTCTCTGGCAAATGCCAACGCCGCGGCTCCGTCCAGATGAAGAAGGCCCTTGCGGAAAGTGTATTTGCCACTTGCAGTAGTGAAATCATAATAACACTCTGCATCCACTCCGCCGATCATATTGATCAGCGTAATCATTCCGGAGAAATTCAATCGGATATAGAAATCTACGGATATGGATCCGTACAGATTCTCCAAAGCAGCAATCGAGTAATCAACGCCATACAGGCCGGCATGTGTCAACTTGTCTTTTCTGGACGAAGTAATTCCGGGAATATGAACATACGCGTCTCGCGGCGTTGTCACGATGGCAATTTTCTTCGTCTTGGGGTTGACTGCCATCAGAAGGTTCACATCGCTTCGACTGCGGACAGAGACCGCTCCAAACTGATCAATACCACTGATATAGATGAGGAACGGTTCCTGGGTGAGATCCTTGCCGGAGTTATCTTTACGAGGCTTCTTCGGCATCGTTGTAGGTGTCGGCGTTGCCGTGCCTGCAGGTTTCTTCGTAGGCTTCGGAGTGGGAGACACTCCGGGTGCAAGGGTGGGCGTCGGCGTTGCCGTTACTCCTTCCGGAAGCGTCGGCGTCGGTGTATCTATCGGATCCACATTGTCGGGATCAATCTCTCCGATAACGTCGATGATCTCTTCTTCGATGAATTCAATTTCTATCGTTTCAATCGCGCGTGTATCGGCAGTAAAAACATGCCCATAAGCCGCATTTTCCTCTTCGGTATCTTCTTCTCCGAGCCCTGCCTGAAGTTCCGCTCCGATTGCCAGAGCGTCATCGAAAATCTCGTCGCGGCTTGCTTCACAGAACATCGCGTCTACTTCGCCGCTGTAAAAGGCATTCAACAACTGGTCGTAAAGCAGATATTCCTTCCAATTGAGATCCGCTCCGATAGCGTCGCGAAGGGCATCTCTTGCTCGTCCCAAAGCTAACGGACGCCCTTCCTCCAACGCATATCCGATAACATATCCGACAACATCCGCTCCGGTCTGAGCGGGATCATCCTTCATCACATACAACTTATACTGTTCGTGTTTTACCGCTTCATCGGATTTCACTCCGGTGCTGTTCTCTGCAGCTTTCGCAATCTTGCCCATGCTGAGGATGACAACCAAAACCGTGCAGGACAGAATGACGGATGCGTATTTGCCGATGATCTGAAGGTTCTTCAGATAGTGGAGCAACAGCGCAACGGCCAAAAGGAATACCAGCACAAGCGCCGTCCATGTCAAAAAGTTCGATACTTCCTTGCCGCGGATCGCCTTGAGCGCAACGCCGAAGAGGTCCGCCATATCCTTCTTCCGGCACAGTGCCGAGAAGCAGTAGATGAACGTGATGGCCTGACCGACAACCACCAAAACGGAAGCCCAATGGTTAACGGAGTCGGAGAACCACCAATAGAGAAGCATGCATACAGCGCAGAGGGCGAACATTACAATGTTGATGCCTGCGCTGATCAGTTCGTTATGGTACCGCAGGGCAACGTAAGCCGCTGCAGCAAACAAAGTCACAACACACGCCGTCTGGAAAACCTGAACCGAGAGCCAGCGCCCTTTCTCTTTCCGGGGCTGCAAAATGCAAATGCCGGCTGTGCATGCCAAAATCAACAGGCACACCAGAGTGCCGAAAAAAAGCTCGTGCGTTCCGAGAACCTTCTTGAACCACATCGTGACCAAGGAGATTACCCAGAAGAACGCCTCTACGCCGCCGAGAACCCAAAGACAGGGAACGTTCATCTTCGACGTATAAGGTATCAAATAGTACCCCGCAAACGCGATCACCACAAGGGCGAGCAAAAGTGCCGTTTCCTGAAGTGCCAGCGGCAGGGTAGCCTTAGAGAGAGCAGCGAGCGATGAATCCTTGACCGTTGCAACGTCTACAACAAAGAACAGCAACAGCAATTGCGCATATAAAAGCATCGCGGAAAATCCTGCTCTCGCTTTTTTAAAAGTCATAATTCCTCCCTTATAGCGGCGCCCCGAAGGGCGCCGCGCCTTACTCAAAAATCCGTTTTATTACCCCTGCAGAGGAGTTCCGCACTGAGGGCAGAATCCCGGAGCGTTCGGTTCCGTGGTCCTGTAACCGCAGTTCGGGCAAACCTTGCCCTGCGACGGCTTCGGCTGACCGCAGTTGCTGCAGAAAGGCGTGTCATTGTTCGTACCGCAGCTCGGGCACATCCAGGTCATGCCGGCACCGTAACCGCTGCCCTGCATACCGCCGGCAACCGCACCTGCCACTGCTCCAGCAATCTGCTGCCCGAAGTTGTCCTGCTGATTGTAGCCCTGCTGACCGTTAAAGCCCTGCTGATTGTACGCCGGCTGGCCATTGAAGCCCTGCTGGTTATAACCCTGCTGGCCGTTGAAGCCCTGCTGGTTGTAACCGGGCTGACCGTTAAAGCCCTGCTGGTTGTAACCCTGCTGGCCGTTGAAGCCCTGCTGGTTGTAACCGGGCTGGCCGTTGAAGCCCTGCTGATTGTAACCGGGCTGGCTGTTGAAGCCTTGCTGGTTGTAACCGGGCTGGCCGTTAAAGCCCTGCTGGTTGTAACCGGGCTGGCCGTTGAAGCCCTGCTGATTGTATGCAGGCTGGCCGTTGAAGCCGCCCTGATTGAAGCCGGGCTGGCCATTGAAGCCGCCCTGCATGCCGTTGTTGAATCCGCCGGCATTGTACGAAGGCGTGTAGTTGCTTCCGAGGAGAGCCTGACGAGCCTGCTCCGCCATCATCTCATAGTTGTGATACTGGTTGGAGCGAAGGCCTTCCACCTTCGAGGAGTTCAATTTCACGGTAATCTCGTTGAACCAACGCCAGTTCAGCGTGATCGTGATCTTGAAATCATAGAAGTAGCGGTATCTCGGCGGGTTGTAGCTCACGCGGCTGCCATTGGCATCCTTCGTGTACTCCTCCTCGCGGTTCTCCTTGATCTCCGTATTGCAGGAAGTGATCGCGGAGAGCGGAAGGATATCCGGATTGTCCTTCTCAAACGCACCGGGTGCCGCATACGTTACAAGGAAATTCTGGCCTGTAGCGTCGATATAGATCTTCTGGCTGTCACCGAAGGTGCTGCCCACAACGAACAAAGGCAATTTCGCGCGGTTCTGCTCACGCTCTGCGAGATGCTGCTTCATCTCTTCAACCGTCGTCTTTCTCCGGCCGTTGAAAAAACTCGACATCTTCTTGTTGCAAGCCGAGCACATATTGCCGTCTTCCAACTTGTGGTTACCCAAAAGACTGATCTTCTCGCCGCAAATGTCACAGAACTTCTTCTCAAATAAACCCATTGTCATATCCTCCTTATCTCAATGGCGGTGATACGCACCGCCCATACATTATACCTTCAAACCCCCAAAAAGTAAACCTTACGTTTCAGTCCTTGCGCTCGCTGGCGACGAAGGCGGAAAATGCGATGCCGGTGTACCGCTTGAAGCAGCGGCTGAAATAATTCGGATCCGGAACGCCGACCTCCGCGGCAATCTGGTACATCGGCTTGCCGGCAAGCGCCGCTCTCTTCGCGTGCTCCACGCGGCATTTGTTGAGGTAGTCGACGAAACTCTCGCCGGTCTCGTTTTTGAATTTCCGGCTCAGGTAGCTCGGGTTAAAGCCAAACGCGTTGGCCACCTTGGTAAGGTTTAAGTCCGTCTCAAAATAGCGCGTCTGGATGTACTCCCGCACCTTCTCGATGCCGTGGGACATGCGCCCCTGGTCGAGGACGCTCTCATTTTCCGGGATCTCCGGCTCCTCGCCGCGGGCCTCGCGCTGCTCGTTAAGGTGGCGCAGAAGGCGCTTCAGCGTATCGTTGATATCCGCCTTCTCGATCGGCTTCAGACGGTAGTCAAAGACGCCGATCCCGATGCACTCCCTGGCGTAGCGGAATTCGTCGTAGGCCGAAAGCACCACAATGGCAAGCTGCGGATAGCGCTCCTTGGCCAGTTTGGAAAATTCTATCCCGTCCATGAAGGGCATCTGCACGTCCACAAAACAGACGTCCGGCTGAAGCTCATCGATGGTGTTGATGGCTTCGATACCGCTGGATGCCGTTCCGACAATCTCCATGTTGTACGCCGCCCAGTCGATGGTTTTCGACAAAATCTTATATATGGCCGGCTCGTCGTCAATAATCATAACCCGATACATAGGTATCCCTTTCTGTCATCCGACTGTTCTTCCGCGGCCATCCGCAGAAAAAAACCGTTACCTCAACATCAGTGTAATCTTCGTATACTCGCCTTCCCTGCTCTCGATCCGGTAGCAGTCCTCCCGCTCCTCGTAGTAGCAGAAACGCTCCAGCGTACGGCGCAGGCCGAAGTGCTGGCCCTCGACATCCGACATGATCTGCGAGATCTTCTCCTCGCTCATACCGACGCCGTCATCGTACAGCTCCACGCAGACCGCGTCATTTTCCCGGTACACGCGGATCCGGATCAGACCGATCCCGCCTTTCTTGCGGATCCCGTGGTAGAGACTGTTCTCAATGAGCGGCTGAATGGTAAGCTTCGGAAGAAGCTCATCCAGACAGTCCTCCTCAACCTCATACTCGTCCGTGAAGACATCCCCGTACCGGAGTTTCTGCAGCTTGAGATACTTCTTGGCAATCTCCAGCTCCGTGGAGAGCGGAACCTCGTTGCTTCCCTTGCTGAGGAACTGCCGATAGAAGCTTCCGAGGGTCTCGAGGGCGTCGTATACCTGCTCTCTCGGCGTCTCGTCATCCACCGCAAGGCTCGCGATCATCTCGATGGTATTATACAGGAAATGCGGCTTGATCTGCTGCTGCAAAATATTAATCTCCGTCTTTCGGACGGATTTTTCCTTCTCCAGAAGCTCCTCGATGAGGCGGTTCATCTCCACCAGCATCTCGTTGTAATTTTCCTTGAGCATGCCGATCTCGTCGTCGTTGGTCTCCATCGAAACCCGGCGGAGCCACCCCTTCTTCACCGCCTGCATCGACTCGGACAGTTTGAGGATCGGCCGCGTGATGTAACCGCGGATCAGCATGTCGAGAATGATCAGCGAGACGAGCATCAGCACCACGGAGATCAGTGGAACCAGCACGATCTTGTAGGAGAGGTTTTCCCACAGGACATAGTGTTCAAGGCAGGCAATCCGGATTCCCGTGCGGGGAATCTCGTACGTCGCATAGATATCGCGCCTCAGCAGACCTCTCGTCGTGCGAGACTTATTCGCAGAAAGCACCGCGTCATACTCGCGGAACTTGCTCTCCTCGCCGGTGGCATAGATGGTCTTGTTCTCGTGGTCGTAAAATATATATTCCCTGTTGTCGCGCTTATAACTGCTCAGCGCATCCGTCATCTGCGTCAGATCAAAGGTTGCACAGATTACACCGAGCTTCCGCTGGGTCTGTGCATCGTAGAAAATACGCAGCATGCACATTACCGGGTCTCTGGGCGGTGTCAGGATCCCGTCGCCGTTGAGCCAGACGACGTAGCCGCCTCGCTTATCCTCCAGAATTGACAGCTTGCTCCGGAGCACATCCGGGTTCAAACGGAGGGTCGAGGAAGTCATGCTGTACGGCTCCTGTTTCGTCAGCCCCTCCAGATAGTCGTACCGGATCAGAAATACCGAGGAAACCTCCTCAAACGGCGCCATCAACCGGGCGATGACGTCGTTGTTATCCACGAGCATGTCCTCGCTCTTCGGGGCAATGATCGACGTGTAATACTTCTTGGCAACGTCATTTCCCGTCATAGCAAGCATGTACTCGTTTACGTTGTTGATCCGGGTCTGAACCGTCTTGGCGATGGTCTGCAGATCCGCCACCACCGCAGCCTCCTCATTGTCGACGATCTGGTTCTGATAGATGAAGATAAAAAGGAAACCGATGGACAAGATATAGAGAACGGACGCCGCCGTGAACAGTCTGCGGAGCTTCTGCTTCAATGTGAACGAGCCAAACCCGCGCTTCCTCTTCTTGCCGGTCATTGCCGCGTCGGTCTCGATCTCCTCCCGCAGATCACCGGAAAATGTCTGCAGCTCCTCCCCGGCACCCTCTTCGCTGTGAACGCCCCAAAGGGTAGCGTTTCCCGGCAAATGGGTATCGCCGGTTTCGGATACGGATTTCGGCAGGGCATTCCCTCTCCTGTGTTTTCGATTGTAGGAAGACTTTTTAGCCATGGTCCTGACGAATCCCTTTCTTCGGAACGGTATCGTTCCCCATATATCACTATATCAAAAACATCCGCGTTTTTCAATCCGCGCTGTGCATCACGAAGCAGAACCGCCCCGACGGATCGGAGCGGCTCTGCTTTTATGCGCAATATAGGGTTGGCATTCTCGTTGGGCCCCGATCGCGTCGGCCGCCGGAAGGCCCGGTCGGCCAACGATCACACTGCATACACAGCGCAATTTCTCCCTCGAGGTTTGTGCGTATATTTGGAAAAATGTTACGATGATGGCTTATTGTTTTTTCAGCTCTGCTTCCATCTGCCGGCAGAACTCTTCCGGGGTGATGGAACCGAAGAACAGGTTGGTCAGAAGCCGCTGGTAGGTTTTCTTGTCGTCCGAAACCATAAGCGTATCGAACCACAGCGTGTAGGACGTGGCGTTGGAGGAAAGCTGTGCAACCTTCTTCGTTATCGCCGGGATCCCGGAATCGTCGAAATCGACCTTCCATGCCGGAACGCCGACGCCGGAGAGGTACGAGTACTTGGAAACGCTGCGGGCAAGCTCAAAGGCAACCTCCACGGCCTTGTCCGGATGAAGCGTTGATCTCGCTACCATCAGCGTGTCCGCCGCACCGCCCATATAATCGGTGATCCGCCCGTTTCCGTTCTCGAACACGGGAAGAGGAAAGCAGTCGAAGTCATCGGGATTTTCCACGTTTACGTATTGACCGCCGCGCTTCTCATAAAAGCCACCGGCCAGCCAGGATCCGGTAATATAGATTGCCGATTGTCCTTCGTAAAATTTCGCGACGCACTGATCGTTCGTCAGATTGACCGCGTCCGAATCCATATAGCCTTCGTCGATGATCGTCTTCAGGGCTTTCACTGCCGTGATGAAGTCCTCGTCGTCAAAGGAGCCCTCCTCGCCGGTCAGAACCTTTCCGAGCCGTTCCGGCCCGACGGATTTGAGCGTCAGCCCGTCGGCAAGCATACCCAAAACCCAGGCGTCCCTGACGCTGTTTCCAATGGGAATATACCCTGCCGCCTTGAGTATGGAGCAGCACTCCAAAAACTCATCATAAGTCGTCGGAACCTTCGCACCGGCCTCCTCAAAAGCCTTCTTATTATAAAACGCCAGCGATACCGGGGATACATAGGTGACCCCGTACAGCTTACCGTCATAGGTACAGTTGACGAGCGCAGCCCGGGGAAGCTCCTCCGCGTATCGGTCGTAGTAACTGTCGATGGGCAGAACCTTTCCGCTGTCCACGAAACCCTTCGAAAAACCGCCGCCCCAGGTATAAAAAATATCCGGAAGTTCATCGCCGGCGATATTGATCTGCAGTTTCTCCTTGTACAGCTGGTTCTCGAACGTGGTCATTACCACTTCGCAGTCCGAATGCGACCGGTTATAATCCTCAATCGCACGAACGAACGGATCGTGAAATCCGTCTGTCTGCGTGGCAATGGTCCAGATCCGAATTCTGGTTTTCTCGCTGCTGCCGGAGTCCTCTTTCGTAATACATCCGGCCAGCAGGCCTGCTGCAAGCACCGGTATCATCACCAATGCCAGCAGCTTCTTTACTCGTCCCACCGGAAACCTCTTGTTTCGACTCAAAGTATCAGCAAATAAAGTATCAGCTACAGTACGGTTTCCACCCGCCGGATTTGACGTCTTTTCCGACGGAATCGCACTATGGTGAAAACAGTATAAAAAAACACATCTTGAAAAGGAACGCATATTTTTTACCTGATTTAGCATTTTTTTTACCTCGGAAAATAAAAGTAAAGCCCCGCGCGGGAATGCGCAGGGCCTTTCGCTTCTGAAGCACGCGGGATTCGAACCCGCGACACCTTGATTAAAAGTCAAGTGCTCTACCGACTGAGCTAGTGCTCCATTCCGTTTCGTATTCAAAAGGATGAAATACCGCATTTTCCGAGAAGGAAATCCCCGAAAAAGCTTCCTCTGGATACGAAAAAATGCCCAGAACCGGAATCGAACCAGTGACACGCGGATTTTCAGTCCGCTGCTCTACCAACTGAGCTATCTGGGCATGGTATGTATGCGATTTTCTTTCCTTCGCAGGCGTCTCGGGAAGTCCGCTACGTCGTTTCCGTGAAGGAAATAAAACGCCGAACCGAGTGGTCCGGAAATTGCGGGGGCTGGATTTGAACCAACGACCTCCGGGTTATGAGCCCGACGAGCTTCCAGACTGCTCTACCCCGCGACGAAATGGATGGGGAAGGATTCGAACCTTCGAAAGCGTCGCTAACAGATTTACAGTCTGCCCCCTTTGGCCACTCGGGAACCCATCCGGATAATGGGGCCTACAGGGCTCGAACCTGTGACCCTCTGCTTGTAAGGCAGATGCTCTCCCAGCTGAGCTAAGACCCCATGATTGGCATGGCCGGCGGTAGCCGAACCGATGCAGTTGTATGCGATTGATTGGAAAATGACGACCCGAATGGGGCTCGAACCCATGACCTCCGCCGTGACAGGGCGGCGCTCTAACCAACTGAGCCACCGGGCCTTTTGCAGGTTTCCCTGACAAATTCATACCGATTCTCAAGAAACGCTTAGGTCAAGCCCTCGACCTATTAGTATCGGTCCGCTCCACATGTTTCCATGCTTCCA